>Ga0055584_100007395_pt1 | contig 10771 bp, 9 predicted proteins | sample OSDHelmetaG_FD_58716 | JGI IMG/M metagenome (GOLD analysis project Ga0055584, IMG submission 58716) | Pelagic marine sediment microbial communities from the LTER site Helgoland, North Sea, for post-phytoplankton bloom and carbon turnover... | ecosystem: Environmental > Aquatic > Marine >...
GAGGACTCGCTAGATCGCTAGCCGGATACCGCTGTGGTGATGACGCGAGGAAGTACTTCGCCGATGGGTCCACGCAGCACCTCGGTAGCCGAGGTGTCATAGGTGGTGGGCTCGCCGTTGCAGATCACCAGCGGCTTGCCTCGCCCCAGGGCGATGTCACACAGTCCAGCTGCCGGGAAGACGGCCAGCGAGGTACCGATAGCTAATGCCAGATCGCAGTTCATTGCTGCAGCCTGGGCGGCAGCCAGTACGTCCGGATTAAGTTGCTGCCCGAAAGCGATGGTGTTGGTGCGCAGTAGGCCATCGCACCCGAGGCAGTGGGGATCGCTTTCGCCGGCCGAGAATCGATGGAGAGTTTCGCGGATTGGCTGGACGTCGCTGCAGTCCAGGCAGATCGATGACCAGAAGGTGCCATGTAGCTCCAGCACGTGCTGACTACCAGCACGCTGCTGTAGGCCATCGATGTTCTGCGTGGCGATCAGAGTTTGCCGGCCCGAGTCTGCCAACGATGCCAACGCCCGATGGCCGTCATTTGGTTCTGCCGTCAAGATTGGACTGCTGCACCGCATCTGCCAGGCAGCGAGGCGGACCTCCGGTTCGGCAACGTAGGCATCAATGTCAAAGATTCGTTGGGCTGCTGGGTTGGTGCGCCAGATCCCATTCGGCCCGCGGAAGTCTTGGATGCCAGACTCAGTCGACATTCCCGCCCCGGCGAGAATGAAGATGCTGTGGGCTGCATGGATGAGGTCGGCAGTCCGTTGTTCTGCCGCGTCCGGCAAGGCCATACCTCAGGCTATCCGCAATTAGTAGATCGGGCTCGATACTGCTTGACCGCGCATTTTCTCTCTACCCCGGTAGTGTCGAGGTACAGAGCCACCGGGAGGTGTCATGGAGTACGACCTATCAGTCGCGGGCATGACTTGCGGGCACTGTGTTGCCGCCGTGACAGCAGAGTTGCAGAAGTTGCCTGAGGTTGACGATGTGTCGGTAACCCTTGGCGAAAATCAGCCGTCCCGGGTCGTCGTTTCCGTCCGACAGGATGTGGACTGGGGGTCCATGGAACGCGCAGTCGCAGCGGCCGGCTACTCAGTGGTGAGTTAGCGATTTGCCCGCTGCCATGATCACGCGAAGATTTGGTCGCACCGACCTACAAATGCCGGTGCTCAGTCTTGGCGGCATGCGGTATCAGCAATCCTGGCGGGACACTGGTCAAGATATTGAACCAGCCGCGCAACGACGGATCACGGATGTGGTGCAGACCGCACTGGGACTGGGTATAAACCACATTGAAACGGCCCGCGGCTACGGGACGTCGGAACGCCAACTAGGGATGCTGTTTCACGATCTTGATCGTGAACGGCTCATCATTCAGACCAAGATTGCGCCCTCTCCGGATGCCGATCTCTTCGCAACCCAAGTAGCGGAGTCCTTCAAACGGCTGCAGGTAGATCGAATTGATCTACTCGCGCTACACGGAATCAATACCTACGAAAAGTTTTGGTGGGCGGTGCGGCCGGGTGGCTGCTTGCAGATCGCTCGACGGCTACAGGCCGAAGGAAGGATTGGACACGTCGGATTTTCGACCCACGGGTCACCGGAACTAATTGCCACCGTGCTGCAGCATGAGGAAGATGGCGGGTTCGATTACGTGAATCTGCACTGGTATTACATTTGGCAATACAACTGGCCTGCGGTCGTGGAAGCAACCAAGCGGGATATTGGGGTATTCATCATCAGCCCAGCCGATAAGGGTGGGCGACTCTACGATCCACCCGAGAAACTCGTGGAACTGTGTCAGCCACTGCACCCGCTAATGTTCAACACCGCCTTCTGCCTAGCTCGGCCGGAGGTGCATACCCTCAGCCTCGGCGCTGCGCGGTCTTCCGACTTTGATTTGGCTGCAACGGCAGTTGCGAATCTGAACGACTATCAGAAGTGTCTGCCCGAGATCGAAGCGAGGCTGGAGCAGGCCGTAGCCGAGATTGTTGGTCCCGGTGGCCTGGCCGAACTCTTCGAGGGAGTTCCTACATGGGAAGAGGCGCCCGGGTACGTCAATATTCGCACCACTATCTGGCTGCGAGCACTAGCGATTGCCTACGGAATGACCGATTACGCCCGAGAGCGTTACAACTTGCTAGGCAACGGTGGTGATTGGTTCCCCGGTGCCAACGCTGCCGCAGTCGATCAACTAGATATCGGCAAAGCGGTGAGACGCTCGCCGTTGGCAGCGCAGATCCCGCAGTGGCTTACCGACGCCCATCAGCGGCTGGCGGGTCCAGCGCGGCAGCGGCTCTCTGCTCAGTAGGCCATCCCGTTGTGCACGGCTCGCTAGGGCATCCCGTTGGGTCTGGGTCGGACAGTATCGACCTGGTACTGGTCCGATTAGGTGATGACTAGTTGCAACACTTTTGCACAAGTTCTACTCTGAAAGAGCTTCAAGGAGGTCCACATGAACATCATGTACAAGATCAAGCACTACACCAATCGGGTTCTCTACACCTTCCTCGGTCCAGCTGACCTCGATGAACACAACGATCCGTCGCTTCGACTGAAGCGAGAATACGCAGAGAAACAAAAGGATGAGGTCCCAGCACCAGCGGCGGGACCCGCGCCTGAACCCACCACGGCAGAGGCATTGCCCTCTCCCCGAAGTGAGGAGACAAAAGCCATCGCATAGCGATCCTCCCAGGAAGCCCCCCGGCGATCAGACCATGGTCGTCGGGGGTTCCTTTTGCCCGCTACCTACCCGGAGATGGGCACGATCGTGGGTTTCACCAGCGCCAGTTGCGCCACGTATCTGGCTGGCTGGGGTCAGCCCCGGTGGAATTGCCGAAGACGCCAAATTCCGGTTTGGGTAACGGAGCGGCCTTGCAGGTGACGTCTGCAGTCTTTCCCGAATCCCGTTTGGGCAATGCCCCGGTACTCAGGTAGTCAACTAGATACTTGCGTACACATCGATTGTCATCCAGCGATGTAGCATGGCCGGTCTCACCCGCAATAGCGACCAACCTCGACTTGGGAAATTTCTCCCGGACCTGCAAACTTCCGGAATACGGCGTGGGAGCATCCAAGGTGCCACTAATCAGTAGCACCGGTGGCACTCGTTTGCCTTTCACCCTGACTGGCTGACTGGCGGGGGCGGGCCAGTAGACGCATGGATAGTTGAACCAGGCGTTTGGCCATGTCAACAGCGGTGCCTTTGCGTAGCTAGCCCAGTTGTCGGCGGCCCAGGTATCCCAATTAGTTGGCCACGGAGCATCAGTGCATTGAACGGCGAGATACACCGCGTAGCCGTTGTCGTTGCGAAATTGCCCGCTGTCGCGGTACTCGTTGACGAGTTGTCGAGACTGGCCCAGCCGGACGTAGCGGCTGAATGACTCCGCCAAGTAAGGCCAGGTACTCGTGCTATAGCCAACCGGAGTGAAGATGTCTATCCACTCTGACGGGCCGATCTTCCCCTCCGCAGGGGTAATGGCCAACTGTGCTTGAGCTTCGGTGAAGCGGCGGGACACCGCTGCACCGGTGCTGCCCAACTGATAGGTGGTGTCATATTTTGCGATCCAGGCGAACCATTCGTCGAAGACGCGTTGGAAGGCGACGTCTTGATCGAGGTTCGCCTGGTAGAAGACCCGCTGCGGGTTGACGTTGCTGTCGAAGACTTGTCGTCGGACCCGGTCCGGGTAGAGGGTGCTGTAGACCTGTCCGAGGTAGGTGCCGTAGGAGAAACCGTAGAAGTTAATCTCCTTGACTCCAAGGGCACGACGCAGCACCTCCATGTCTTTGGCGCTATCGACGGTGCTCATGTGTTTCAAGATCTTGCCGTTCTTGCGGCAATCCTTGGCGTAATTTTTGGTCCGCGCTAGCCAAGCGTCCCGATTAGCGACCGGTTCCGGAAAGTAGTTGGGCCGGTTGAAGCCGAAGTAGTCTCGATCGCAGTTAAGCGACGGACGGCTGCGACCTACGCCTCGAGGGTCGAAACCAATCCAGTCGTATTCGGCGCTCACTCGATTCGGTAGCCAGGTTCCCAGCGTCGACCAAGGTAGCCCGGAGCCGCCCGGGCCGCCCGGGTTGACCAGCATCACCCCCTGGTATCGCTGCTCACCGACCGAACTGCTGACTCGCGAAACTGCCAGTTTGATCTGCTTCCCACGGGGTCGATCATGATTCAGCGGTACTTTGACCATGGCGCACTGTGCGCCGTAGGCAGCTAGATCGCCATTGCGGCACCGCTTCCAGTTGATGCGATCACCCCCGCGGCCGTCGGCATCCTTGGGTTTTGCCGATTGCTTGAATGGGGTGAAGTGGCTACCGCTCGCGTCCGCTGCGGCACCGGTAGGAACGAGCAGGCCGGCTGACACCGCGGCCGTTGACAACAGCACCAGCAGTCGCAAGATCACATATGCTCCTCGAATTAACGTGAGCCTAACGCTGGCAGAACCCAATAATCCGGACATTTCGCCAACCCGCCACGATGATCGGGCCAGTTCTGGGTTCCTAGGCGAGTCCGCAGTCAGTTCGTCGCTGGACCAGCCGTCGAAGACTAGGCAGTGGCGCGCTGATCGAGTGTGGTGCCAGTCCCACTGGGCACTAGTCGACCGTGCTGTAAGGATTCGTAGATATGACCGGGACCGTTGCGTCGCGCCAGTAGCCACGGCGACATTTCGGAAGAACAAAAGTGCTGCACGTGTTCCCCGGTCGGCCCACCACGTCCGGCGATCAACTTCTCTTTGATCATGGAGTTGTACTGCACTGCACTGGATTCTGGAGTGTTGGAATTGAGTACCACCTCTAACTTGGTTTCCACGAAGTAGTCACGCAAGCCAGGTATTGCGGAGGATTGCGGATCGTAGGCCTCGGGCATCATGCCGTTCTCTGAGGAAGTCCAAACCCCGCTGCTGGTGTTGAGTACGACGGTATGGTTGCCGACGGTGTGGCCTGGGGTGGCTACCAGGGCGACGCCAGGGCCAAGCAAGACGTCAGAGTCGAGAGTGACCACTTTGTCCGGTCGAACGGCCGCGTGGGTGTGGCCTTGAAACCACCGACGTTGCAGCGGATGAACCTGCGGAAATTGCTCCCATTCTGGCCGCATGATCAGTAACTGCGCGTTGGGGAAGATCGGTTGCACTGGCTCATCGAGAGGTGCGAAACCCGCTGCCGCCAAATCCGGCTGAATCTCGTCAGTGCCCAGCCAGCGGCGCAGATCTTGCGTATGCAAATGATCGAAGGTGATGTAGTCGATCTGCTCGGGGCTGATGTCGAGCTCCGCAAGGTGCTCCAGCACTGTGGGGTAGCGTCGAACTGCGAGTTCGGCGAGCGGTCCCGGTAGCCGACGCCGAAAGTCAGCGAAGTAGCCAGTATTCCCGGCGAGGTCAACATCGGTGGGGCCGACCAGCATGGTGCGTAGTTCACCGGCGAAGTCGAAGAACTGCACAACCAACATGCGATTGGTAATGCGGACATAGGGACTAGACACTGCGGCCTTGGCTCGAAAGAGAGCGTATTGAGTGGGATAGGGCAGGCCAATAAGGTCGCAGGTGGTTACTGCTGCGGCAGTCCCGGAGTCGGCAAACCAGTCGTGGAAGGCCGGCGCGGCTTGCGTGATGGCCGCTAGTTGTCGACCGGGAAGTGGGATGGCATTGGCCTCAGCAAAGATGTCGATGGCGCGAAAAGCAGAGTTGGCCATGAGCAGACTCCTTAGAGAAGTAACAGTCACAGCCTATGCCGGAAAGCAGCGACCGCGCAGAAAACACCACCGATAGCTATGGGACTAGATACCAACCCAAGAGCGCCACAGCGACCAACCCCGCAACTACTCCGGGCCAATGCAGTGCTGACGGTTGAGCTTGCTGGTAGCTGGTCCCATGGGTAACGCGTGTGAGGCCGAAGAACAGTACCGCCACCCCGATGATGGCACCGGGGTGTACGGCAGTGGGCCAGAACCCGTTTGCTGCGAGAGCCAGCAGCCCCAGAGCGAGCAGAGCTGCCGACGCGGCCAGCGCTCCCGTTGCCGGCACGGTGGGAGTTTGCCCTGCTGGCGATTCGATAGCCGTATTGGTGCCGAGCGCGACGTAGCGCAGCAAGAATGGCGTGACCATTAACCCCATTGCACTCGCCAGAATTGCGGTGCTGGCGACTTGAATCCCGATCGCCGCAGCGACTGCGCCGACTAGCCACAAGGTGGTGAATCGCTGAGCGGGTATTAGTGGCAGCAGGGCCATCGCCGCAACTGCGCAAGCGAGTAGTAACGGAACCACCACAGCTGCTGACATCGCCGAGGTGGTGAGTAGCTGGGGAATAAAGGTCCACGCCGGGATCGCAGTCAGCACCACCAGCGGCCAACCGGTCAGCCATTGAGGGCTGCCTGGCGACAGTTGCGGGCCGGAACTAACTGCAAGGGCTGCCAGCACCAGGGCTAGCAGTAGTGGCAGCGCGACGTTGGCGTAGTCACTGCCCGTTGCGGCGACAGCAAGAGCCAGACCTTGCATGCCCAACCAGAGTGCTGTCGCTACCGCGAGAGCAGCGGCGAAAGCGTCTGGGGCGAGAGTTGATCGACCGCTGTGCTCAATAGCGAGGGTGGTGGTCAGCAGCCCCACGGCAGTGACAAGCAGAAGTGAGGCTGGCGTGGCAACCACAGCCGCTAGCGACAAACTGGCGGCGAGCAGTGCCAACAACAGTCGCGAGGCGTCGGGCAGCAAGCGGTGTGCAGGTCCGACGAGGAGAAGTGCTGGTGGTGCTAGCAGGAGAAGCCACGGGTTCGTGTCTGTCGGGTCGTCGACTATGGCGGCGATAGACCAAAGCAATGCCACGAGCGCGCAGGCTGGCTTCAAGACCAGCCGAGGTTCCAGCTTGCGCATCACGGTTCCGGATTGCAGCCAGCCAACATTGTGTCGGCGAGGCCCACGGCTGGGCGCCACGACTCAAGGTCCCAACTGCTTTTCAGTCGCGCAAGCATGGACAGCGGATGGCAGCGGAACTGTTGCCTTAGGTTTGGCTGGTCAGGCACTCCGCGCCGGGTGACTTGTCGCCACATTTCATCCAGCGCAGCTTCGGGCACTAGTCTCCCGCTCCTGGTCGGGGTAATGCGATACGTCAAGCCGGAACTTTCGCTGACCACACTTACCTTCGCCACGTATCGGTGTCGCCGATCCTGCTGATTAGTTGGTCGCGGAGCTTGGCCCTTTGCTGAGCTCCCGGATGCCCCAGGATCGGGTGATGAAGCCGTGTTGGAGCGGGTCGTCGCGGACGTCGCCATCCCGAGCGCTAGGCAAAGGCCGATCAGCAGGGCGAGGGTGATGATCTTGCGCACTCCGGTCCTCCTGACAATTCCGCGGTGTCAGCCTAAATGCAGCGTGGGAGCGGGTCGTATCATTTCGCAGTTCCGTGCGCCGTAGCGCGCAACAGCGTTGGCGGGCATGCTAGTCGTGGCGATTGGCGGTCTTGCCGTGACGGTGAGCGACAACGATTTTCGAAATTTGTTTCCTTGAACATCAAGGGCACCTCAATTGTCGTTGGTATTGAGGCGAATCCTGTGTCAGATTGGGCACGATCCGAACAAGAGTAAACGTGATGGATGGTAGAGAGGACCGCAGTGAATCCCGACGCTGACAGGACCTCTACCCCACAGGGGCATCCGGCGGACGCGGCAGCTTTCCCACTGGTTCAGTATTTGCCGATTGGGGTTTTGGTTCGGGACGAGCAAGGCCTAGTGAGTTTGGCCAACCAGGCGCTACTCGATGCCTTTGGTCTTGCCGGAACCAAGGATGAGATCATCGGGCGCCCTTTCGCCGAAGTCAACGCCGAGTTGGCGACACGCACTGTTATTCCGGAAATCTTGCTGAGTGATTCGTCAGATGCGGATGACGAGAATTCCGAGAGCCGAATCGATCTGATCGATGATCGAGTTTTGCTGCGGGAGGTGTTGCCGTTATCGGTAAGTGCCGGGCGGCGGCGGGTCTACCTATATCGGGACGCAACCGCGGAGATTAGAGCCGGCGAGAGCGAAGTGGCGGCACGGGAACGAGCTGAGGAGATCGCCGAGCAACGGGCCTGGCTGCTCTCCATGGTCAGCCACGAAGTGCGTACTCCGCTGAGCGGCGTTGTAGGTTTGGTGGAACTTCTCATGGGAGAAAATCTGCCGGACTATATTCGCGACATCATCACCGGAATCCGGCGATCTGCCGATAGCGTCAATGAGTTGCTCGAGAACCTGTTGGTGATCAGTCGACTGGATGCTGGCAAGTTTGAACTTGATGAGCGACTCATAGACGTTCACGAAATGCTGGAAAGCGCAGTAGAAACGGTCGGCCCTGACGCTCGGCTCAAGGGACTGGCGTTATCTGTATGGATCCATCCATCCGTGCCGCAGCAGCTGGTGCTGGATGCGGCCCGCTTCCGGCAAGTGCTGCTGAACTTGCTGTCGAATGCAGTGAAGTTCACGGACTCCGGCGAGGTTGCAGTTTCAGCTGAGGCGTCCGACGGCTTTCTACAGATTCGAGTGATCGACTCCGGCGCTGGAATTAATATTGCGCAACTGGATCGGTTGTTTAGCCCCTATGAACAAGGCAGCGGATTGCAGGAGCGAAGTGGCGCTGGATTGGGTTTGACAATTGTGCGCACCCTCTTGGATCGGATGGGCGGAGACGTTGAGGTTGATTCTCGGCCTGGGATGGGCACCGCCTTCCGCATCAGTCTCCCTATTGTTCGCCCAGTTCCTGCTGAGGTGAAACCCATCGCCGAACTGGTAGGGGCCCGGGTCGTGCTGAGATGCTCGCAGCCCCTTACCAGCATGGCTGTGGTGACCAAGTTGCGATCGCTGGGCGTGGAAGTTCTGCGCGATACCGAGACGGCTGCTGGCCAGGCTATTCATGCTGCGGTCATGGTCGTTGACGGTGGCCAAGCCGACGTTGCGGATGAGCTCGCTGCGTTACAACAGCGGTGGTACCCAGCAAAGTCGATCGTCCTGTCTGTTGGTGCGCTGGCGGAAATCCCGGGGGCAGCCAGCGGGGTACTCCCGATTCGACGTTCCCGGTTGGCTGAGCTAATGCGGGTCGATAGTCGAGTGGCGACTCAGACCAAGGTGACGCCGCAGCCACAAGTGAGTGCTGATCTGGGCTTGCGAGTTCTCGTCGCAGAAGATTCACCAGCTAATCAGGCTCTGCTGCGGACGATGCTGGCAAAGGTTGGGGTGCTGGCCGATTTGGTGCCTGACGGTGAAGCCGCAGTGGCGGCCGCGGCCCGCGAGCGCTATGACGCGGTGTTGATGGACATCTCCATGCCACGAATGGATGGTATTGCGGCAACCAGGGCCATCCGCGAACTGAGTGATGCTGCTACATCAGCGCAGGTGCCCATCATCGGACTCAGTGCGGCCACGCTGGACGAGGACCGCAACGTTTGTTTGGCTGCGGGAATGTCGGATTACCTCACCAAGCCGGTCTCGTTGGCGGGCCTGCGAGATGCGCTTTCAGGAGCCGTACCGGACAACGCTGCACTACCGGAACAGCGCCTAGCTGGGGCACAGCCCGCTGTTCCGCCGGTCTCGGCGGAACCGACTGCTACCGCCTCCACAGACGAAGCTGAGCAAACTGGAGTGATTCTTGATATCGCCAGGCTGCGAGCTCTTGCGGATGAGATAGGGGACTTTTCGGTGGTGGCGGAGAGCATCATGATCTATCTGGAAGAGTTGCAGCCCCGGTTGGATGTGATCGAAGCGGCCCGCAACGACCCTGATCATGCAGTGCTGGCGAGAGCCCTGCACACGTTGGTGTCGCCCTCGGCGATGCTGGGAGCTGAGCAACTGGCGAGTGTGTGTCGGGGGATCGAACAGGGCTGCGGTGAGCTTGGCGATGGCGAGATTCAAGCGGCCATGAGTCAGATCCGCAATGTCGCTGCTCGCACTGAACGTGCGATGCGTGACTATTTGACAGAAGTCCCAGCCTAGGCTGCGGTTTCTGACTATCGCGCGGGTAGGTACAGGTCGATTTGGTCGGACTTGCCGTTGTGAGACAAGTCCGCTTCCCAGCCGAGGGCGCCCACCTGTGCACACAGTTCGGTCGCAGTCCGGGCAGCAGTGGGAGTAGTGGCAAGCTGCCGGGCCAGCGCGCCCTTGCTTGCTTTGTTGTGATGACTGACTGCCGTTCGTTGGCCCGACGCTGACTCTTGCCAGACTTTGATAGTTACCAATGAATCGCACTCAGTTGCGGTCGGGGACCACATCCCGCTGTACGGCGAGGACCGCATATCTACGATCAGGTTATCTGCGCTGATGGCGGTCATAGCTTCGGCCAATGGCTCTCGCCAGAATCGGGTCAAGCGACCGATGCCGGGGAGGTCGACGCCGCCGGATAGTCGGTAACAGCAGATTCGGTCGTTGGGTCGAACTAGGCCAAATAGCGCGGTGAAGATTAGCAGTCTGCCAGTAGCGAGTTCGAACTCAGCAGTTGACATTCCGGCGAGATCGAGTTCACCAAAGAGCACGCCGGTGTAGATCTCAGCCGCCGGGGCACTGGGGCTGGTCGCCAGATTTGCATTGCGATCAACCCAGTCAGCCAGTCTCGGCGAAAGGCCAAGAGTTTGATTAGCTTCGTCCGGCGACTCTTGGCACAGCGTGGTGAGGGCAGCTAAGACCGCTTGTCGCGGGTCGGTGAGATCGGTGTCCCGCAGCGTCGCCAATGACAACGGGTCGCCCTTGCCGGGACATTCCTTGCCCTCGGAAGGCGGCAGCAAGATCAGCACCCGCTCATCATCCCAGCACCACCACGCGGCATTTGGG
>Ga0055584_100007396_pt1 | contig 10768 bp, 3 predicted proteins | sample OSDHelmetaG_FD_58716 | JGI IMG/M metagenome (GOLD analysis project Ga0055584, IMG submission 58716) | Pelagic marine sediment microbial communities from the LTER site Helgoland, North Sea, for post-phytoplankton bloom and carbon turnover... | ecosystem: Environmental > Aquatic > Marine >...
TTGCTTTTCGTCCATGGGGTCAGATTCGCCTCATTGCTAGGGATAGGAGGGGGTTCAAATAGCACCCGTATTCGGCTATTCAACTGGTAATTTTTCTCTAATCCTTCCCCCCATAGTAAAACACATGAGCCGTGCCGGTGAACAAACCGGCAACGTCGACGGCATGTTGGTCAAAGTCGCCGATTTCTATGATGCCGAAGTAGACACCTTGGTCAAAGCGCTCAACTCCCTGATGGAACCGCTCCTCATCACCTTCCTCGGTGTCGTCATCGGCGGTATCGTGATGGCCATGTTCCTGCCCATCTTCCAACTTTCCAATGTGGTTGGGAGTTAGGCCGGGGTTGAACCTAAGGCCTCTTTTTAGGTTTAATCCTCTGGCGTCGGAGGTGAGGTATTCGGCAATCGTCCCACACTATCCAGATAACCGGGAGTGGATACGGCTTTGGGCATGGCTGTGCTCTTCGTAAATCCAAATCCATGGGCACTGGCATAAATTCGATGGTCCTTGGTGCGATACGCCAAGTGCATCCCCCCGTCCAAGGAACGGAAGGTCTCCACCGCTTGCGAATCAAAGCGGAACCAAACGGGCGACTCCGCGAGCGGTTCGAAACTCCCAGCGACTAACCCGAAGGTATTCTGCTCACGCAAATACTGCAAGAGTGCCGGTGAGGGATCGACAATTAAAAACCACTGCCAGCGGCTGACACCCTCGGCATCGTGCCATTCGTGGCGCTCGGCTTGCAGAATGCGATCCTCGGCCGAAGGTCGGCGCCAAAAGGCACGCTTGAACACTTCCTCCCCCACGTTCTCAATGCTCGCAGGGGCCTCGGACACCCATTCGATCTCCGCGGTTACCACATCGGCTGATGGCGCAGCAGGCGACGCCCCCTGTTCCCCCTGCCATAACTGCCACTGCCATGCAGCGATGCCCAGGCACAGACACAGCAGAAGGGTCGCCAGCCGTCTGTTCATTAGTTACCGGAGTGCGAGTAGGTGCGGAAGAAGAGCTTGATGTCATCCACGGTCGCTGCGAAGCGGGTGAGGCCGGTCTGCTCGTCGTTGAGCAAGCCATAGGCAGGGATGACAAGTTTCCACTGGGTGTTCCAGACGCTGCGACCGACCAGCCGCGAGCTTTGGAACTCCGACTTCTGTAAGCCGTAGAAGAACGCCGCGTCGTCCACCGGGCGGAAGGCCTGGTGCTTGCGGGTGATCCATGGCTGCTCGGTGAGCGTGCCGTCGGCGCTGAAGAACTGCGTGGCTGAGAAGGCGGTGGCCCCCAGATTGTAGGGAAGCGGCAGTGCTTGATCCTGAACCCGCCAGGACCGCTCGATACCGGTATCCCCCAGCGGCGGGGCCAGCATTTTGTCCACACCCACCGGAATCAGATAGACATAGGGCGTGGCATTGAGGGCGTTCGGCGAATTGGTGTCCGGCCCGCCCGCGCCGGGCACGCCCTCGGCATAGGGATCCATGCCGAGGTAACCGTCGAAGACCACGCCGGCCGAGTAGATCTTGGTGGCGAAATTCGAAGGCGAAAAATTGTGGTCTCCCGCCGCAGTCGGCAGGCCGAAGAAATTCTTACCGTGCTGAATGGTTGAGCCGAAGGGAATCACCATGCCGGCCACCGGACTGCCATCCGGCTTGCGGATATTGAGGCATTGAGCAGCCACATCGGGATCGTTCATCAGGTCGACAACCATGTGCTGCTCGAGGGTCTGCTGCCATGCTTTGTCATCATCGGTGACGGTGGGGTCGTTGCGCAGGCGGAAGAGTTCCTGGCGCAGCGAAATGAGGGTGCCGTTGGTATCCGGGTTGTTGATGCCCAAGCGACCCTCGGCCACCGAGAAGTCCGCATTGAGTTGCGCCATGGTGCCGGCGAGTCCGGAATCCCCGAGCGTGCTCACGGTGGCCTGCGGCTTGCCGCCGGAGAGATCCCCGAGCGCGCGGGAGCTGACGATCTTCGAGATCACCGCCTGGCCTTGCGCGCTACCAAGCAGGCCCGTCTCATAATCGTAGCTCTTGGCGGCGAGGTAGGTGTAGCGGCTGGCCAGATCAAAGAGCGTCCGGTATTGCTCCAGCGATTCGTTGCGGAAGGCCCGGAAAGTCAAGTCGTTGGTGCGGTAGCCTTGGACCTGCGCGGCCGCGCGTTTGCGGAAGATCTCGCGCTCGAGCTGGATGCGATCGCCCTGAGCGATCAAGGTGCGGACATTTTCAGTGGCCTGCTGCAACTTGAGCAAAAGCTGGGTAATCTCGACGGCCCGGTCATCCATTCTCAGGAACTCCACCTCGACCTCGTAGGCCGCCTGCAGCTCCTCGGGGATGTAATCGAGCACCTTGAGATCCCTCTCTAGCAGGAATTTCTCCTTCTTTATCCGCTTGTCGAGCCCGTCGTTCAATTTGGACGCACTCAGGGCGGCTGTCTTGAGCGCCGCTCCCACTGCCGACGCCGCGGAGGAAATCGCCACCCGGATCGACGAGAAGGTATCATTGGCCAAGCCAACCACTTTAGGCGGTGCTTCGGCCACGGTTTCGGCCGTTTTTTCCACCTCCTTGTCGGTGTGTTCGGCCAATTTCTGAATCCCCGTCAAGAGCACTTTGGTGGCCATGAGTGAAGTGCTCACAGCCAAAGCCCTCTGGACACGGTCATCGACATCCCCGTGGTTTTCGAGAATTTGGAGGAGCAGGCGCAGCTTCGCGTCAAACACCTTGTAATCATCCTGTAGCTTGTTGCTGGCACCCTCCAATTCCTTGTGGACAATCTGGCATTCGTTGAGCGCCTGCTGGATCCGACCGGTGGTGGCACGCTTTCCGACATCCGCCCCCGCAAACCACTGGTCCGAAAACTGGCCGAAGGGACTGGCCGAAACGGTGATGGCTTTCTCCGTCCATTCGATATTCGCCGCATCGTTGACATTGTTGATGTCAAATTTCCCGCCACTGAACATCTGGGTGTATCTGTTGAAGACCCTGTCGATACCGTCGCCGTAATTGAAGTTCTGGGCGACCACCACGATGTTTTGGAAATCCGGGATATTGACGGGAACCCGGCCATTCACGGTGATGGACTCGAACGAGTCCATCCAACCGGTCGGGCGATCGATCACAAACCAGCCGGCGAGATCCGGACCGCTGTAACCTTGGACATAGGTCTTGCCGGGGCCAACATCTCCGGGATAGGGGCTGCCGTAGAGGTCGATCAACTGGTAGTTGTAAGCGCGTTCCTGATCTTGGATTGTTGTATTGGCGTCGCTCACCTGGTTTTCCTGGTTGCGGAGCAGGCGGGTCATTTTCGCGGCTTGGTCGAATGCCCCCTTGGCATTGAGGACGGCGGCCAGCGAGCGGTCGTAAATCTGCTCGTAGTGCGACTTGCCGGCGCGCAGTTGGGCGGGATCGATGTCGAAGGCAATGGCTCCGGGGCTGAGCCCGAGCGGGTTCAGGTGGGAGTTGGCATTGTCGAGGGTCGTTTGGAACGACTCGCCGCAGACGGCCAGCAACTCCAATTCGGGCACGGTGCTACGGTCGATTTTCTGGATGCCGGTGTTGACGGCATCGACATCGGGCAGCATGGCGTTGCCTACCGCCCAGTGATAGAGGGCACCCTGGCCGGCCCGCGAGGCCCATTCGTCAAGCCCCCAATAACGGGTGTTGGCGGTGGCTGAGTTGAACTCGCCATCGCGGAACGACTGCCAGCCTTCCGCGGGGTCATCGCGGTATTGCTGGCGGAAGCTGAGGGTCACGATCTGCTCGGCGGTGCGGGCCACATTGGAGGCGGCTTCGGCAAACTTGCGCTCGTCCTGGTAATCCACCGCCACGGTGTTGCCGAGAATGTTGAGCGACTCGATGCGCGGCACCCAGGTGTAGTTCTCGTTGGTCAGGAGCTGGTAGTAGCCCTTGAGGGCGGTGAGGTAGTGGCCATAGGCATCGCCATGGCCTTGCGGGAACATGCGCTGGGCGTCGGCCGCATTGATCGAGCCGTCCTCAGTGCTGCTGCCGACCTTTTCCTTGATGTTGTAGTTCGTGGCGTAAAGCGCCTCACCGGCGTCGATGCCGCGGGTGTAGTTCCAGAACAGGCGGTTGTAGAAGGGCGACTGGGTCGTCTGCGGGCTGAGAAAATCATCGCGCCCGCGCAGGAGCGCCAGTTCCTCGTCGAGCACGCTGGCGACCTGGCCCTCGAAGGAGAAGCGCGAGGTGTTGATCTCGGTGCTGCTGCTGGAGTCGTCGATGGAGATCGTCGGATTGGCGGCATCGGCGAAGGCCTCGTTGCCGAGAATCGTGTAGAGATCACTGAGGTAGCCGGCGGCGAGCAACAGCGCGTCGTTGGCCGGGCCGTAGTTGTAGCCGGAATTGATGCTGATGCCCTTGCCGCGCTTGAGCAGGGTTTCATAGATTTCGATCAGGCCGTAATCATTGACGGCATCCAGGGTGAGGGCGATGTCACCCTCCCAGCGGGTGCCGGCCTGGGTGAGCAAGCTCACATCGGTGTTGACCGCGTTGTTATAGAGATCGGTCATGCGCTGGTTGAAGGGGTTGATCGCCGCGAGCACGCGCTTGATCCAGCCCTCCACCAACACCGGGCGGGTCCAATTCGTCCAAGAGCCGTTCCCGGTAAGGGCGTAGGCGGGATTGGTGGAGCCGTCGGTCAGTAGCGGTTTGGCCCGGTAGCGCATGGTGAAGTAATTGTCGCTCATGGCCAGCAGCGGGCTGCCGAGCGGAGCGGTCGGGGAGCCGCCGATGATGGCGATGTTGTTCAGCGCCGGGGTGCCGGTGGCGGCAATCCAAGGGGAGCCCGCCGCCACCACCTTGTCGGTGCGGGTGGATCCCTCGAGGCGGAAATCGACGGTGGTCGTGGAGTCCTCATCCGCAGAAGTGAACAGCCCGATTTCGATGGTGTTCATTCCCTTGATGAAAAAGCTCTCGGCGAGGGCGAACTGCTTGGGCAAGCCGGTGGCGCTGAGTCCCGCGGTGGCGCTCTCGCTTAGATCTTGGCCGATGATTTCGCTAGCGGCAGCAAGCACGCTCACCTTGTCGGCGCTGAGCAAGTTGGTGGTCGCCCACAGCCCATCGAGGCGCGCCTTGAGGGTGGCGATTTCCGCAGACTTGGCCGGAAGATCGGCTTCGGCGATATCGACGACCATGCTGCCTGCAGGATCGAAGATCGTGAACCAAAGGCTGCCGTTGATTTGGGCGATCCGCACTTGGCTACTGCCCTCGTTGGGCAGGTCGTCGCGGCTGGCGGCACGGATCAGTTGGAGGTCATAGACCATTCCTGCGGCGAGTGCATCCAGGGTAGGCACGCCATTGGAGTAAACCACGGCGGCACTGCCGTTGATGTAGAGCACGAAGCCGTCCAAATCTCCGAGCGCGGCGCTGAAGGTCAGGTTGGAAGGAATGCCGCTGGTGAAATTCACCGCGCTCTGCGAGCGCAGCATCAGCCCGGGCAGGCCGGAGGAGGCATCGTATCCCGGCTTGCGAATCGTGACCGTGGTGGGCAGCGACAGGGTGTCCACCGAATAGTCGCCCAAGCCCAACTGGGAGGAGGCAGGAGACTGAACATAGCGCCACTGGCGACTGGCTGCGTTTGCGGAGTTCCCGAGATAAGTGGTGTTCGCGTAGGTGTAAGTGGCCGGCTGGGTGCCGTTGGCGGTGGGCGGGGCGGAGCGCCACTCGAACTCGTAGTTCTCCGGCACTGCGGCGAAGTCCCCGCTGTGGCGCAGGCTCACCTGCTCATCCAGCGGGTTGCTGGAGAGGCGCACCTTGAGGTCGCCGTTGTAGAGTTCCGGCACCACCTTGATGATCTGCATCACCGGGGGATCGCCCGCCGGCGTGAGATTGGGATTTCTCCCGTCGCCGAACATCAGCGTGGCGTAGCCCTCGCCCTGGCCTGTGGCGGTGAGCGCATAGCTGTCGCGAGCGCTGTCGGAGTCCGGCAGCGTGGCTAGCTCGGTGGCCCCGGCGAGATAGGTGAGGGCGGGATCGGTGCTGACTAGATAGGTGCCGCGCTTCGCAGGATTTTCCACGAAGGTCTCGACGCGCGTCTTCAGGCTGTCGATGGCGCTCTCCCACTTGGCTTTGATGGAAGACTCCTCATTCACGGCCAGCGCTTTGAGGGCGGCCGTGTCGGTGGCCGAGAGCACATTGAGGTCGAGGTAATCCTCGCCGGCGATTTCGTCGTGGAATTCCCCCTTGAGGATCAGGCTGCCTTTGGAGCTGGCCAGCGAATCGAAGAAAAAGCGACTCTGCAAATGCGGAGGGAGACCTTGGAAGTAGGTTTTCCCCTGATAGACGGATGTTTGCACGGTATCCGGCAGGGCGGTGAGTCCGACCCCGTCCAGTGGGGTCATCTTGTAGCGCGTCGGATCGTGGAGGGTCACGCTGGGCTTGGTGGCGCCGCCCTTGGCGATCGACTGCTGGTAGAGGACCTCGGCACTTTTCTGATTGCGGACATCCGGCAGGCCGAATTTCGAAAGGGTGAGGGTCTCGGCGATGCGCAGCGAGGGCACCGCCGCCGGCCAAGCGGGCGTGTAGCTCACGGTGAGGGAAGTGCCATTCACTGCATCACCCTGGGCGACGCCACTGGCCAGCGGACGGAGGAAGGGAAGCTTGGTGCCGATGGCTGGCGGAGTGGACAAACCTGGGATAAAGAAGCCCTCCTGCATCGGATAATACCACTGCATGCCGAAGGTCGGGGCACTGGTGGCATGGGGCCCGCGGTAAACCCACTTGTAGCCCTTGCGGTCCTCGAAGGTGAAGCTGGCGTAGGATGCCGGCGAGCCAGCCGCGGCGGCGGAATCCTCCGCGCCAGCCACTTCGGTGTTAGCGATGCTGCCATCCGCCATTTGGGGCAAGGGCAGCAATGGCAGAGGCAGCGGCCCCTGCACCCTGGTGCCGGCCGTCCAGGGATAGCTGAACTGGTAGCGGCTGTCCTCGCGGAGCACCCGGAAGGGTCGCATCGCCGGGCGGCCATCCGGGGCGGTGTAGGCGATGAGAACAAAGGGATCGGAGGTAAAGTCCTCTCCGGTGGTCACATTCAAATCGTCCCGCAGCGCCCAGAAGGTGTCGTTCGCCTTGAGGGCGTGCTCTTCGTTGGGATTGTAGCCCACGGCGGCCGGATCATTCTGGAAGTAGAGATTTCCGGCGGACTGCTCTGCCGTAAGACCCACCGCGCCGAGGTTCGAGGCCATCACCAAGCTGTCCCCCACCTGCAGGATTTCGGCATGGTCGAGCGGGCTTCCCGCCAAGGCACCACCGGCGAGCAGCACACTGCCGTCGTCCATGAGCATGGTAGCATGACCCGCCCGAGCCGCAACCAGTGCTGGTCCCTCGCTCAAGATTCCGCTTGCGGGGTCGAAAATTTCGGTGGTGCTCAGTTCAGTGCCGCCCGGGCCGTTGCGGCCACCCGCAATCAACACCCTACCATCCGCCATCAGGGTGGCGCTGTGATCGAGGCGTATCGAATTGGACGCCCACAAATCGGCCGCTCCGCCGAAAGTGGTCCAGCCCGGCACTGCCGGATCAAAGATCTGAGCGGAGGCTGTGGCATTCTGGGAACCGGTGCGCCCGCCCACAAGCAATACCCTGCCGTCTGGCAGCAATGTGGTGGTGAAACCCACTCGAAGGGAGTCAATCACCACTCCTTGAATTTCCGCCCAGCGATTGGTCACGGGATTATAGCTTTCGGTCCGCCGCACAGTAACACCACCGACAACCATCACGGTCCCATCGGCCAGTAAAGTCGCCCGATGGGAAGCCCGGGCGTAAATGAGAGTGCCGCCGCTGCTCCATAAATCGGCAGCAGGGTCGTAGCGGATCGCCGTCCTGAGATTGACGCCTTGGTCGTCCAATCCGCCGGAGACCAGCACGCTGCCGTCAAGCAGCAAGGTGGCCTGATGAAATGCGCGCGCCTGATCCAGTCCGGCGACCAGGAACCAGCTGTCTACTGCGGGGTCAAAGATCTCGACGCTTGCGGTGCTCCCTTCATCCGTTTCCCCGCCAGCTACCAGCACCTTCCCGCCCGGAAGGAGCGTTATGCTGGCCCCGGCACCCCGAGCCACATTCATGGTGGCCACGGGACTCCAAAGACCGCTCCACGGATCATAGATCTCCGCGGTGTCCAGCGCCTGGCCCGAGGCTCCGAGGCCGCCGGCGACCAGCACCCTGCCGTCCTCCAACCGCACGCCGCAGCCGGACTCACGCCGCTCCGCCAGCGGTGCGGCCTCATCCCATCCCAGAATGCCGGCCGGGAAGGACACGGTGTAACGGCCCACCTTCGACGGCACATAGAACGCGGTGAAGGCGGCATCGGGCGGGTTGACTTTTTCAAACCAGCGCACCGTCAGGGTGTTGTTGGTGGGGTTCGCATTCACCGGAATGATGGCTCCCTGTTCCGCAGCTTCTACACCCACGCTGTAGGGATCCAGATAGGCCGAGGCCTGGTGGATGTTGCCGCTGGTGATGGCCCCCGCCAGCGAATACCGGTCGGAGGGACGCTCGATCCGCGTGCCCACCGTCGCCGTGGTGTTGATCGCCGCACCCTGATCCGGCTCCACATACCCGCTGCGGCCTTCCGCCTGGGTGTAGATGGGCTGATACCAGACTTGGTTCCCAATGCTGAATTTGAGCAGCGTGCGATTCAACCCGTCCGTGGAGTTGCCGAAGTTGACCTGAAGGCGCTGGGAGGTGGTGTCCAGAGTGCTCTCCTCTTGGTTGGGATCATCCTGGAAGACCACTTCCGGAAGTGGATCGGCATCAAAGACCAACCCGTTGGCACTGGTGCTACCAGCGGGGTCGGTCGTGACGAAGGCGTAGCTGTCATAGCCGGCCGGCCACACGAAGCGGTAGCCATTTCTGTATTTCGGCCACTCGATGCTCAAGCCGGTTACCTGCCCCTCAGGCAGCAGGTCGATGCCGGCATCCGCCCGTTCCATCCAATAAAAAAGCACCTCGTCGGGATTGAGATTCTCACGCTCCGCAAAATAAACGAGTTGCCCGTTGGAGAGGGAACGGGTTGCGTAGAGGGGGAATTTGGAACTCGACCCGGAAACGAGCGACGGAGCCGGATTCAGGCCTGTCTCCCCTGTATGGGGGACGACTTGTTGGCCAAGTTCGACTTCCGTGGCTTCGGTGGTGGCGGCCTTCACGACCTCCACCACATCGGCTCCCAGAAATTTATTCCGTCCCGGGCTGATTTCCGCTCCGAGATATTCCACCAAAATCCGCCCCTCGAGATTGTAGGCCGAGATCTGGCCGATGCCGGCCATTTTTTCATACCAAAGGGTGCGCTTGACCTCGGCGGCTTGGCCGGATGCGTCGGGATTCTCCACATAGCCCGGAGGGCGGTAGGCCTCATCCACAGTGGGAGGGAATCTGGAGGTGTAAACCGGATTGGCCTTCTCGATCCGGCCGTTGGGCATGACGACGCGTGGCCCGTCGAAGGATTCCTCCGTCCAGTAAATCTTACGCACGGGCACCGATCCGGAACTGGAAACAGTGAACACTTCACGCAGGAACTGCCACGCGCCCCCATTCGAGCCATGCGGAGTGGCGGAAACCCACCAGATTTCCACGGATCCCGCCTGCGAGGCGAATACCCGGTCGGCATGCGGGCTGTAGTAAAAACTCTCATAGGCGCCCGCGGACAAGTCCGCCAGAGGCGTTCCGGGAGCGTAGTCGCCCACCGCCTGCGGCAGCGGATCGCCATTACCATCGACCAAGGGGCTTCCGTTCGGGTTGCTGAAGGTCTCGCCAGGTCGGACCGGCTTGGCCCGCCAATAGCTGGCTGCCGCCTCGGCGATACCATCCACCTCGGTGGACGGTGGAGTGATTTCATCTCCAAGGCCAAAGCGCGGCACTCCGCTGGCGATACCATACCCGACCCGAGACCGGACCAACTGCACCTGACTCGCCGAGCCAGCGGTCCCGGCGGCCGAGACCTGACCACCCGCCGTGGGGCCGATATTGGAAAACTGGCTTGCCGGCCGGGAGTTGCCCGTGCCGAGCTTGGATTCCTGTTGCGTCAGCCAGTTGAAGCGGTTGGCCGGGCTAAGCTGGTTCTGCGCCCACACCGAGCCCGAGGAAACAACACAGAGGGTGGCCAGCAAGATGGCATAGAAGTGGAAGAGCAACGGCATGGAATCTTAGGTTAGGAGCTTGGAACAGCGCGACCGAAAGCAGCTAAAAAAGGAGATCAGTATTTGATGATGAAATGCACATAAGCGTTCTTGGGCCGCGTCTCTTCCTTTGCATTAGTCGCGGAGTCCACCAATCCTGTAGCGACCGTTGAGCTAGTCACCTTGCTCGCGTTGTTGTTACCAGTGGATTGAGCCGCGTTCGTTGCAGTCGCCCTTCGGTAATCATGAGTATGATCCTGAATAGCATCTTCCTGGTAACTGCCGACATTATTGCCGGTGTTACCTCCTGGTAAGTTTCTGCTGCGGCCCGCCTTATTGGGGTCCCGGTCGGAATTACCGCTCACCCCCCGCAAAAACGTGCCGCGTAATTCAGGCACATTGAATTGATCGGAACCACCTTCGGGATTCCCCCAGTTGGTTCCGATCACAGCGAATAGCGCCGGATATTCATTTCTTAGTTTCGGCCCACCATCGCACAAAAGCCAGCCAGTCGGCACCTTGTCCGAAGCTCCCCCAAATGCTTGGATGGTGCCCACGGGGACAAGGAGATTTTTCAGTTCCTGCGCCAGATCCGCGAGGGCGATGGTGCCATTGAGAATCTTGGCGGAGGTCACCGAGTTTGATCCCAAGTCGGCGGCAGT
>Ga0055584_100007397_pt1 | contig 10768 bp, 11 predicted proteins | sample OSDHelmetaG_FD_58716 | JGI IMG/M metagenome (GOLD analysis project Ga0055584, IMG submission 58716) | Pelagic marine sediment microbial communities from the LTER site Helgoland, North Sea, for post-phytoplankton bloom and carbon turnover... | ecosystem: Environmental > Aquatic > Marine >...
TCGACTATAGTATAATTACCCGGGATAATTTCGATTTTTATATCATGGTCTCCGTTGTTAATTCCATTAGGTTTGCCTTTAAATAAAAAAAAATTACTCCCATATGCGTTACTAACAGTATACCATGAATAAGGTATTTGTACTGAATATAACTTAATAGAAATAACATTTCGAAGAGTTTCCGATAGATTAAATGTAAAATCAGTAGTTAATGCTCGTTTATCAGGTCTATATGAACTATCAATACTAACAATGCGAGATATAGTTTCTCGCATTATCGGATTTAGAAACCCGGGTGCATATTGAATAGCGTTAGTGCTCACTACATTTGCGTCTGGTTCTGGGATAACATTTTTTGAATTTGCAGTTTGAGTTGGAGTATTTTCTTCCATTCCTTCCAATCCTTCAATTATATTATCAGTAATTATATCTTCATCGTGTTCATCTTCCTCTAATTTATCGTCATCATCTTCAACATCGAAAAAATGTTCATATACACTGTCAAAAAAAAGAACTAATTTTCTAGAAGAACTCGTATTAATTTGTTGATATTTATGTATTTGCATTAAAATTTTTGCTTCTAAAACTCGATCAGATGGATTATTCAGGTCTAATATATCATATAATTCACTGTCTGTATAATCATCAACATTAAACATTCGAATATATAGTATATGCGCAAAATCATTTATATATATTGAACCCAATCAATTTAAATTGGCAGTCGAGATTTAAACATATTTGAAATAAAATCCACTAAATTTAATCGTTTATTACAACGAAATAACATATCAAGTGGAAAAGAATTTAATCCCTGTCCACGTTTTAGATGTCTTGCTCCTGTAAAACATAATACATCAAATACTTGCATTATAATATCTTCATCTTCATTCATATCGACGCGATCAATTCGATATTTACCAGTAAACAAATATCGATTATAATTGCGATTCTCATATATATTAGACGGGTTTACACGTGGTTTATTTCGTATCATTCCGATACCGATAATTTTATTAATTTCATTATTCATTTCTAATACAAATACTATATTTTCAGGTGGGATAAAAACTGCAATTGGTGATGGTGAACAATAAACACATCCTGTTAAATTATGTGTTTTACGATATTCTTTATTTTCATCCCATGTTTTATTATTAAAACGAGATGTAATAATAAAACGATTTAATTGTTTTTTATATACCTTAATTAGTTTACGCTCGATTTTATGTTCAAATGGTAAATAATTCATTATGTATATGTATATGTATAAATTGGCTATAATTTTATAAACTATGAACATTCCTTTCAATTTTTCTTGCAATCAAAAAATATAATTATAGTATAGAATGAGTAACGTTAATAATGACATGGACTTAGCAATTAATTTGTCATCAAATTCGAATGATTCAAGTGATGATGTCATACACGAACCTTTTAAAATAGATGTAAATAACATTGACTTAGATATTGATAATATTCAATTAGAAGAAAATTTAAAATTATATACTGATAATCATTTTGTGAGTATAACCAATAATGATTTACACCGGATTCGAAATTTAGATGATAATATATTATCATTTAACATTGTTGATGAATTAATGTACCCTGAATGTGATAGTCCAGTAACAATGTATGGTGGAAGTCCACCTGAGAGTGTACTTGGAAGTAATAATGGAAGTGATGTTGAAGATGATATAAATCCTCCTAAAAAATCATATAATTTTATACAATTGGACAATGCTGATATTGAGAAATCAATAGACAAACAATATAATATAGATATTGAAAATAAGTTATCAAGTGAGATTGATATAATAACTACATATATGAATGGACAAAAACATTTATTTTTACAATCAAAACAATTATATCAATGGCAATTGAATTATTTAAGAATTCCATCATTAATATTAACTGCATTTTTATCGATAGGTTTATCTGCAATACCACTTGAATATAGATTAACAGCAGTTTCAGTTATAAATGGAATAATTACATTATTAATATCATTAACAAATTATATGAAATTGGAATCTTATACAGAATTATATTTACAATTAGCGAATCAATATGATAAAATGCAAATTTCAATTGAAATGACCAATAGTAAATTAATAAATGACGATGATAATAATCGATTATTAATTTTACAAAAAACAAAGGATATAATTAATGAAACCAAGGAAAAAAAAGTGATTATACCAGCCGAGATAATAGCATTGTTTCCAATAATATGTCATATTAATATTTTTTCATTTATTAATAAAATGGAAATGTACAAATCAGAACTAATGACAAATTATGTAAATATAAAAAATGAAATACGTTATATTTTATGTAAATGGGATACTGAAAATCAAAAAATAAATAAATCAATAGATTCACAATCACAAAAAAAAATATATGAACAACGCAGATTGCAATATTTATATACAGTAAAAAAGAAAATCAAGAGCGATTTAAGTGACTATCGTCATGTTTATGGACATTTGGATATTTTATTTACAAGAGAAATTCAGATGGCTGAAAGGACAATGAATAAATGGGGCATGTTTTATGTATTCTTTTGGAGATTTGTGACTACTAAATCATGTGAACGTGCATTAAATCCGGTACTCGATAAATATATTAAAAGTATTACATTGGATGATTAATATGTTCAATTATAACAAAAAAAATGTAATCAAATATATAATAGAAATGGATATTGATTGTGTGGGAGGTAATGTAGACAAATTGAATCTAGATTGGATAACTGAACATGCTAGATTGCATAATATTAAAGACAATTATTTTAAAGAACCAATGAAACAAATCAACATTTTTTGTATATTTATTAATAATACTTTATGCATTGATAACATTAAACGTGAAACATATGATGTAATTAAAAAAACAAACAATAATAATGATGATAGTTACACTATACCACATGAATTAATATTGAAAATAATTCAAACTCATAAAATGAATAATCATACATCCAAATTTAAACTAACTGAAATATTAACGTATATTATTGACATTAATCCTGAAGATATTCAGTCATATGTAGATTCGACTGATGATAGTTATTCTGAACGTTTTTTACATACTCATTCCAATATAATCACTGAATTAACTATACCAGAAACTATTTTTATTTTTCATAAAACAAATTCCATATATTTTATATTTAAAGAACCAAAAATAAGTGTTAATAATTATAAATCTATTCTAAAAATAGAAGGTTCAGTTAAATCTAAAAATTCCAAAATCACTAAAAAAGTGAGAATTGATGATACGTCATTAAATCAATCTAATATGAATAAATATACAAGAAAACAAAAAATAATACATTAAATCCTTGGTAATTTCAACTTGAACATTTGAAGTTACATAAGAGGATCATCAGATGCCGCTACGGTATAAACAAGTTAATCGTTTTATGGTTGACTCAATTCAACCTTTAAATTATCAACTTTTATATTTTTTAATGTATCTAATATATTTGTTATTGTATCTGATGCAATTGGTCGTTTATCAGGAGAAGCGATTATGATTTCTTTTAATAAGTTAACATATGATTCAATCTCTGGCATTTTTTTGAAAATATCATATTGTAAAATACCATATTGTAAATAATTATAAATGAGAATTGCAATAGCATAGTTATCCCATGATTTAGAATTAATCATAATAGATTCAATAAATGAAATTGATGTTTTGTTTGAAATGCTCCAACCATTAATAATTCCAGTAAAATAATCAATATATGTCTGTTTAGTTGAATGGATAAGAGTTGCCATTGTTGCATTCTTTTTAAAAAATTTGTTAATTATTTCTTCGATGAATTCAATTGTAATATCGAGTTTTTCCCAATCATCTTCATGTACGATTTTTGAAATAACGACACTTTCAATGCACCATGGTTCATATTCTGGTCCATATGCATAAAACTTTTGTTTTAGGGTGTTTTTATCATCTAAATCAATTGATATTCCAAAATCAATTATAATTGGAGTTCCAATTTTAGTACACATTATATTATTTTCTTTCAAATCATAATGGACTACATTAATGTCATTTAGTTTATTAATCCCTTTTAAGATGTGAACATTACATCTTAATATACGTTTAATTTGCTTTAATGCAGATTTGTGGTTTTTAGATTTATATTTATCAAAATATTCATACAATGTATGTTTACCAACAAATTCAATTATATTAGACTCATATATTAACGGTTTTTTAGACTTTGTGTCAATAATGTTACATTTATCAAAATCATTATCAGTTGTAATTGTTGATAGATTTATATCACATTTCTCTAATATTGGAGCGAAATATGTTTGATAATTTGCAATAGTTTGGATTTTTTGACCAATATTAAATTCATTTGTGGATGTTTTATTTGTTTTTTGGATTTTAGTTATATATGTTGAGTCTGGGTTAATAATACTGTTATTACACTTAGGGCCTGGTGAAAATACACAACCAAATGTACCCTGTGTTAACATTTCGAATTTGGGGTTTTTTGTGGATTTATTATCAGAATTCATTTATATAAACGTCTATATACATATATTTATAAATTTTATATACATTATAATCATAATGTATATTATTCAATGCATTATTTACATAGGGTTCCATTGTATAAAAAATAGAGTTAATTATATTATTATAATGATTTATGATTTATGATTTTGTTATTTTGTTATTTTATAATAATTTTACACGAATATTATAAAATCGGTTTTTATATATTTTTTTCAGTTTTTCTATTAATTTTCGAACATGTATTATATTCACATTGTCTACGTATTGTCCATTGTCTACACGTGGTCCATGTTCATTATTGAGTTGCATTAATATTGTTTCTTGATATTCTTCACAGAATTTATTAAAACTATCTGCAGGTGAAACCTTTATAAATTGCAATTCGTCTTTTATATTAAGCTTTGATGCAATTTGTAGCTTAATATGTTCATCCATTGATTCTAATATATGTTTTTGGACGACTTCATATTCTTTTCGTGTTGCATGTGGTGATGGTACTAATGATTTATTTCGGAAATAATAACGAGCACTTTTATACATTTTATCTATAATGTCACCTGTATATCCTAGTGTGGTTATGCGGAGAATTTCATTCGAAATTAAAATGCTCATTTCAGGTCCATTCTTCCATTCATCCCAATAGGAATTAAATGATTTACGGTCGTCGAATTGATGTATTTTTGCAAATATAGATAATTCATCCATTACTTCATTTGTAAATTTAACACGTAATGGTTTTAATGCAATATGTTGTGTATGGGTTTCGGTTGTGTAAGTCATGTTTTATATTTTGTTTGGTTTTATTTTATTTTTATAATTAATAATAAACAAAATAAAGTTTTCAATTTTATACATTCAGAATCATTAATGTACATATTTATCATTATACGATGAAGAAATGCCAGATGCATTAAGGTCAATTGGTTCTATATTCGCATTTGTTGTGAAATCTGAATCACTAACCATTCTTAATACCATCTTATAATTTCGAGATGGTATCGAAACATTACCACCTGTCAATAAATGTTGGTCTTGGTTTGCTATTATGGTAGATACAAATTGAATAGTATCTCCATCTAGAAATGGTATTGATATGCGAAGTGTAGCATCTTCAGTTGGATTTAAATCTGTAAATCTATCAGATGCATTCACGAGAATACTATTTATAATTTCACGTCCTATATTATCTTCAGTTGTATTCGAATTCGTCATATAATTACCAGATGCAGATATAGTTAAATCTGCATGTGTACCTGATGTCGATATTACATCTAATGTTGGTTTTATCGAATCTATCCAAACATCTTGAGATTTACTTGATATTTCTTCTTGTAATTCGATAGTATTATTAATGAATCCTAATCCAAATCTAGACCCAAATAATTTATCGGAAAGATATCTTAAATAGTCATGTTTTAATAACATTTTAGTGGAATCATATGTAGAATTTGACGAATTTGTTTGATATGTTGTGTTTTTATAAGATGTATCAGTTGCACCATTTGTTTGAAATGTATAATCACACATCGAATTTGATACATTTATGATATATGTGTCTGGATATCCACCACTACTATCCATATTAATGTAATATTTTAAATCACTTTGCGAAATTGATGTTAATGTATTCACAGCAGTTGCAAATTTAAATACATTTTTCATATCTGTAGTTTTTACTTGATACACTACGTATACGTCACTCATATTATATAATAATTCTAATATATAATATTGCATTGTTATTTTTTATTGTATAAATTAATAATAATTTAAATAACGATTGCGGAACCACCAGTTGTTCCAGATGTGGAAATTGTACCAACAACACCAGGACCTGATATATTACCGTCATTGACAACAGTATTACTAGGAGAATCTTTTAAGACAAGGGTAACTGTGTATGTTCTAGATGAGGTAGATGCATTTGCGGTAATAGCTTGAGAAGCAGATGTGACAGGTACACTAAATGATAATGTATCACCTTCTCTAAATGGAAGTGGATTACGATTGTAGTATGTATCACCAATAACATTTTCACCAGAACGAGTGGTACCAGTAACATCGGCAGTATTTGGAGCATATAAAGCAGTTCCACCTGATGTTATGTCTAAGAATCTAGCACGTCCATCAGCTGTACTTAACATTTGTTCCATTATATTATGGGAAACTGAAATTACAGAGTCAGAAGTTGTTGTTCCGTGAGTAGCACCTACAGTAATTGTTTGAGCTGTACCATCTGAACTGTTAACAGAAACGGTTGAAGCAGCTGTATATGTTTGTGAATCTAATGATTCTTTGGTGCAATAATTTGCAGTAATTGTAGCTCCAACACTATCTGTAATATTTTCAGCAATCATCCCAGTTTGGGTAGATGTTGTACTTAAATAACCTAATTGAAAAGCAATTTTATTAGTATATAATTCATTACCAATTTTTTCAATGTCATTTCTTAATGTTACTTCATTATTAAATAAATCAGCACCAAATGGAGTACCGAATATTTCGTTGGATAAAAATCTAATAAAATCATGTTTCATTAGACTTCTATTATCAGCATAAGCAACACCAGCATTATCTGTTAAGTAAGCAGTATTTACGGTATTTCCTCCAACTGCAGCATGGTTACATGCACCATGTGCAACATTTAATACGTATGTATCAGGCCATTTTGTCATATCTTGATAATACCTAATATCGTAGTTCTCTCCATTAGTAAGGTCGTCAGCATCTGTACTGTATTGAAATACATCTCTCATTACTTGTGTACTAACTTCATATATTACGGCAGGGTTTGCAGCGGTGTGTGTAAATGTATCTGATGCAACACTTGCAACAGTAGCGGCTTGAGCTATGGTTAATGACTCATTAAATGATGATAGGGAAAAGTTGATTGACATCTTTATATACTTTGCGTATAAATAAATCCATACCAAAATAATAAGTTTTATTAAAATAAGTTTTATTAAAATTTGACAATTTGCATTATTACAATGTGTGAATTTATATTATATTATAACAATTATTATAATATTATCCTAAAGAAATCTATATTATGAATATAATACATCGAATTCTAACGCAAATGAAAAATCGTTATTATTTATATCAATTATATCTCCATATTTATCTAAAAGTCGTATATGTATCTTTTCAAGTTTGACAGGACCTAGATAGTTTCGTTCTTTTTTAACAATTCCTGAATTATCTGCATAGATAATATTATTTGGACTATTTGTTATACCTAAACGTGCAATAATATTTCTACCTATAAATGATGACATGGTTGATGATATTATCTGGTCAGATTTGAAATTTTTATTAAAATCGTCTATGTCAATAAATATATATTGAGTCAATGACCTTCCATATGATGCCTCACTTTCAATATAATTGTTATATGTTACTGTTTTATCCGGATAATCACTTAATGAAGTATATGAATCGTTTGTTTCTACTGTGTATTTTATTTTATTAAATCCCAACATCCAACCTACAGTTAAATGTAATTTTGTAGGATTAACACCATCAACTTCAAAATCTATATCAAATTTGAAATTGGGGGAATAATATGAATTTGCATTAGCTGTATTATGTGGTGCTGGAAAATTGGGTACATCATGTTCAGTTCTTGCTCTAAAAATACAATGACTAGTTTGTTCATTAATGTCAAATATCAAAAAATCTAATCCATTGCCGGTATTTATAAAAATATTATTTATTATATCGACTAATCCATCAGAATAATAATTGCCCTGTGGTATTTTTATAGTATGAGTTATTGTTATATTTTCAGTATTATTTGTATCTGGAATTTGATACAATGTAATTTTAAAAATATTGGTTTTTTTTTTTTCTGAGAAAGAATACCATGAATGTGGTATTTCAGATGAGACTAATCTCATTGAGGTAACATTTACTAATGGATCAGGAAATTTATATACAAAATTGGTTGCAGATGTAGTCGAATAATTGTCTCGGAATTCTGTATCAATATTTATAGTTTTTGTATCATATTTTTTCTCAATTGGATTCAGTAAACCATGTGGATATTTATCAATTGTTGTAAATATTGTTGGCGTCTCATCTTTATATATTATATTGGATATTTCTGTATCATGTATCAATTGGGTACAATAATTATTATCATTATACCTATTATTATTATTCATCGATAATAATATATTATATATATTAGTAAATATAAAATATACTTTATATCAATACGTATTTTATGAAATATTATATTTTATGAAATATTATATTTTATGAAATATTATATTTTATGAAATATTATATTTTAATCTTAATTTAATTTCACTTAATTTATCATTGTCAAATACCAAATCAACTGGAACGCCGTATAGTTTAAAATACTCTACGTATTCAGGATTTGTTTCAGGTGCGACCGATATAGACACATTCATTGATGTATCTCCAAATAAAGAAAATGCATTTTTCATATTTTCTAAAAATTCAACTAATTTAACTGGATCACGTAAAATAATCGAATCTTCTTTATATCTTTCCGATTCGGTTTGTATTGTTTTAGAAGTTGCCGATACTATTACAATTTTTTGCAATGATTGCAGAGAACGAACGAATGATAAACGGATATATTCAAAATCGGGATATTTATTAATATTTCTTTTCATATGGAGTAATTTTGTACTTACATCTGCATAATATTCAGGCGTTAATGTTTCTACGATTGTTGTTACATCTCCCTCTAAATATGAGGTTGTTAAATCACCCAATTCTTTGATTATTACAGCTAAATCTTTATATAGATTTTCATTACCTATCGAATTATGATTCGATGCAAAACTTGATGATGCCATTTTTGATTTTTTAAATAAAATGTTTTGATTTGTTCGTATTACCATTTAATATGATTCGTATATTTTAAATATATATATATTGTCACAAATCAATCTAAAGATTATTGCATAATATATATGTGAAGGGAAATCGCATTTATAGCTCAGTGGTTAGAGCATTGGTCTTATGAGCCGAAAGTCGAGGGTTCAAACCCCTCTTAATGCATCAATCTATGTACGGATATTGTCAGACATACATTTGAATTAGTTCACAATTTGCTCTGTTAGCTCAGTCGGTAGAGCGTACGGCTGTTAACCGTAAGGTCATAGGTTCAATCCCTATATAGAGCGTTCAATTATTTTTATACAATACAAATAATTGAAATACTTATAGTGTAATATATATATAACACAATGGAAAGTCCATTTGCATCTTCAAATTCGTCATTTATTCTTTATTTAGAACCCATATTGAATGCACATTATAAAACATATCAAAATATTATTACGGTTAATGTTATTCCAACTGGTCCTATCAAAAACATGGTATCCACCATATCAGTCGCAAAATTATCACCATTTAAACAATTGGGTCCATTTGGACAACCACATAATTGTACGAATGTTTTATTAAGATATCCTAATGGAATGGTCGGTAAAAATTCACCTGATTACTTTATGTCAGCTGATGATATACCATCTGTTATTTCATATTTACAAAGTAATGAATATTCGATTGATACTGAAGTCACTAATATGTTATATAAATCAAGGATTAACATTGGAGGTGTTAGCAATGTTCGACTGTCAGGTGATAGACGGATGATATGTATGGCACGGTATACGCCAAAATAAATCATTATTATATATTTTGATTATACATATATAGGACGAATGAATGATGCAAATATATACAGATATTGTCTGCATTATTATGTTTTATGATAAAAATGCAACTGACAATGAGGAAGGATTTTATCCAAATTATGAAATTGGAATTAATCAGAATGTTAGAATAGACATCAAATTTAGTATGTTGAATAATGAATGGATACAAATCAATAATAGACCAATCTATGGATTAGACAAATATACAGGAATGTATTTATTAAAAACATTAAATAATCATTTTAATAAGAAATATATTTGCATTCGAAATATAGGTGGACGAATTATTTATCCTTTCGATTATGATAGTTCAACCTTTAAAATGATTAAACATTATGCGAGTTAGAATCATTTTCTAATAATGTACTTATTTGGTATAATTATATAAATATATATATTGATTTACATTTATATAAAATAAATTTTATTATGGAGAATCTAAACACATGGACCATTAATGATACTGAATATTATCCACAAATAATACAAGAAATACGTGATTGTGAACAAATATT
>Ga0055584_100007398_pt1 | contig 10768 bp, 7 predicted proteins | sample OSDHelmetaG_FD_58716 | JGI IMG/M metagenome (GOLD analysis project Ga0055584, IMG submission 58716) | Pelagic marine sediment microbial communities from the LTER site Helgoland, North Sea, for post-phytoplankton bloom and carbon turnover... | ecosystem: Environmental > Aquatic > Marine >...
CGCAGAACATGAAGCTGGTTTCTTAGCTGGTTATGCTGCTGTAAAAGAAGGATATCGTCATTTAGGATTCATTGGCGGTCTTGCAGTTCCAGCTGTTCAACGATTTGGACATGGTTACATCCAAGGTATTGCAAAAGCTGCTGAAGAATTAGATTTAGCAGATGATGCTATCACAGTTGATTACTTATATACTGGAGACTTTAAAGCAACTCCAGAAGTTCAATCTGCTGCTGCAACTATGTATGAAAATGGAGCAGAAGTTATCTTCGCGTGTGGTGGATCAGTTGGCCAATCAGTCATGGCTGCTGCTGGAGATGCTGATGGTAAAGTCATCGGTGTTGACGTTGATCAAAGTGCTGATTCAGACACAGTAATCACATCAGCAATGAAATCACTATCAATTTCTGTTGAACAAGCACTAGAAGCTATTTTCGAAACAAACAAATGGGATGATGATTTCGCTGGAAAATCAGTTGTTCTTGATGCAAAATCTGATGGTGTTGCATTACCTGATGATTTCTCAAAATTCAATAATTTCACTTCAGCTGATTATGATACGCTTTTTGCTAAATTAGTTGACGGAACTTATGATGTTGATGATACTATCGGCGAATTTGGTGACGACGGAAATGCTTCAAAACAATTCGAAACAGATATCGTATCTGTTAATGTAATTAAATTTGAAGGATAATTTAATTATTTATTGATTGTAAGTGAGGATGAGAATATTTACAACTCTTGTCCTCTCTTTTTAATTAAACCACACAAGAAACGGAGTCATTCAAAATGAAAAATATTATAGAAATGCGCAATATTACTAAGCAATTTCCTGGTATTTTAGCAAATGATCATGTGAATCTAAAACTACGCAGAGGTGAAATTCACGCTTTGCTTGGGGAAAATGGCGCTGGAAAATCAACATTAATGAGTATTCTATTTGGTATCTATCGTCCTACTGATGGACAAATCTTAAAAAATGGTAAAGAAATCACCATTCACAGTCCTAATGATGCAAATGATTACGGTATTGGTATGGTCCATCAACATTTTAAATTAGTTGATGTATTTACTATCTTAGATAATATCATTATGGGTGTTGAACCGACCCGATTTGGCTTCGTTGATCGAAAAAAAGCCAGAGTAGAGATTGAAAAAATCATGAAACAATATGATCTTTCAGTTGATTTAGATGCTAAGATCCAAGATGTTTCTGTCAATATGCAACAACGTACTGAAATTCTAAAAATGTTGTATCGACAAAATGAAGTGTTAATCTTTGATGAACCAACTGCTGTTTTAACGCCTCAAGAAATTTCCCAATTAATGGAAACAATGAAATTCTTAACTAAAGAAGGAAAATCAATCATATTTATTACACATAAACTTGATGAAATTATGGAAGTTTGTGACCGTGTCACAGTATTAAGACGAGGAAAAGTTATTGGCACTGTTGATACAAAAAATACAAATAAAAAAGAATTGTCACGTATGATGGTTGGACGTGATGTTATCTTTGATTTAAAGAAAAAACCTATGAAACCTAAAGACATTGTTCTTGAAGTAAATGATTTAACCGTGGTTTCAGATCGCACAAATAAAAATGTAGTCGATCATATTTCATTTAGAATTCGCCAAGGAGAAATTGTTTGTGTAGCCGGCGTCGATGGAAATGGTCAAAGTGAACTAGGACTAGCTCTTGCCGGATTAATCGAGGCAAATAGCGGTCAAATTATCTTAAACAATGTGGATGTGACACATAAATCAATCCGATATCGTAACGATCACGGATTATCACATGTCCCTGAAGATCGGCACAAACATGGCCTTATTCTTCAAGAAAGTCTCGGAAATAATCTAGCGTTGAAAAAGTATCATTTACACCCTTTTCAAACGCGAGGTATCACTCATAAAAAACCAGTACGTGAATTAGCTAAAGAGTTAATTGCGAAATTTGATATTCGAAGTGGTGAAGGCGTCCATTCAGTAATGGGATCTTTATCTGGTGGAAACCAACAAAAAGCAATCATCGCTAGAGAAATTGATAAAGACTCTGACTTACTCTTATCAATTCAAACCGTGAGAGGATTAGATGTTGGTGCAGTTGAATTCGCTCATCGTCAAATTATCGAACAACGTAATAAAGGAAAAGCAGTTTTGCTTATTTCTTTTGAATTAGATGAAGTCATGAGTATTAGTGATCGTATCTTGGTAATGTATGAAGGTAAGATTGTTAAAAACGTCTTAACCAAGGATATTACTTTAGAAGAATTAGGTTTATATATGGCTGGTGCAAAAGAAGATATCGTCTACCCAGATAAACTCTCTGTTCCAAAAGAGCAACCTAAACCTAAGAAACCTACAAAAAAGGCGGTAAATAAACATGAGTAAATTATCTCCTATCGTTGATTCAACGAAACGCTATGTAAAAAAATTAGTCGCTACAAAAGGATTTAAATCAGTTCTTGGATCATTATTTGCTATATTTTTAGGTCTTATCTTTGGTATTGTGTTAATGATTATTGTCAACCCTTCAGACGCAGGTGTTGGAATCAGTGTCTTATTAAAAGGTTTTTTCAATAATCCATTCGGCGCAACGCGAGGATTGGGTCAACTACTATATCGTGCAACGCCATTAATTTTTACAGGTTTAGCTGTAGCTTTCGCATTTAAAACCGGATTATTTAATATTGGAGCGAGTGGCCAATTTACTGTAGGTTTATTCTTTGCGGCTCTTGTTGGTATTCTTGGCGATAGCTTAGGGTCATTCCAATGGATTACTGCTATTCTAGCAGGTATGTTTGGTGGTTTTCTTTGGGGTGCGATTCCAGGTTTGTTTAAAGCAAAATGGAATGTCCATGAAGTCATTACATCAATCATGTTTAACTACATTGGTTTATACCTAGTTAATGGTTTATTCAATTCTAACTTTTTGAAAACTAAAGTTGTCGATGGTTACACAAATCGAACTGTTGCAGTGGATCAAGCGGCTAGAAATCCTTATTGGATTTTTGATGATTTGTTTCCTAAAACAGGTCTTGATATATCCATTTTAATCGCAATAGGAACAGCACTCATTCTCTTCTTCGTTTTACAAAAAACAGTCTTTGGACGCGAATTGAAAAATGTCGGATTTAATCGTCATGCCGCGAAATACGCTGGCGTTAATGCTAAACGAAGCATTTTCTTATCTATGGCTATTTCCGGAATGATCGCCGGATTAGGTGGTGCAGTCTTTATTCTTGCGCCAGGGTCGCGAAACTTAGGTGCTTCTTACGCGTTAGACAACAATATTTTATCCATTGGTTTTGATGGTATTCCAGTTGCATTACTGGCAAGTTCTCATCCAATAGGTGTTTTATTCTCAACCTTCTTTATTAGTTTTATTCAGATATCTAGTGATCCACTACAAACCGCAGGCCAATCTGGTTTTGTTTCTGAAATCATCAATATCATTATTGCGGTCATCATATATTTCAGTGCTTTCGCATTAATCATGACACAAAACTATGATCGGATTAAAGCTCGGTTTATTAAGAGTAAATCTGAACGTAAAGAACGTAAAAAACAAAAAGAAATAAAGGAGGGTGATGAATAATGGAATTCTTTATTTCTCAATCACTTATATTTATTATCCCATTGCTTGTCGTAGCTTTAGCAGGGATGTTCTCAGAAAAAAGTGGGACAGTTAATATTGCCTTAGAAGGCTTAATGATTATCGGTGCTTTAACCGGTGTTATCTTTATTAATCTCATGCAAGCACAAGGCTTTTTAGCAAATTCACCACAACTTTTATTCATATTAGCTGTTATCGTATCAGCCATAAGCGGATTACTCTTCTCATCATTACTTGCCTTTCTCGCAATTAATATGCGCGCAGATCAAGTTATTGGTGGTACAGCTCTAAACATTATGGCCGCTGCGCTTGCTGTATTTGTCGGAAGACAATTCTTTGATTTTCCAATTCCATTTAACCGTGATGTTTTTGTATTACGATCATCATTTTTAGAAAACGTATTCCCTAGTCTAAACTATATCTTTTTCCATCAAGCATTCTTATCCTTCTATATTGGGATTTTAATTCTCGTTGTCTCAACCATCGTGATTTTTAAAACACGATTTGGTTCAAGACTTTCAGCCTGTGGAGAACACCCTGAAGCCGCACAATCAGTCGGCATCAACGTTTATCGATATCGTTGGACTGGCGTTTTAATTTCTGGAGCTCTTGGTGGAATTGGCGGGTTATTCTACGCAGTTCCAACCGCAGTTAGTTTTGGTGGTAGTGTCTCAGGATATGGGTTCTTAGCTTTAGCCGTATTAATCTTTGGCCAATGGAAACCTATTCGTATCTTTTTTGCAGCAATCTTCTTTGGTATGTTTAAGGCGTTATCTGTTACATTCTTCAACTTTGATTTCATCAACAATCTTATCAGCAGATATGAAAACATACCTTTTGGCACATTCTTTAAGATTCTACCATTTGTCGCAACCATGGTTGCCTTGGTCATTTTCTCAAAATCATCTAAAGCACCTAAGGCATCAGGTAAACCATTTAATCCAAAAGGGGTATAAGCATTTCAAAAGCCTTATCTTAATTGATAAGGCTTTTTTCATCACAGAAAACATAAATTTCTATGATATACTTAAATGAAACAAAGAGCATTTTTAAATAATTACAACGATCGATTTAGTATAATAGAATAAGAGGTAGACTATGTATTCCATAACTGAACGCATTCAACGATTTTATAAACGATTCCCTATCACCGCAATCATTCTTACTATAAATATGGTTATGGTGTTTTTTGTCATCATCTTAGGCGGTTTTACAACCGATCATTTAATTTCACTTGGTGCGATGAAACCAATTAGAATTACTGAAAACCATGAATATTACCGATTAATCATGCCTATGTTTTTACACGGAAGTTTTTTTCACTTTCTTGCGAACTCATACTTTATCTACATTATCGGTCCGTTTGTAGAACGTCTATTAGGTAAATCTAAATATCTTGCCATCTACCTTTTAAGTGGGCTAGGTTCAAGTTTATTGATTTGGTGGCTAGGCAACCCCTATACTACAACCATCGGTGCTAGTGGCGCAATTTTCGGTATACTAGGGGCATTGTTATTGCTGACGTATTTAAAACCATCATGGTTTACACCTATGATGATAAAGAATATTCGGTTTATCACACTGTTTAACCTAATATTTACTTTCATTATGCCAAATATAAGCATTCTTGGTCATCTAGGTGGCTTTATCACAGGATTGATTCTCATCTATTTTTTGATTCCAAATCGTCCTTCACTCAGTACACTCTTCAAAAAACACGATAAGCCAAAAGAAACCATAATCATTGATGATGATGAGATATATTATCACGAATAACAAAACATATAAAGGCTTGACTCCACATTGGAATCAAGCCTTTTTTATATTATCACTACGCTTTTAAAACTCTTGTAATTTCATCATAAATCAGTTGAATCAATTCATCTTCAGTAATGTCCATTTTTCCATTCACATATTGAAACATTAGTCCACTAATCAATGATTGTATGATATTCGGAATATAAGGATTTGCTTGAATTGTTAAAACCCCTTCTTTCACACCTAATCGTGAAATTTCTTCGAACATTTGTCTAATACTTTCTTGAATTCCATTGATTTTCACTGAACACTGATTGGACTTAAACATCTCGCGCGCCTTATCAATATTAAATATTGTGTCCATAATCAATTTTGCATCTTTGATGACGGCTAAAATATTTTTTAATATTGCCTTCAAAGCTTCTTCGTATGTTGTCATTGGGACATCACGAACTAAGAGTTTATGATATTTCTTAAGCAAATATAAATACGCTTCTTCAAGCAGTGCATCTTTTGTATCAAAATAATCATAGACTGTTGATTTACCTAAACCTGCTCGTTGCGCAATTTTTGACACAGATAACTGATTTAATGTTGGATGTTCTTGAATATACGAGATTACTGCATCAAGAATCTTATCCTTCGTTGACAACATCTGCCAACCCTTCTTTCTTCATCTTCTTACGATTGAACATCGCAAATACTGTTGGGACCACAACTAGTGTAAGAATTGTCGCATAAGTTAAACCACCGATTGCAGTAATAGCCATTGGTTGTAATAATTCGGCCCCTTCGCCAATACCAACCGCTGTCATAAACAATGCAAGAATTGTCGTTAAAGCTGTCATTAATATTGGTCTTAACCGTGTTTTCCCTGCTTTGATAATCGCATCTTTTACTTTATACCCACGATCAACCAGTTTATTCATATAATCAATCAACACAATACCATTATTGACCACCACACCAACAAGAATAATTAATCCCATCATCGCTACCATACTAAGATTCATACCTGCGACTAATAACGCAATAAATCCACCGGTAAAAGCCAAAGGAATTGTCATAAGAATAATAAATGGATATTTTAAAGATTGGAATTGAATTGCCATAATCATATAAACAAGTAAAATAGCAACCACAGCAGCTAACGCTAAATCCCCCATAGCATCCATGATTTCCTCGTTTTCACCTTGAGGCGTTACGGTATAACCAGCACCATAGTTTAGGAAGTCAGTTTCTAAATACGCATCCACCGCTTCATTCACTTCATCAGAAACAAGTGTAACATTATATCCATCTTCTATTTGAGCAGTCACTGTGACATATCGTTGATTACCATCTGTGTTAATCGCTGAGAACCCAGTCACTTTTTCAATGGTTGTAATACTTGTATCATCTTCTGAGAATAACGGCGCAATCGCTTTTGATGCAAGTGTTTCCAAAGCCATATCCGCTGGCGCAAAGACGATTTGTTGTTGGTCATTAATCTTTAAATATGGATTTAACACAAACATCATTGGATCACCAAACTGATAGGTTGGTAAGGCTGCATTTAATAGATACACTGTATTTCCGTTCATCATATCTAACTCATTGTTTTCAACATATTCATCAATTAGCATTTGAGTTTCTTCGTCAAACAACATAACGCCACTTAAGAAAGTAAGATAATCCCCAAACATGCTAAAGTCCACATTACCAATGGTATTCGATGGAATATCAATATCGTAATCTACACCATCAATTTGAACCGTCACACTTCCTGTACCTGTAATTCCTTCAAGATTCGTAAATAAATACGATACGCTGTTTAATACATCTTGATTCGTTAGCCCATAAATCATCGCTTGCTCGTTATTGACAGTCAATTTCACTTGATCCGAACCAGCTTCAACCCCGTTAGAAATATCTTCAACATGATCGACATCTTGTATCACTTCAACTAAATCATTCGCAATTGCTTCTAGAGTTAATAAATCATAACCACTCACTTTAATATTAATACCCGTTGTTCCGCCTAATGACATAGTAGAATTCTGAACACTGACCTCATATTCCACAACATCCTCTTTCGAAACATTAGATAAACTCGTATAATCCAGTTCATCTAATAAGGCAAGAATGTCTTCTTGATTTTCTTTGGTTGATTGAGCACGATTATCAAATAGGTTCACGGTTAAAGAAATACCATCACCACCTGAGAACATAGCACTCATCAAATTCGCCATCCCCGAACCACTACCAATGGTTCCAGAAACAATTTCAACATCCTCAAATTCCATAATTTGTTCAGTCAAATAATCCGCTAATTCAGCCTGACCAACAAACGTTAAGTCACTTGATGTTTCAATATCAATTGAGATGGTTCCCTCATCAGATTCTGGTAACAGAATAAAACCTTTTAAAACCACTAACCCAAGCGTTCCTATAAAAAGAAGGAAGACTAAGAAAAGTGTTATCAATTTATGACTTAATGTAAATAAAACAGATTTTTCATACCATGTTTTCATTTTTTCTAAGAAGCGGCTATCTTTTCTTGGTTTTTCATCATTCAAAAACTTTGAACTCATTGAAGGAACTAAGGTTAATGAAATAATCAAACTTGCCCCTAACGAAAACGCAATCGTCATCGCCATTGACATAAACACATCGCTGATTAATCCTTCTACAAACAAGATAGGGACAAATACCGCAATCGTTGTAAGCGTAGACGCTGTAATCGCACCAGCAACCTGTTTAGCACCTTCGATTGCAGCTTCTTTTTTCGGTTTTCCTTCACTAATCATACGATAAATGTTTTCAATCACCACAACCGCGTTATCCACTAACATACCAATACCTAAGGCTAAACCACCCATTGAAACAATGTTTAAGGATACCCCAGTAAAATACATCAACATAAACGCTGCAATAACAGAAATAGGAATCGCTAATCCAACGATGATTGTCGGTTTAATTCGTTTCAAGAAAACAAATAAAATCACAATCGCTAATAAACCACCAATTATTAGATTTTGGAATACCGAACCAATAGCTTGATTAATATATTCTCCTTGATCCAATAACACCATGTAACTTGCATCAGGATTATCCGCTAGAATCTCATCTAATTTATCATATACATTTTTTGTTGCGTCTGTAATTCCTATATCACTTTGTTTTTGCAATGAAATTTGTATGCCTTGTTGACCATTGATTTTTGAATAACTATCTTCTGTCGCATCAACATACTTAATCCCACCATCAACTGCTAAGTCTTCTAATACAATCACATCCTCGCCATCAAACACAATTGGCAATGATTTGATATCGTCAAGGGTTTCCGGTGAATCCCCAAGATAGACCATACGGATTTCTCCATCATCTAATGCAACCCCAATTAAACCACCAACATTTTGTCTTTCGACAATAGTTAACACATCATTTTGCGTTAACCCTTGTTCAAGTAATTTCGTTGCATCAAGATTGATTTGCAAAACGGTATCCGATGTCCCAGACACACTCACATCCGCAACACCTTCAATACTATTTAACTCAGCCAATACCTCTGTATTAATCCACTGAGTATTACGAATAAGAATTTCTTCATCAGATAAATCTTCATCATAGGTTTGTGTAAGCGAAACCACCATCACAGGCATCATATCTGGTGAGATACGCAAAATTCTCGTATTCTCGACACCATCAGGAAATTCGATATTATTAATGTTTTCTCGCATCTCAATAACAACACTATCCATGTTCGCCGACTCAGAGAATGTGATAATTGAAAGCGAAAAATTCTCATAACTTGTTGAACTGACTTCTTTAAAGTTTCCAATTGTGGAAACAGATGCCTCTATTTGTTTCGTAATGTCCATTTCTACCGTTTCAGGATTTTCACCCGGATAAGCGGTAATGGTCACTACATAAGGTAAATTTATGTCAGGAAATAGTGATAAAGGTAATTTCGTCACCGAAAATATACCTAATACAATAATAATCAATATTCCCATTAACACAGTAATTGGTCTTTTTACACTGTACTTGCTCATGATTTAACTCCTCTTATAAAATATCCGACCGAGCGGTCGGTTGTAAAAATTATATCAAAACACATTCATAAAATCAATGAAATTACTGTGATATTTATGTGAACCCTTTTTTTCAAAATCAAAAACAAAACTTTCGACTCTGTTTTTCTATTTTAGTGTATAATAGTGATGGTGATAAAAATGAAAAAAAACGCTTATGTAACATTTATAATTCGAAATGACTCCTACTTACCTGGAGCGCTTGTCTTTGCATATGCCTTAAGAAAACAACAAACAACCAATGATCTTGTATGCATTGTCTCAGAAAATATTACGCAAAACGCTAAAAATGCATTGCGTGTACTTTACGACGATGTCATTACTATCGATGAGGTATATGTTCCTCATGAACGGAGGCATGAACGCCAAGATCGCCCATTTTTATTCTCACGCTTTAACGCATTTCGATTAGGAAAAGATGGTGATTTAAACCATCGCTATGAAAAGATCATCATCGCTGACTGTGATTTGCTTCCACTACAAAACTATGATCATCTCTTTGATCTACAAGCACCTGCTGGAATTATTAATGAAAAAAAAGCATATTGTATGACCTATGAAGATGGACGTTATATCATTCCAGAAACAGTGTATACTGACGGAACTTGGGTATGGCACGAAGTCTATAAACACCTTCCCCATGGCACCAAGATACCATCAACCTATACAGACCGTATCACAACCGATAAATCGAATATGGGTATCAATGCGTCATTAATGCTATTCCACCCAACAATGGAATTATACCAAGACATCATGGATGATCTAGCGAACCCATCTATTCAAAAAGAAATCTCAACATATAACTGGCCTGAAATGCAATACATTACTCTAAAACTTTCAGGAAAATGGACAAATATGGATTTGCGATACTCATCGTTTAATGGATATCCAATTATTGATGTACTATATGGCATTCACTTCGCAGGATTGAAGCCTTGGAGCATTAAAAATAAAAGCATTAAATCTTATGGGAAATTTGAAGATTACCAATTATGGTTTTACGTATACTCACGTATGATTCAAGATTATCCAGCCTTAAACACAGGTAAATTAAAACGCATTAATACCTTTTTTCAAAAATTACGTGAAAATGAAAAATATCAATTCAAACGAACCTATCTACCTTCAATCAAACATTTTTTCGAATAATTTATTTCACATATAAAAAAAAAGCCAACAATTAAGTTGGCTTTTCTTACTTATTAGTTATTATAGGCTTACTACGTTTGATGCTTGAGGGCCTTTTTGTCCTTCAACAACATCAAAAGATACTTCTTCGCCTTCTTCTAAAGATTTGAATCCATCTTTTTGAATTTGT
>Ga0055584_100007399_pt1 | contig 10767 bp, 7 predicted proteins | sample OSDHelmetaG_FD_58716 | JGI IMG/M metagenome (GOLD analysis project Ga0055584, IMG submission 58716) | Pelagic marine sediment microbial communities from the LTER site Helgoland, North Sea, for post-phytoplankton bloom and carbon turnover... | ecosystem: Environmental > Aquatic > Marine >...
CTGCCGTGCCGCCAGAAATAGCATCATCAAGGCCAGACATGTCTTCGGGTGTGTCCGCGGTTTCTGAAAGCAGGTCGATGTGGCTGGGGCTTTCCCCGTACTTTTCCATATACGCCTCCAGTAACGCCAGGGCCATTAGGTCGTAGGGTAGGGCTTCATAGCCTGCAACTGGGGCAATGCGGGCACCGCTGGCTTGCGCTGTTTCATGGTAGTTATCGACCAAGCTGCGCACGAAAAGTAATTCGCCGGTTAAGTCCAGGTAATGCACGCCCGCTTTTGCGCAGGCCTCTACCACTTTCTCGGCGCGGCCAAAGTAAGGTCCTGCCAAATTGGCGAGAACCTTGCCCTGCGCCACAAGGGCATCACATTCAACGCTGATATTACAATCGGCGACGATAATACCATCAGCGCCGTATTGGCTGACCAGCGGTTCTAGGGTGCTTGCATTTCGGCCTGCAACGGCCCAGGTCTGGCCGCATTCTTTGGCTCTATCTTGCAGGTATTCACAAACCCGTAGGCCGGTATAGCCCGTCGCGCCCAAGACAATGACATCGTATTTTTCCATGGCCTGCTTCCCCTGGTTAAGCATTTACAGTGTATGTGGTGCCCGGATTTACGCTTTGGGTCAAGATGCTCATACGCCTCTTCAGAAATGACGATGTCTTGACCTAGCATCCAAATTCTTCTCACTTGTCCTTGCTCTACGCTGGGTGTTCGCCGAGGTTCTACCATTTGGTGCAGTCTTTACCTTGTTTGTCGTGCTCGCTTTCTACAAACTGTTGGTGCAGGTGCATAATGCGCTGACATTGACCAGACAGAGATGTGCGGGCGGAATTAGGAAGCAATAATGCTGGGGAGCAAAGAGAACATGACGGGACAGATTTTCAGTGGAGACCGCAACGTCAATATAGGGGAGATGCAGGTGCGCGCAGCGCAGGCTGCAACGGGTCTGGAATCTTTGGGGTTGGAACCCGGCGACGCGATTGCCTTTTTCATGCGCAACGATTTCCCCTTGTTTGAAGCAGCGGGCGCAGCAGGGTTGCTTGGTCTGTATGCGGTGCCAACCAATTGGCACTACGGGCCAGAGGAAGCCGAATATGTCTTCAATGATTGCGGGGCCAAGGCGCTGTTGATCCATGCGGACCTGCTGGCCAAGGTTGCAGACGCGATCCCCGATCACATCACGGTTTTGGTGTCTGAAACGCCACCAGAAATTGCGGCGACCTACGGATTAACACCTGACCAATGCGCCATTCCTGATGGCTATTTATGCTGGCAAGACTGGTTGGCAGGATTCGAGCCCATGGCCCCGCGCGATGTAACCCCGCCAGGGGCGATGATCTATACGTCCGGCACCACCGGCTTGCCCAAAGGCGTGCGCCGCACCCCGGCAAACCCCAAGGAGACCGAGGCAATGCAGGCCGTGATCAATACGGCATTTGACCTCAAACCAGGCAAGCGCACCATTATTCCTGCGCCGATGTATCATTCTGCCCCCAACGCTTATTCGGGGTATTCCATAGCCTTTGGGCTGGATGAAATTGTACTGATGCCGCGCTTTGACCCTGAAGAACTGCTGCAGCTTATTGAGAAGCACAAAACCACCCATTTGCAGGTGGTGCCAACCATGTTTGTGCGCCTGTTGAAGCTGCCGAAAGAGGTGCGAGAGAAATATGACCTGTCGAGCCTGGAATTCGTTGTTCATGCAGCAGCGCCTTGTCCGCCAGATGTTAAAGAAGCCATGATTGAGTGGTGGGGGCCCATAATCAACGAGTTTTACGGTTCTACAGAAACGGGCTCAGTGGTGTTTTGTAACTCTGCAGATTGGCTGGCCCATCGGGGCACCGTTGGCAAGGCAATGGATGGGGTTGAGCTGCGTATTCTGGATGATGATGGCAGCGACCAGCCGGTGGGCATTCCTGGCGATGTGTATTGCCGCATCACCAATGGGCCAGACTTCACCTATAATGGCGACGATGAAAAGCGCAAGCGGGCTGAGCGCATGGGGTTGATTGCACCGGGCGATATCGGTTTCCTCGATGAAGACGGTTTTTTGCATCTGTGCGACCGGCGCAATGACATGGTCATTTCCGGCGGGGTGAACATTTATCCGGCTGAAATTGAGAACTGCCTGATGTCGCATCCGGAAATTCATGACTGTGCCGTGTTCGGAATTCCCGATGCCGATTTTGGCGAGGCCCTGTGTGCCTGCATTCGGCTGGAAGATGGGGCCATCATCGACGATGGCGATGTTAAGGCCCACGTCAAGGAACACCTCGCCGGTTACAAGGTGCCAAAGGTCGTTGAGTTTATGGATGAGCTCCCCCGCGAAGATTCCGGGAAAATCTTCAAGCGCAAATTGAAAGAGCCCTATTGGGCCGACCAGGAAAAGCGGATTTAAGGTCGCAATTGCGGGAAATACTCTGCGTCTCTTAACGGGTCGCCTGGCTGTAGTCGGGACGATAGTTCCGGTGTGAACGGCGATTCCGGGCGGGATTCAGGCCGCGTCGCGAATACGACATCGTCACCATAGCAGCGCAATACCAGCGCCCGACGGCGGCCGCCCGGCAGGGTTTGGCCCCCGCCATGCAACATTCTGGAGTGGAAAATGAGCGCGTCCCCCGGCGTAATCTTCCACGACGCAATGTTCCATTTTTCGCGTTCCGCTTCGATGTCAGGTAACTGCGGCAGTTCGCCGCCGTAATAGGGGCTGTTTTGGTTGTTGGCGACATCTTGTGGGTCGAACCCGTCATACTGGGTCTGGCGATGAGAGCCGGGGATGAATTCCAGGCATTCTTCTTTTTCCAAGGGGTCGATGGATATCCAGATAGACACAATTTTTTCGCCATCCATTGGCCAGAACGGCAAATCCTGATGCCATGGGGTGCGCCGACTGTTGCCCCCTTCCTTGATGAAATATTCGTCCTGATAAAGCCAAATCTCTTTTGAATCGACCAGTTTGGAGGCCACGTCGGCGATGGGGGAATGCTTCATCATGCGTTGAATTTCCGGCGATAGCTCGTGGTTGCGTACGGTTTCCATGAATTCACCATCCAGGCCGTCATAGAACTTATGAATGGTTTGGTCCGTCTTGTTATAGATGCGGTCCCAGCCATCTTCGATGGCCTGCTGCCATTCCGGGGCCAGCAATTGCGGCACGTAGATGATGCCGTCATCGCTAAATTGCTGCTGCTTCTCTGGCGTGATCAGGCCCAGGGCGCGCTTAATATCATCATTCATGGTCTGTCCTACATGCATTGGCTTGTCAAAGCCTATGGCATGTCAGTGTCCCTGTCACCTCACGGCTTATTTCGTCAGGCGTGCGTATGGGGCTCGCACCATCGCGTATTTTACGTACAATGATCTTCAATCAATGCCTGAGGAGACGCTAATATGTTGCAGCAAGCCGTGGATTTTCGCGAAGAATGCGATGCCTTGTACAAAGTGCTTGAATCCCTGTCGGATGCCGACTGGGAACAAAAAGGCCAGTTCAAAGACTGGACGATCAACGAAATTATGGCCCACCTGCACTATTGGAACTATGGCGCAGACCTGTCGCTTAATGACGAGGCGGCCTTCTTGCAATTGATGGCTGACCTTGGCGAAATTCGCAAAAATGGCGAGGATCACCGGCGGTTTGTAGAGCGGCGTATCGAAGGTGCTAATGGCCGGGAATTGCTGGCCTTGTGGCGCGACTATTACAATATTTTGGCGGATCACTTTCAAGGCGAAGACCCCAAAAAGCGGGTGAAGTGGGCCGGACCAGATATGAGCGTGCGGTCTTCCATGACAGCGCGGTTGATGGAGACATGGTCCCACGCCCAGGCGATTTACGACATGTTGGGGCTGGAGCGGGTAGAGGCTGACCGCATTAAAAATATTGTAGTGATCGGTATCAACACCTTCGGCTGGACATTTGCCAATCGCAAAATGGATGCGCCTGGCCCCATGCCCCATGTGCGGCTAACCGCACCATCGGGTGAGGTGTGGGAGTGGGGTGAGCCATCGTCGGACGAGTTGATAGAGGGCAAAGCCGTTGAGTTTGGCCAAGTGGTAACCCAAGTGCGCAATATTGCCGATACTAACCTGCAGGTTACGGGCCCGGTTGCAACGCAATGGATGGCGCTGGCGCAGTGTTTTGCAGGGGCGCCTGAAGACCCACCAAAGCCGGGAACACGGTTTAAGGTCTGAAAGTTCAAGGGGGAAAGATAATGAAGAAACTGATCATTGCGGCGGCCATAGGGTTGGCCAGCATCACCAGTGCATTAGCGCAGCAGCCTGAACGCGAAACCGAGGCCTCCCAGTTGGGCGAGGCTGTATACCAATCCTATTGCGCCTCTTGCCACGGTCAGCGCGTACCAAAAGCGCCTGACCCGTTGATGATCAAGCATATGACCGCAGACAGTGTCTACAAGACCATCACAGCCGGTGTGATGGCGGACCAGGCCGCAGCCCTTCATGATGATGAACGCCGAGCCGTTGCAGAGTTTTTGACCGGTAAAGTGCTGGGGCAGGAAGATACCGACCCCAACCTGACCCAATGCAAGGATCTGGCCTTTGATCGCAGCGAGAAACTGTTGATCCGCGATTGGGGCATCGACCACAAGAATACGCGTTACCAAGACCCGGCCAGTGTTGGCCTTTCCACTACCGCGCCCGAAAACCTTGAAGTTTCGTGGGCATTGGCCTTCCCCGGTGCTGTGCGGGTGCGGTCGCAACCTGCCTTTGCCGGCGGGTATATGTTCATTGGTTCGCAAGATGGCGCGGTCTATGCGCTGGATGCCGCCACTGGGTGCCAGCACTGGAAATACCAAGCGATTTCTGAGGTGCGTACATCCATTGCCATCTCCGATTATGAGGAAAATGACGAGCAGGTCATTGCGGTATTTGGCGACTATATGGGTAATTTCTATGGCGTCGATGCGCTGACAGGTGAAGAGTTATGGAAAAAGCGCCCGCATGATCACACCCACGCCACCATTACAGGCACGCCTCGCATCTATGATGGTCGGGCTTTTGTTACCATTGCTTCGCATGAAGATGGCTCGGCCGTGCGGCCAGACTATCCTTGCTGCACATTCAGGGGTGCCGCCGCTTCGGTAGATATACATACCGGTGAGACCAATTGGATCACCTATACGGTTAAGGACGAAGCGACGCCTCGGAAATTGAATTCCGCTGGTACCCAGCGTTGGGGCTCATCCGGCGCGGCGAGTTGGACAACAGCATCCATCGATGCTGCGCGGAACCAGATGTATATCGGCACCGGCGACAATTATTCCGGCCCGGCCACGGACACCAGCGATTCCGTCATCGCGCTGGATTTGGATTCAGGCAAAATCAACTGGGTGTTCCAGGCCACGTCTGGCGACACCTGGAATGGGGCCTGCATGTTGCCGGTTAATGGTCCCAATTGCCCAGAAGTTGAAGGGCCAGACTATGACTTTGGGTCCTCGATGATTTTAGCGAAGGGCAATGATGGGCGCGAAGTGTTGCTGGCAGGCCAGAAGTCGGGCGCGGCCTTCGCCGTCGACCCGGACACCGGTGAGATGTTGTGGAAAAACAAAGTTGGCCGTGGCGGCATTCAAGGCGGCGTGCACTTTGGCATGGCCGCAGCGGGAGGCACTGTTTTTGTGCCCGTGTCTGACATGATCTATGCCGAAGATGCCGAAGTTTATACTGACCCGGCTGTGCCTGGGCTCTACGCCCTCGATATTGTCACCAGCGAATTGTTGTGGTCGTGGAAGCCCACGGAAGACACCTGCCATGGCAATGATGTATGCGACCCAGGCCTCAGTGCGCCACCAACAATTATTGGAGACTATATCTTGGCAGGCTCGCTAGATGGCTGGCTGCGGGTGCATAACCGCCATAGTGGCGATCTTGTCTGGTCGCTGGATACAACGCAGGAAATTGAAGGTATTAACGGCGTTGCAGGCAAAGGCGGCTCGCTCAACGGCACGGGCCCCGTGGCCTATAATGGCCGCATCTATGTGGCTTCAGGCTATGGCATGTACGACCACATGCCGGGTAATGTATTGATAGTGCTGCAAGAAAAGAAAGACTAAGGACCATGAGTTACGAGCTGAAGCCCCGGACCGAGGCAGGCAAGCGGTTTGCCGCGGCTGCTGAAGGCCTCCAGGATGTTTTGCGGTCCCGAGCAGATGCGGCCGACCAGTCCAGCACCATTAACGCCGATAATTTCAAAGACATGCGGGCAGCGGGCATTACCTCGGCCTTCGTGCCAGAGGATTGCGGCGGCTTTGGCCTGACGTCTGTGCATGATTGGATGGCCGGCATGTCGCGCCTGGGTCGGGGTGATGGCTCGGCGGCCATTGCCATGAATATGCATCTGGCTGTCAGCCGAGGCATGGCCGGGGCCTGGGTGGCGGCCAAGGCGTCCGGCAATGATACGCTGGCTACGATGATGAAAGGCCAGTTCGACCAGATAAAGTCTGGCGAGATGTATCTGTGCGCAACAGCCACCGAGCCAGGCACCGATAATTTGCATCCGTTTACCGAAGCCACGCGGGTTGATGATGGATGGCGGATCAATGGCACCAAAATTTTCGTAACCGGTTCGCCTGTGGCGTCTCATGTTGCCATGAATTTACGGGTGAAAGGCGAGGGGGAAGACGGTGTGGATATTATTGGCTCTATCATGATGCCCTTGTCCACGCCCGGCATCGAGCCGCAAGATGATTGGCAGGCCATGGGCATGCGCGCGTCGGGCAGCCAGTCGATCAAGTTCAATAATGTTTCAGTGCCGGAACATATGGTGCGCCCCATGGGCCCCTGGGGGTTGTGGAGCACCAATGTGCTGATGAACCGCAACCTTTCTAATTTACCCTTGCTGGGGGTGTTCCTGGGTATTGCCGAACATGCTTATGAATTGGCGTTGGAGGCTGCTGCGAATAAGCCCAAGGCCGACAAGCCCCGCAATGCCGACCGCCCTGGCATCCAACATATGATTGGCGAAATGGAAATTGCTCTATCGACCGCCCGTGCCATGGTGGGCCAAATGGGCTTGATGGTCGATGATTTCCTAGCTGAATATGATGGCAAAGAGCTGCCGCTGGAACGCGCGCATGAATTGCTTAAAGACCACCAAAGCATGAAGTGGGTGGTCAACCGCAATGCCATCGAGATTGTGAGCCGGTCCATGGATATCGTTGGCGGCGGCGGCTTTATGGACAAGCACCCGCTGTCTCGGTTGTATCGCGACGTACGGGCTGGGCCCTTCATGCAGCCTTATTCCCCCACCGAAGCGCGGGAATATATCGGCAAAATTGTCTTGGGTGTTTACCCCGAGAATTAGCCTTATTTGGCTGCTGCAGGTGCCTTTTCGTCGCCGGGTTTGGGCTTAAGAAACATGATGGCAATAACAGCAGGAATGGTGGCGAAGAGGAATATTTCCCACGCCTGATCAAAGCTGCCTGTTCTGTCGTAGATGTCGGCGGCGAATACAGTTCCCAACGCGCTCAGGGTGGTGAACGGGCCCAGCAGGCCCATGACTTTGCCAAAACCCACGGGTCCAAATCGACTGGCAATGATCGCACCCAGCATCGGCAGAAATGCGCCGGTGCCGACGCCAAGAACACCTGCCGTCACCAGCAAGAGGGTAAATGACGGGTCAGACAGCATCAAAAAGATGACCGTCGCAATCAGCACTACCGCGAAGATAAAGAGGTAGCGATGGTCCCAATAGTCGGCCTGTCGTCCGAAAAACAGTTTGCCGCCAATCATGGTCAGGGACATGACAGAAATGAGCTGCGGCGTCAGTTCTTGCGCTGTACCAATGTCGATGGCAAAGGCCGCAAGGTTCGCCTGAATGGCACCCTGTGCTGTCATCAAGGGCACAAAGGCCAGAATGATCGCCCAAAAATTTCGTTCCTGCAGGATGCTTATCGTCGTCCAGGTCGGGAAGACATGGGGCGGGCCAGCATCTTCGTGCAGCTCGGGTTCGGGGTCGGGTTCAACGCCCTTATCTTCAGGTTTGTTGGCCACAAAGGTCCAGACGACGGGGATGACAATGATGAGGATTAACGCGGCCAGGACCAGGTGCGTCGTGCGCCAGCCCATATTTGCAAACAGCACGCCAACCAGCATGGTTAGCGTGAAGCCGCCAATTGACGTGCCTGTTGTAGATAGGCCAATGGCAAAGCCGCGGCGGCCATTGAACCACTTCGCCACAAGTGTTTGTGCCGCCAGCGGCCCCGCTAGCAAGACCCCCAGGGGAATGAAGGTGCAATAGACCAGGATAATGTGCCAAACCTCGGTTGCCTGGGAAACGGCCACGAAACCTAATGAAGCCGATGTGGCCCCACAGGTAATCAGCCATTTAATCGACAGGCGGTCCATGAAATGCCCTGCAAAGGGCGAAATGAGACCCTGCGCGACCATCATGCCGACATTAGCCCACATGACCTGTGTCAACGGTGCGTCAAACTCTTGAGCCCAGATGGGGGCCCAGAAAATAAAGGAAAAGAATGTCAGGCCAAACAGCACCGCCTGAAAGGTCATCCCCGCGCCAACAATGTTCCAGCCGTAATAATATTTTGGCGTCGATGAAGCCATGTGCGCGTATCCCGTTTGTTGGTTTCTTCCCTGTCATCAGCCTAGGGGGCGTGGCGCGGGTGGTCTAGCTGTTTTATGCGCGGATGAATGAAACTCGGAATCCATTGCGACTCAACTAAGCATCTGCCTATATTGCGGGTTCGAAATTATGGTCAACAGTTTAGCCCTGAAAGAGGTATGTCATGGAAGATTGCTTGAAGTTTTATATTAACGGCGAATGGGTGGATCCGTCCTCCTCTGATACGTTGGATGTCATCAACCCCGCTACTGAAGAACCCATTGCGAAGATCGCTATGGCAACTGCTGGCGACGTCGACAAAGCCGTGATGGCCGCACGGGGTGCCTTTAACAGCTTCTCACGCACCACCAAGGCAGAACGGCTGGAATTGTTCGGCGCTATTCTGAATGAATACAACAAGCGCATCGACGATATTGCAGAAACCATTTCAATGGAAATGGGCGCCCCTATGTGGCTGTCAAAAGCAGCGCAGGCCACACTGGGCCAGGCGCATTTGGCAACAGCCATGGGTATTCTTGAAAATTATGAGTTTGAAGAGCAGCGCGACGGTTTTTACCTGCGTAAAGAGCCTATCGGCGTTTGTGGCTTCATCACACCATGGAATTGGCCGATCAACCAGATCGCCTGTAAAGTTGCCCCAGCCATTGCGGCTGGTTGCACAATGGTTCTCAAGCCTTCTGAAGTTGCGCCAATGAATGCAGTGATCTTTGCTGAAATCATGGATGCCGCTGGCGTGCCTGCTGGCGTGTTTAACCTGGTCAATGGCGATGGTGCCACTGCTGGTGCGACGCTGTCAGCCCACCCAGAAGTCGACATGATGTCCTTCACGGGGTCTACCCGCGCTGGTGTTCTGGTGGCCAAGGCTGCTGCCGATACGGTCAAGCGCGTTGCCCAGGAACTGGGTGGCAAGTCGCCTAATATCGTGCTTGAAGATGCCGACCTGAAAACAGCTGTTTCCAGCGGCGTTCAAAGTATGATGACCAATTCTGGCCAATCTTGTAATGCCCCTAGCCGCATGTTTGTGCCGGCTTCCAAGAATGATGAAGCGCTGGAAATTGCGGCTGCCGCCGCTGCACGCGTTGTGCCCGGTGACCCATTTGGCGAAGGCATGAAAATGGGCCCGGTTGTTTCTGAAGTGCAGTTCGACAAGATTCAGGGCTTGATCGCCAAGGGCATTGAAGAAGGTGCCACCGTGGTTGCTGGTGGTGTTGGCCGGCCTGAAGGCTTCAACAAAGGCTATTACGTCCGTCCAACGATCTTTGGCAATGTCACCAATGACATGACCATCTCCAAGGAAGAAATCTTTGGCCCTGTGCTGACGATCCTGCCTTATGACAGTGAAGAACAGGCAATTGAAATGGCCAATGATACTGAATATGGCCTGGCTGGCTATGTGCAGGGTACGGACATGGACCATGCAATGGATGTTGCTGCGCAGATCCGTAGCGGTAACGTGCAGATCAACGGCGCGGCTGCCAACTTCAATGCGCCATTTGGCGGATACAAGATGTCCGGTAATGGCCGTGAATGGGGCGAGCTTGGCTTTGAGGAATTCCTTGAAACCAAAGCTGTGATGGTCCCCGCAGCTGAGTAAAGCTGGTTAAATTAAGCGCCAGGCTCTTGTTCTTATCGGAATGAGTGCCTGGCGCTTTTTATTTGGGGCGGCAGTCAGTATTTCAGGCGGTAGACCTGTCCATCCTTTACGACGTGCCCTGCCGATGGCTGTGGCCAGTGGGTGCCAATGACCAGTGTTTGGGTGTCTGCCAATTCAGTGAATTGCGTGTGGCGGGTGTTGGTAGACTGGGTTTGGTCATAGTCGGTAGAAACCGCCCACTCAGGGTGCACGAGCTGGCACGGGTGGTGGATGAAGTCGCCTGTTATCAGCGCGCTTTCGCCTTGTGAGGTAATCTTGATGCTGACATGGCCAATGGTATGGCCCGGTGAGGGCACAAGCCTCACTTCTTCGCAGATTTTGTGGTCCGGGTCGACAAGATCGACCAGACCATCGTCAACAACTGGCCGAATGGAATCTTCCATCACGGTCCGGTTCATATCCCGTAGCCACGGTTCAACATCAGTGCTTTCGGCTTCGTCCGCCACATAGGCAAATTCGGTGCGTTCCATGAGATGGCGGGCATTGGGAAAGGTCGTGACCCATTTGCCGTCGACCA
>Ga0055584_100007400_pt1 | contig 10767 bp, 10 predicted proteins | sample OSDHelmetaG_FD_58716 | JGI IMG/M metagenome (GOLD analysis project Ga0055584, IMG submission 58716) | Pelagic marine sediment microbial communities from the LTER site Helgoland, North Sea, for post-phytoplankton bloom and carbon turnover... | ecosystem: Environmental > Aquatic > Marine >...
GCACAATGCTTCCACAAATTGACGACCTAAGTGGTGAGCTCGGAATCGACATAAGCGTAAGCGGCAGCATCGACGCGCCGCGCCTGCAAGGTAGTGCGCGCATTAACGATGGCGCATTCTTGCTGCCCGCGCAAAAGCTGAAGGTCGAACAGATCCGCCTTGCCATGCAAAGCGATGGTTCGGAAAGCGTGGAATTCAGCATCGATGCCGTGGTTGCCGCGGGTAAGATCTCCCTCAAAGGAGAAACCCTGCTGGATCAAAACGCCGGCTGGCCCAGCGACATATCACTTAGCAGCAATGGTTTCGATCTGGCAGTACTGCTCGGCCCGTGGCTTGCAGAACCCCTGGCACTCGAGGGTGAACTGGATGCTACCGCCGAACTCAAATTCCGCGCGCCCGACCAGCTGCTTGGCGAAATACGCCTGTCGGCAGCTCACGGCCAACTGACCTATCCATTAGTGGCCGATGAGGTCGAACGCTGGGATTACCAGGATGCCTTTGCCACCCTGACGCTTGATGAACAGGGAATCAGCGCGAGTTCCGGATTTTTAATGGGTAAAAACAACGACATGAAGGCAGAGTTCAGCTTGCCCGCGGCAAAGCTGTTAACACTGGATCCAGAACTACAACCTCTAAAGGCAAATATGCGAGTCAATTTCAAGGAACTCGATTTGATCCAGTATCTGGTCCCCGATATCGACAAGGTCAGCGGACAACTTACGCTTGATGCCACATTGGCCGGTAACCTGGCGAAACCGCAAATGACCGTTAACGCCGAGATTCAACAGGCATCTTTGAAAATTCCTCGACTTGGCCTGAGCATTGAGCAGATAAACCTGCTGGGCAGCACCGACCAGCAGAACCGCTTTGATTTCAAGCTATCAGCACATTCGGGTGAGGGGCAACTATCGATCGAGGGCAGCAGCCAGCTCGATGCTGCACGCGGCTGGCCAAGCAGCATTAACATCAAGGGTGAGAATTTCGAAGTATCGCGCATTCCCGAGGCTGTGGTAACGGCATCGCCCGAGCTTAAAATTAGCATCGCAAAGCGGACTATCCTGATCGAAGGAGACCTGCTTATCCCATACGCCAAGCTGCAGCCCAAGGATATCAGCACCGCAACAAAGGTCTCCAATGACACCGTCATCATCGGTAGCGAACCGGTAAAAGAGTTGCCATGGGAAATTACGACACGAGTCAACCTGATGCTGGGCGAACGGGTTACCTTTTTCGGTTTCGGTTTTGAGGGTCGAATTGGAGGACGCCTGCTGGTTGAAGCTTCTCCTGGTCAACTGAGCCGTGGTAACGGCGAAATTACGATCCGGGAGGGACGCTACCGGGCCTATGGGCAACGGCTTGATGTCAACGATGGTCGAGTGCTGTTTACCGGTGGCTCACTGGATAATCCTGGCCTCGACTTGCGCGCGGTGCGCCAGGTAAATGAGGTCACGGTAGGACTTAAAGTGCTCGGGCGGCTGCAGCAACCGGAGATTGAGCTGTTTTCGATTCCAACATTGGGGGAAACCGATATGCTCTCGTATCTTTTATTCGGGCGACCGATGGATGAGGCAACGGGAACCGAGGGCGCCGCCATGTCGCAGGCAGCGCTGGCCCTGGGACTCGCCGGTGGGGATAACCTCGCCCGCCGGCTGGGCGACCGCTTCGGGTTTGACGATATGCGTGTCGAGAGCAATGATACCGGCGATCAGGCATCACTGGTGATTGGTCGTTACCTGTCACCAGAATTGTACGTCAGCTATGGTGTTGGTCTGATTGAATCAATCAACTCGATCAACCTGCGCTACCAGTTATCTGAACGCTGGCATCTGGAAGCCGAGAGCGGCGAATATCAGGGCGCCGACGTGTTGTTCAGCATCGAGCGCTAGCCCGCCTATCCCGGCGAATTCCTGCTTGGCAACTCCCCGGGACGCTGGATTGCCTCGTCGCCTGAAGCGCATGCTTTTGGTGTCTACCCGGGATCGCCCCATGGGATCGCCGTATCGCGCGCGCCGCACTGGCCACATTCGTTACGCGCATGCTGGTAGACGCCACGGACACGCATAGCATCATCGAGCGTTTGTTCGCTGAACAACTGGCCTGAAAACATTTACCGAGGCCGGGGGAATAATCTGGCTGGCAGAATTCACCAGCTATAACGCCAGCGATAATACCGCGAAGCTGAATTTTTATTCGTCTGCACACTGGCTCGATTCGATGCAATCGATTTCTGAATTTGACTCGAGCGCTTATAATAACCGCTTAATCGAGGAGACTGAACATGACTAACGACGATGAAATTGGCTGGCAGGCTTCGATCGTCGAAACCTACGAGGCCTTTATCGCTCAGGTTATCGAATCGGCACCTCAGTTGCTGGGTGCGGTAGCAGTGCTGCTGCTGGGCTGGTTTGTGGCCCAGTTGCTGCGGGTATCGACGCGCAAGCTGGTGCGCGGGCTCGACAACCTGTGGTCAGGCAAGGTCGTCGAGGACAGTGCCGGCCAATTGCGGGCAAAACGCACCCAGGCCATCATCGCGGGCAACGTGGTGTTCTGGGTCGTGTTGATCTTTTTCATCGCTACCGCAGCCAACCTGGCCGGCTGGCACATGCTGTCCAACTGGATGGACAGCGTGGTCATCTACCTGCCCAACCTGGTCTCCGGCCTGCTTATTATCCTGGCCGGATTTCTGCTCAGCAACGTCGTCAGAAAAGTCGTCATCAGTGGCGCCGAATCCGCCGGCATGTCTCAGGGTACCGTGCTCGCACGTATCGCCCAGATTGTGGTCATCTTCACGACCCTGTTAATCGGGATCGAGCAGATCGGCATTAATGTCGATTTTCTCACCAATGTACTTATCGTCATCGTCGGCGTACTGCTGGCGGGTGCTGCGCTAGCCTTCGGCCTTGGCGCCAACACACTCATCGCCAATATCATCGGTGCGCAATACCTGCGCAAGCATTGCCGTATCGGTGAACAGATGCGCCTGGGTGATATCGAGGGCAGTATCGTCGAGGTTACCCAGACCTGTATCGTGCTGGACACGGAGTACGGTCGTGCGGTGATTCCGGCGAAGATGTTTCACGAAAAGGTCAGCAGTTTCAAGTCGCAAACCGAAGAGCATGATGAAATCCTGGATGAAATCGTGAAGCGTGAGGATTGACGGATGGATGAGCAAAAGGTTGATCTGGCGCTGGCTTTTCTGCAATCGCAACCCGGGGCAGCAGCGGCCATCCTCGAGCAACAGCCAATGGTGCAGGTCGCCGAGTTCCTGGGTAGCCTGCCGCATACCTATGGCGCGCTGGTACTAGCAAAAATGCTACCGCAATACACGGCGAGGCTTTGCCTGATTTTCAAACCTGCAATCGCCGCTGGCATGCTCTCCGAAATGGACATCAGCCAGATTACTGTGGTAATGCGGCATTGCCGCAGCGACCTCTGCAGTCAACTGCTTGGACTATTGCCGGATAAAACCCGACTGGCTTGTCGGCTACTGCTGAATTACTCGGAAGATGCCGTCGGCGCCTGGATGAGTGCAAACGTAGCCACCCTGCCCGATGAATGCAACGTCGAACAGGCACTCATGCGCATCGCCGATGATCGGCAGGCGATCGATAACGGCATGTCGCTGGTCGTCGATCGTGAGCGCCACCTCAAAGGCACGGTCACACTGGTCGCGCTGCTGCGCGCGCCGACCAGCACCTCGATCACATCGCTGATGCTGAAGTCCAGTCAGTCGATATCGGCGCGCACGGCGCTCAGGTCGGCAGTCGACAATCCTTTATGGGCCGATCAGGACAGTATTCCGGTGACCAACCGCAACCAGAAACTGGTCGGCATATTACGCCACCAGGATCTTCGCAAGGGGCTGGCACAAATATCAAACCAGATTGTTCAGTCACATGACTCCGACCCCATTACGGGGATCTTCGAGGCATACGGCAGCAGTCTACTCATTTTGTTTGCCGCGCTGAGCGATATTGCCAGCAACAGATTACGGCAGAGAAGATAACATGGCAGAACCAGGCCAGGTGGTTACACCCCTCGATGCACTAAACCGTGCATTCCTGCTCAACTATCCACGCGATGCGGCACGCAAGATCGAGACCCTGGTGGCAGAACAGTCGGCACTGCTGCTGTGCGACCAGCCGACTTATGTACTGTTGCCGGTGTGGACCAACCTGTCACCCGGGGTCGCCGACGATCTACTGGTGCAGCTTCCCGAGCAAACCATCGCCGCCCTGCTGACGGCACTCCCTGCGGGGCAATGTGCCAGCCTGTTAAGCCGTTTCGACCTGGAACAACGGGAGCGCTTTCTCGGCCTGCTGGACAAAACTATCGCTGCTGAATTGCGCGAATTGCTGGAGTATCCCGTGGACACCGCGGGCGCCTTGATGGAGACGAATATTGTCGCCTTTAACGCTAATATGACCGCGGCCGAGGCGCTCACCCAGCTAAGGAATCAGAAGCGGGCTGAACTGCGCTACCTGTTTCTGTTGAATGACGACCTTTACCTGCAGGGTCAGGTGCCGATACAACGCCTCGCGCTCGCCGAGGGAACGCAAACCCTGGAATCGCTATCGACACCGCTGATTGCCGTGGCCAGGGCACTGGATCCGAAAAGCGAAGTCGTCGAAATCCTGGAAAAATTCAAGATCGACGTGCTGCCGGTCATCGACGGCAACGACCACTTCGTCGGCGTGATTCGCGGCAGAAACATCCTCAGCGTGTTGAAACAGGACATGGCGACCGATATGCAAACCATGGTCGGTGTCAGCAAGGACGAGCGCGCACTATCCAGTAGCTGGTTTGCGGTCAAAAAACGTCTGCCGTGGTTGCAGATCAACCTGCTGACGGCCTTTCTCGCCGCCGCCGTGGTCGGCATGTTCGAATCGACGATTGCCCAGTACACGGCACTGGCTATCCTGTTACCCATCGCCGCCGGGCAGTCGGGCAACACCGGGGCACAGGCTCTGGCGGTCACCATGCGCGGGCTCACACTGCGCGAGATAACCGTACGCCACTGGCTGCAGGTGACGCTGAAGGAAGCCGGTGCCGCGCTGATCAATGGCGTTGCCGTTGCGATTACCTGCGGTGGCGGTGTTTACCTGTGGAGTAGCAACACCGGGCTTTCGTTAATCATTGCGCTGGCGATGATCAGTTCCATGCTCATCGCCGCGGTTGCCGGGGCACTGGTACCGATCATGCTGAAACGCCTGGGTCAGGACCCGGCACTGTCGTCATCAATCATCCTGACCACGGTCACCGATATCGCCGGCTTTATGTCGTTTCTCGGAATTGCTACCCTGCTCTCGGGAATGTTAGCCGCGGGGTAAGTCATGCAGAGCATCAAATCCATTATCAGTTTGTTGTTGATCATCGCAGTGTTGATCTTTTCGATTCAAAACGTTGCCGCGGTCGAGATTCAGTTCCTGCTATGGAGTTTTTCGATACCGAGGGCTTTACTCATCGTTATTCTGCTGGGCATCGGCTTTATCATCGGAATGCTGTTTTACAGTATCGCGTTTCGTCGCAATCGGCATTAGATGGCAACCGCTGCAAGTGGCGGGTTGAGGAGGTTCACAGTGATAGTCGCCGGGATCGCTAAAGCGGCCAGATAGAAAATTCGGCACGCCCGCTGGTTTTTACTTGTCGGTCCTGCGATACCACCCTTCCTCAGGATCATCGATCAATTTGAGGCGAAATCCGGTACTTTGACTTTTCGGCAGCTGGATCGATATGCCCACGTTATTGGTTTCATAGTTATGCACTATCGTCGCCTGTCTGGACATTGGCAGCGGCTCACCCGATTCTGTCATTACCTGAATCTGGTCCACCGAGCCCGGATCGATTGGCACGTTGATTTGAATCGACTGCAGTTCCCCGGAAATCTCCGAGTTGACGACCTCTGCACCGAGTCTGTCACCCTTGCTCCCGACGCTCGGCTCAAGCAGACCGGTATCGAGCGAACCGCCTTCGTTTAACAAAGTGCCGGGCGGCGACCGGTAACGGGTCTGTGACTGCAAACCGCTGGCGCAACCTTGCAGCACAAGACCCACCAGAACGAGGTAGAGAAGGTTTCGATCAGACATCATTGCAGTTTAACCCGGGGCAATTAACCAAGTGAGCTGGCAGAGTATCAGAAAGTAGCCACACAGATAAGTTGATTCGAAAAACTCAGCGCACCTGGCCGATTGCGTGGCGTATACTGCCACCTGGTAAGGGACAAAAAGGCTTGCTCTAGTCGCTGGCTGGCGGTTTCAGATCGACTTGCCACAGGCCGCGGATGGCATAGATTACGATATAAAAAAACCCGAGCGGAAACAGGATGGTCTTGAGCAGATAGATCGCTACCAGGTTGATGAAGTTTTCAATCCCACGGCTGATTTTCTGGCTGAGCTCGTCCAGGCTCAGGCTGCTCCAGAAATCGATTACCGAATCACGAATATCGTCACTGTCGGCATCGACTGTCGTGTCGAGGCGCATGATACTCGACTGGAATTGTCCCATTTCCTGATCATTTTCCCGTAACTGCTGATCCAGTAACAGGATGTCGGCAGCGCTGTTCAGGGCGACCGCAAGCCCAAGGGAAAAGCGCACAAATACGACCACCAGAAAACAGCGAAAAACCAGACTTTGCGCGCGCGAACGCCCGAAATATATCAACAGCAGGGACGCCACTCCAAGCACCGCGACCAGGTAAAGAAACAGGACGTGCGACGCCAGTAACAGCAGTAACTTTTGCGCGGCAAGCGATGCCAGAACCCAGGTCATCACTGACGAAAAACGCTCGATCATATCGTTCAGAGGATCGAGTACTTCTCCTATGGTCATCGACCCCGTGACAATGACACCCGCTTCCACCTCGGTGCTCTGTAGCACCGATACCAGCGCATTGATGCCTCTCACGCTGGCGTAGGTCAGCGCCGCGTTAGCGATCGACTCATTGGTATAGTCATCGACATAGTCATCGAGCACGCGGGTACTCGACAGCGTGACCAGCACGATGATCAGTACTGAAACCAGGGCTTTGACGTCAAGCCGCATAGATCTGGTCCGTGCGTGCCGCCATGATCAGATCGTTCTTGTGCAATCCCCTGATCTTGTGACTCCACCAGGTAATCGTCACCCTGCCCCATTCGGTGAGGATCGCCGGATGATGATCCTCGGCCTCGGCAATGTCGCCGACCCGATTGGAAAACGCCAGCGCCTGGGCAAAGTTCGGGAAGCCGAATTCTCGCGTCAATTGCATGACGCCATCCACAACCACCACCTGCCAGTCCGCTATCGCCGGCATCAAGCGACGCAGTTCGTCTTCGCTGATGAGCGGTGCATCTGCACGGCAAGCCTCACAACCCTGTTCACTTAAATCCGTCATCATTATTCTCCTCTGTTGGTATTTACAGCGCTGTGGCAGCGCGAATTCAATCAGGCAGGGGGATGAACCCGGTCTCCCCTGGCACCTCATCAAAACGGTTATCGCGCCAATCCTGTTTCGCCTGTTGGATACGTTTGCGTGAGCTGGAAACATAGTTCCACCAAATATGGCGTTCGCCAAACTTTGCACCCCCGATAATCATGACGCGGCTGTCCCTGGTTGCCTGCAGACGGAGGGTTTCTCCCGCGGGCGCCACAGCCATGCGCCCCTCGGTGACACAAGCCTCACCGATACGTATCTCGCCCGAAACCACGTAGGCGGCTATTTCATCATAGTGGTTCGGCAATGCCAGCTCAGTTGCCGCCGGAAAACTGCATTCGAGATAAAGCGTCGGTGCATACTGGGTGACCGGCGACTGATGACCGAGCACCTCACCCATGATGACGCGAATCGCAACACCGTCCTGGTCAAAGCCTGGCAATTCGCTGGCAGGGTAATGCGTAAAATCCGGGGCACATTCTTCCTGCGCCCGCGGCAACGCCATCCATGCCTGCAGGCCGTGCAGCCGCGACACGCGGTCGAGATCGTCACCGGCTCGTTCTGAATGCACGATTCCACGACCCGCAGTCATCAGGTTCACCGCCTCGGCCTGAATCGCCTGCACGTATCCCAGGCTGTCGCGGTGAATAATCTCCCCTTCAAATAAATAGGTGACGGTAGACAGCCCGATGTGCGGATGGGGACGCACCTGCACGCCCTCACCCGGTGGAAACTCCGTCGGGCCAAAGTGATCGAAAAAAATGAATGGGCCGACCATGCTGCGCGAAGCGGACGGTAAAAGCCGGCGCACGCTGAAACCACCCAGATCCTTAACATCGGGTTCAATGAGCTGCAGACTGCTGGCATCGGTCTTCGCGGACGGGTGTTTATCGGTATCGGACATGCTGTGCTGCTGTTGCTGGGAGTTTGTCGGGTTTAGGTAATCGTAGCGAGGAATAGCCATCTTGGGTCAGATTTTTCTATCGATTGAGGAGAAGAGCCTGTCCCATGAGCGAAGCGAGTGTTTTGGCTGTAGCAAATGTTTTGAGTATAGTTATTCATATTTGACGAAATGGACAGGGAAATCTGGCCGAAATAGCTATATCGCATTAGATTTATCCTGAATCCGACAGAGTCCTAAGGAACATTATGGTATCAGTTCCGTGGACTGCAAGAAATGCGTTCGTCCGCCCGTCATCAAGCAGCATATTTTATGTGTCAAATTAAGCGCTACTCGATTATTGTTTTTGCTCGCCCTGCTGGCGCTGGCAACAGCCTCCTGATTCCGGCTGATCACTACATTTAAGGCGATTTGAAAGATCACTATCAACGGAGCAGAAAATGAAAATAAACGGTGCCTGCCATTGTGGCGATATCACTTTTACGGCGGCAGTCGACCCCGAACAGGTATTGCTGTGCCACTGTACGGACTGTCAGACTTTATCGGGTTCAGCCTACCGCAGCGTGGCACCTTCCATTGCCGGTAGTTTCCGCTTGCGCTCCGGCAAACCCAGCGCTTACATCAAGATCGCCGAGGACGGCACACCGCGGGAGCAGACCTTCTGCCCGCGCTGCGGCACGCCCATATACGCAGGACCGATAGCTGGACAAAGCGGAATGCTGGGTATTCGTGTTGGTGCGATAACACAGCGGGATCAACTACCACCACGCCAGCAGTACTATTGCCGATCGGCACAACAGTGGGTAAAGGACCTGTCGTCGCTACCTCGACAGTGATTTTCAGCGACGGCTAGCCACGGGAAATTGCTGATCTTTCGCATCGTTTTCTGCACCCGGCAAGGTTACAGGCAGGAAAATACAGGCGCTCAGCGCCGATAAAACCGGGCCCGAAAAAATACCCTGCCGCGCTTGTACAACTCTGTCATTGTAACGAAATAAGCAGCTGATTATACTGTATTGCCGAAGCCCAAGGAGAAAGCCATGAGTGCATATTTAATCGCCAATGTTAAGGTTCACGATGATTCGTGGATCCCGGACTATGCCCAGAAAGTACACCTGATCGCTGAAAAACACGGCGGCAAGTACCTGTCCCGCAGTGGTAACCTGACACAGGTGGAAGGGGAATTACCTGACTACACCGTGATCGCGCTGATTCAGTTTCCAACGCTGGAAGCGGGCCAGGCTTTCGTTAACGACCCTGAGTACGCACCCTTTGCAGCGGCGCGCCAGGCGGGCACCGACAGTCATTTCTACTTCATTGACGATACTGATCTGGCACAGGGAATACCTTACCTGCCAGCCGGCTAACAGCCGTGAGTACCTGAATAGCCACTGCGCAGCGGTGGCTTCCAGCCGCCCAGGCTACCCTCGGCGGGCTGGAAGACTTCCACCTTGAGCGGGTAACAGGCGGCACTGTCATCGGAATTGCTGTTACCGCAATCCCCACCTGGGCAGGCCGACAACGCGCCGAGCAAATCGATCTCGGCAAAAAACTCGATATAATCACCCGGTCTTACCGGGCTCGCTTTCATGAAGTACTGGTGAGTGTCGAGGGTAAATCCGGTACACATGAATACATTCATAACATCGTGCACATGCAATTCAGCCTCGCTGAGTGCAAGGCCGGTCTTTGCAGCCAGGGCCCGCGTCAGGTTGGAATGGCAGCAATAATGATAATCCACTCCTTTCAGCAGGTAATTGGTGTAAGGGTCGCAACGCGTGCCGATGACATCGTGCACACCACCGCCATCCTCGTCCCAGCCATACCAGTCAAGCGTATCGTGAGTGATCGTCGCCAGCGGCCGCAAGCCGGGCAAGGTGCTCCACAGGCGGTCACCGGTGCTGATGTGCGTCGCGTGCAACTGGCGCGTCTTGCCGCTGAAGAAACGTTCGCTGAGATCATGCAGGTTCCACAGGTTGAGATCGCCCACCTGCGAACCCTCGACGCTGGTAATGCGGAAAAACGAGCCAGCCGGCACTTCGAAACAACCACCGTCACGCGGCGGCACAATGACTTCCGCAACCTTGCTCATGGTGGTGCGTGCCTGCAGGTATAAATCTAGACTGCACGGCGGCAGGCGGTCGACTTCATAGCAAACCAGCGCTGGTGCAGCGCGGCGCTCGGCGGCATCTGCCGGGGGTGTACTGCGAGAGGCTTCGGTCATTGCTCTGGTCTGCCTGTAGTAATTGAAACGGTTCCATTCTACTGCAGGTGAACCCGGACAGGTCAATCACCTGTAGTGCTTTGTACCAGCCCGCATAGCTCACCGATTTATGTCGCGTGGGTTAAGCACCAAAGTAGCTGCTCTCAGGCGACGCAGCGATCCGGGGTGGCGGTGACCCGGCGTCCCGGGCAGTTCCGGGCAGGAAATCGGTGAGGAATACGGGCCGAGGTA
>Ga0055584_100007401_pt1 | contig 10767 bp, 6 predicted proteins | sample OSDHelmetaG_FD_58716 | JGI IMG/M metagenome (GOLD analysis project Ga0055584, IMG submission 58716) | Pelagic marine sediment microbial communities from the LTER site Helgoland, North Sea, for post-phytoplankton bloom and carbon turnover... | ecosystem: Environmental > Aquatic > Marine >...
TCAAGATCTGAACCCTCAATTGCCAACCGGCGAGCTCTGGAGCCGAGTGAAAGTATCAACTTGTCATAGGCGATGTCTCCGACGCTATTCGTTTGCAGATTTTTACCGTCTCGATCAATGGATGTAACACAGACGCCTAGATGTTGTTCTATCTGTGGATCGTCATAGAACGCAGGTGGCTTGATGTAAAGGCGTTCGATCAGGAGGTCGCCAGATAGAAATTTCTTCGACAGCGGTGGTCGTTGATAGGGTAGGTAAGGCTCATCCCCGATCAGAATAATTTGCCCCGCAAATTTCTGTTGTTTTAGCGATGCTACCATCTGTCCTGCAGCATGGCCCGCACCTACGATAACTACTCTTTCAGCCAAGAATGTTCTCCAAATTCAGCAATATCGTAGTTGCTTATGCGGCTTGCAGCGGCCAAAACACAGGCAGCAAGATCATCACCGTAATAAATACAACAATCGTCAGCGGTACGCCGACTTTCAGATAATCGACAAATCGGTATCCGCCAGGGCCCATGACGAGAATATTGGCCGGGTGTGATATCGGACTGGTGAAGCTTGCCGATGCAGCTATCACAACTGCCATCATCGCGGTTTCGGGCGCTAGCCCCATATCTGACATCGCCGACAAAACAATGGGAGACATCAAAACGACGAGTGCAGCGGTTGGAATCACCATTGTCGCCATCGCCGTCAAGACATATAGGCCCATGATAACCGGCCATGGACCCGCATCACCAAGGAAAGCCATGACCTGACCCGCAATATAAGTCGCTGCACCGCTTTCTTGCATCGCCGTTCCGAGCGGCAACATCCCGGCGATTAGGAAAATGGCCCGCCAGTCAATCGACCGATAGGCTTGCTCCATGTTCAGGCAGCCAGTGAGGACCATTATGGTTCCGCCGATAACGGCCGCAATCGAAACCGGAGCGTAGCCTGCCATCACTGAACCGATGACTGCCGCCATGATCAACCCGGCGAGTGGGGCCTTGCGAGTATCCGGTGGTTTCTGTCCGAGTGGGGTGAGAATAAGGAAATCTGAATCAGACGATAGGAGTCGCAGTCGATCGCGTGGCCCCAGCAACAACAGTGCATCGCCGATTTGTAGACGCTCGTCCGCAAGTGCGGTGCCAATCGTTGTGCCTTCGCGCCAGATTCCGGCCAATTCGATTCCGTATTTCTCTCGAAAGTTGAGTTCACCGACGGTCTTGCCTGCCAGAGAAGAGCGTGGATCCAAAGTCGCATCCATAAGCGTGAGGCGCTCAGTTTCTTGCGAGGCCTGGTTTCCAGTCGCTTTGGTGTCGATATCGAGTTCCTGCATGCCGCGCAAAACGTCAAGGTCACTTTGCTGCCCTTCAATCAACAATAAATCGCGTCCGAAAAGAATCTCATCACCACGCGGCATTACTTTAAGCTCGCCGTCACGAAAAATCGCCAGGACTCGAAAGTCGAATACATCGGCAAGGCGACTTTTCTTCAATGTCTCTTCGGCGAGATCGCTCTGCTTTGGAATTCTTACGACGAACATCCGTTCGTCGGCTTGATAAGCCTCCTTAAGTTGCTCCGTCGAATAAACCTCTACTTTTTCGAAGTCCGGGAATCGCTCCAGCTGAGCTATGGCTCCCACTTCCCCTTGAACCAGGATCTGGTCACCGGCTTTGATTGGAACGTAGGCGAGGTTGGTTAGACGATAACCTTCTTTTCGCATGATGCCGACGACTGCGACATCGAATCGAGTGCGAAAGGCAGCGTGTCGGATAAGCTCGGAAACGACAGGCGATCCCTCCGTAACGATGATTGATGCGTACACGACTTTCGACGCGACCATCTGCTTGAGAACTTCCGACTCACGCTCGATGACGAGGTCACTCCATCGCTGCAGCTCACGAAACTGATCGATTCGGCCCTGGACTAGCAAACCGTCGCCGCCTCGAATGATTGTTTTCCGCCTCGGTAGCATGTCATTTCGACCGTTTCGAACTAGCGACAGGATTATTAGTCCAGTCGATGCCCCGATGCGTGTTTCCATAAGCGTCTTGCCGACAAGGACGGAGTTTGTCGGCACATGCAACATAAACGTGCGCTCCTGCAATTTGTATAGCGACCGTAAACTGCGCTGACTTACATTTTTGCCGTTCTCGGCACTGATTTTTGGCAATAAGAACCGGCCGACAATAACAATAAACAGTACACCGACAATCATGACCGCTCCGCCTAGAGGCATGAAGTCGAACAGCGCGAAAGGTTCATGGCCGTCGAGGACTAGTGATTCACTGATAAGGAGGTTAGGTGGCGTTCCAATAAGCGTCATGCCGCCACCGAGTAACGTTGAGTATGCCAGTGGCATGAGCAAGCGAGATGGAGCGACGCCGGTGCGGCGCGCTACTTCTACAACGACCGGGAGCATCAATGCTGCGACACCGATATTGGCCATGAAAGCTGATAGCAAGGCGCCGGTGATCATTATGACGAAAATCAAGATGACTTCGCGGTTGCCGCCGATCCGCATAACCTGTCGGCCGATAATGTCGGCGATGCCCGTCCGGGTCAGACCCTCACTTAATATGAACATGGCCCAGACGGTAATAACGGCGGTGTTGCTAAATCCAGCGAAAGCTTGCTTTGAGTCGACCAATCCTGTGATCGCTAATGTGCCAAGAACGAGCAGTGCAACGACGTCCATACGAATGATTTCACTGATAAAAAGTATCAACGAAACAACGAGTATTCCAAGGACTAGCCCGATCTCGAACGTCATGGGTTTATTCTATAGTCTATTGCAAGTACAAAATCAGGATTCACTCTGTTTATACACGACCTGACGTAACATAGTAACGAGTGCTGCGATGGCGGAGAGACGTGATTAAAAATGAAAAACATTGGCAAATATGAACCTGTGGTTGAAAGGCAGACGCGATTTCTATCGATTCGAGGTGTGAAATATTGTATCAATGAGTGGGGTGACAAAGACGCGCCTTTACTGTTTTATCTACATGGATGGGCCGATACTGGCTCAAACTTTCAGTTTGTTGCCGATGCGCTCGGACCCCACTGGCGGATCATCGCTCCGGACTGGCGAGGTTTTGGACGCAGCACTTGCAACGCGAAAGCATACTGGTTTCCGGATTACCTGGCGGACCTGCATGAGTTGTTGGGTATGTACTCTGATGGGGTACCGGTCACGATAATTGGCCATAGTATGGGCGCCAATGTCGCCTGTTTATATGCGGGTATTTTACCCGAGCGTGTGCGTTCGATTATCAATATTGAAGGGTTTGGGCTTCCAGATTCAGATCCGACTGACGCGCCACTGCGATACAGAAAGTGGCTGAAGGCGAGTGAGACTACACCTGTTTTTCAGTCCTACCCCGACTTCGCTAGCTTGGCGGTGAAAATTCGTAAGCGCAGCCCAAGCCTCAGCGAAGAGCAGGCGGATTTTGTCGCTCGCGAATGGGCATCGGATATCGATGGTACCGTCAGGCTTCAAGCTAATCCCATGCATAAACTGCCGACCGCTAATCTTTATCGGCGTGCGGAGGCTACGGCATGCTGGCGGAATATCTCAGCTCAGATGCTGCTGGTATGCGGTGGGAAGAGCCCATTTGCGGACCAGCTCAGCAACTTCGAGGCAACATTGAATTCGCCTAGCAAGTCCTGCACCTTGCCCGAGGTCGGGCACATGATCCATTTCGAGGCTCCAGAGGGCCTCGCACGGGAGATTGAGGTATTTCTGAAGTAAGACCTGTTGCGCAAACTCAATCAGCGCGATCCATCTTTTCGTGACTAGCGCTTTATTGCAGAAACATCATATAGGCGGGGTTATTGCTCTCCTCCCAGTGGGGGTAGCCGAGCTCTAAAAAGTGTGCCTTCAGTCGTTCGTTTTCGCCCTCGGGGACATCGATACCCGTTAGTACGCGACCATAATCGGAGCCATGATTTCTGTAGTGGAATAAGCTGATGTTCCAGTCGGTATCGATGGCATTCAGAAAGTCGAGCAGCGCTCCAGGCCGTTCTGGAAATTCGAATCGAAACAATTGTTCATTTTGTACATCAGTTGAGCGACCACCAACCATATGTCGAACATGCAGCTTGGCCATTTCATTGTCGCTCAAATCGATAACGCTAATGTTGGCACGACCAAGCTCCATTAGTAGTTCGTCAGCTTCACTCTGGCCGCCCGAAAGCTGAACGCCAACAAAAATGTGCGCTTTATTTTTGTCAGCATAACGGTAGTTGAATTCGGTGATATCTCTGCGGCCCAGAGCCTCGCAAAATCGACGGAAGCTGCCAGGCTGCTCCGGGATCTCGGCAGCGAGTAACATTTCGGTTCGGTCACCGATCGCCGCACGCTCTGCGATGTGTCGCAAGCGATCGAAATTGACATTCGCACCACAGCTAATCGTGACTAGGGTTTGGTCACTTATATTATTCAGGGCGATGTATTTCTTGGCGCCGGCGATGGCAAGTCCGCCTGCGGGCTCGACGATGGAGCGAGTATCTTCAAAGATGTCGCGTATCGCTGCGCAGCATTGGTCTGTGTCGACCGTAATGATCTCATCAACATATTTTTGGCAAAGCCTGAATGTTTCGTCTCCAACGCGACGCACCGCGACACCATCAGCGAAAATTCCGACGTGCTCGAGCGATACCGGTTTCCCTGCTGCGATTGAGTCTCGCATGGCTGCCGAGTCATCTGGCTCTACGCCGATGATCTTAATGTTCGGGTATTGAAGTTTAATACAAGTTGCAATTCCGGCGATCAGACCACCGCCGCCAATCGGTACAAAAACAGCGTCGATCTCGCCGTCGGTCTGTTGCAGAATCTCTGCGCCGATGGTCCCTTGACCCGCGATCACCGCTGGATCGTCAAATGGGTGAATGAATATGAGGGTTTGTTCGGTCTCAAGCTGCTTCGCGTATGCATAGGCATCATCATAGGCATCGCCACTTAATATAACCTCGCCACCGAGCGCCCGAACAGCATCTACTTTAATCGGCGGCGTGGTCACCGGCATTACAACGACTGCACGCACTCCGCGTTTCTTCGCAGCTAATGCGACGCCTTGCGCGTGATTGCCCGCCGAACTGCAGATGACGCCATTGGCCAGCTCATTATCGCTCAAACTGGCAATCTTATTATAGGCGCCACGAAGCTTGAACGAAAAAACTGGCTGTAAGTCTTCACGCTTCATCAAGATGCGGTTGTTGTTCCGCTTAGAGAGAATGTGGGCGAGCTCGAGCGGTGACTTTATCGCTACGTCGTAGACGCTCGCATCGCGGATCAAATCGAGGTAGTTAATGGCGTTCATCTCGCGGTTATCGCATACCACGAGGTCTTCCGCAAAGGTAGCAATGGTAATCATTGGGCGACCATTCCATAATAAGCAATCGAATCTAATAGGATCAGTCAATTGAATAAGCTCTTATTAACGAATGCCCGTTTGATAAACGAGGGCCAAATACGGGATACGGATGTGCTGATTGAGGGTGAGCGCATTGCCCAGATCGGTTCATCGATAGTTGCGCCTGAGGGTGCATCGGTGATCGACCTAGCAGGCAAGTACCTGATGCCAGGCATGATTGACGACCAAGTACATTTTCGTGAGCCGGGAATGACCCACAAAGCTGATCTGGCGTCCGAGTCCGCGGCCGCTGCGGCTGGAGGCATAACCAGCTTCATGGACATGCCGAATGTGAATCCGCAAACGACGACACGCGCAGCACTTCGCGATAAATATGGGATAGCCGAAAACCGCTGTACCTCAAATTATGGTTTCTACCTCGGCGCGACCAATAGTAATATTGAAGAGATCAAGGCTCTGAAGGTTGGTGAGGGTGCGGGCATTAAGGCATTCATGGGTGCGTCGACCGGAGACATGTTGGTCGATAATCCGGAGGCGTTGGAAAAACTTTTTGAGCATGCTCCGACAATAGTGCTTACTCACTGTGAAGATTCTCCGATGATCTGGGCGAATGAAGACAAAGCACGTGAGAAGTACGGTGATGATGTACCGTTTTCGGAGCATCCGACTATTCGTTCAGAAGCTGCATGCCTGAAGTCTTCGCAGTTGGCTGTCGGGCTAGCCAGTCGCCACGATGCTTTACTGCATGTTTTGCATTTGACCACGGCAGTTGAAATGGGTTTATTTAATAGTTCTCATCGCTCACAGAAGCGCATTACTGCTGAAGTTTGTGTTCATTATCTTTGGTTCGATGAGTCTCGATATGAAGAGCTTGGCGCAAGGATCAAATGCAATCCGGCGATAAAACGCAGTACAGATCGTGAGGCACTGATCGCAGCACTCAATGATCAGCGTATCGATATCATAGCAACGGATCACGCGCCCCATACAGCAACTGAGAAAGCAGAGAAATACTTCAAATCTCCGGCCGGACTGCCATTGGTTCAACATGCGCTGCTGATTTTGTTCGACCTCGCCGCCAACGATCAGATTAGTCCGGAATTGATAGTAGATCGTGCCTGTCACGCGCCAGCGGACATTTTTGGCATTTCTGAAAGAGGTTATGCGAGAGAGGGTTGGTTCGCAGATTTCGTGATCGTCGATCCAAACAAACCATATCGTGTCACACCCTTAAATCTCTTGAGTAAGTGCCAGTGGTCACCATACGAAAATCACGAGTTCTCGGCCAGTATTGATACCACGATTGTTAATGGCACGATTGTTTATGAAGATGGAAAATTGACCGGAAATGTAGCCGGACAGAGATTGATTTATGGGCGCGCACGCTGAGTAGACAGAATTTGTTTACTTTCCCTGCGATACCGTTATGCTAGCGAAAAATAAGGACCGCAATTGACTGCCTGGCGATTTTTATGTCAGGTGCGAACCTCTGAATGAAGCCAACAGATACTTCCAACCCTGAGTACTTTCATAAGGTAGTTGACTGCCAGTGGGGCTGCCCCGCGCATACTGATGTGCCCGCGTATATTCGAATGATTGCGCAGGGACAATTCTCCGAAGCTTATATGGAGAATCGCAAATCCAATGTTTTCCCCGGCATTCTCGGCAGAGTCTGTGATCGCCCTTGTGAGCCAGCGTGTCGTCGTGGGCGGGTTGAAGATAAACCGGTTGCCATATGTCGACTCAAGCGCGTTGCGGCTGATCATCGAGATGACATCACCGAGCTGCTGCCAAAGATACCGGAAACTACCAACGGCAAAAAAGTCGCGCTAATTGGTGCTGGATGCGCTTCCCTAACGGTTGCGAATGATCTCGCTCCATTGGGCTATGAAGTGACTATTTTTGAAGCGCTGCCAACTACTGGTGGCCTCATGCGGACTAATATTCCGCAGTTTCGATTACCACCGAAAGTTTTGGACGAGGAGATTGGCTATATCCTCGACATGAATGTTGATCTGAAGCTGAATCACCCCATCGACAGTCTGAAAGGACTGCTTGAAGATAACTTCGACGCAGTATTTATCGGTACCGGCGCGCCACGTGGTAAGAATCTGGAGATTCCTGGACGCTACGATTCAGATCGAATTCATATCGGAATTGATTGGCTCGAGTCCGTTGCTTTTGAGCATATTAAAGAAGTTGGCAAGAACGTCTTGATTATTGGCGTCGGTAATACAGCCATGGATTGCTGCAGAACATCACTCAGAATTGGTGCTGAAAGTGTCAAGGTCATGGCTAGGAAGCCACGCGGATTCTTTAAGGCGTCAGTATGGGAGCTCGAAGATGCTGAGGAAGAGAGCGTTGAAATATTAATCAATCATTCGCCTAAAGAGTTTGTCATCGAAGATGGCAAGCTGGTCGGCATGAAGTTTGAATTAATGGAATATAAAGTCGACGAGAACGGCGTCATTGATCGTGGCACCATTAGCGGTGAAAAGATCATTCCCTGTGACGACGTTGTATTAGCTATTGGCCAGGACAATGCGTTTCCGTGGATCGAACGAGATATTGGCATCGACTTCAACGACTGGGACTGCCCCTTGGTGGATGAGACCACAATGATGTGCGGCCGTGATGGCGTTTTCTTTGGCGGTGATTCGGCCTTTGGACCTAAGAATATTATTTGGGCAGTGGAGCATGGGCATCAGGCGGCCATCTCCATGCACCGCTATTGTCAGGGCGAAAGTGTTGCGGAACGACTCCCCGATGGATTAAACCTCGCCAGTCAGAAAATGGGCATGCACGAGTGGAGTTTTTCCAATGACTATGACGGTGCATCGCGTCGATTGATGCCGCATGTGGATTTATTGGAACGCTTTAAGAAAATCGATATTGAGGTTGAACTTGGCTTTACCGCAGAGCAAGCCGTGCGGGAGGTTGAACGTTGTCTAAACTGCGATATTCAGACTGTCTTCGCCGCTAACCTCTGCATCGAGTGCGATGCCTGTATCGACATCTGCCCGGTGAACTGTCTGACGATCACTAAAGACGGTGAGGAGGATGAACTTCGCACGCGCTTGTCTGCGCCAGCGGAAAATCACGAACAGGCTTTATATGTATCAGCTGGCCTCCCGCATACCGGACGGGTAATGATCAAAGATGAAGATCTTTGTGTGCATTGCAGTCTCTGTGCAGAGCGCTGCCCGACGGGAGCTTGGGACATGCAGAAATCTGAAATACTCATTCCTTACGCAAAAGATGCACTACCTAATGACGAACCCTTACCAGCCGTCGGATCCGGCTCTTAGACGCATCACGTGTCGACGATAAATGATGTTGTTGTTAAGGTTGCCACGGTAAACGGAACGGGCTCCGCTAGTGCGAATGGATTACTGATGAAGTCCATTTTCCGTATGGGCATACCGGTAGTCGGCAAGAACTACTTTCCTTCCAATATTCAGGGTCTGCCGACTTGGTACGAGATTCGTGTAACGGGTGCCGGCTATCAGTCGCGCTCGAATCGCGTCGACGTTATGGTCGCGATGAATGCTCAAACCTACACAAAAGATATGGCTGAAGTCGCGCCGGGTGGATGGCTAATATACGACTCAACCTGGCCGCGTAGTCAATTACTTAATCGCGCGGATATCACTGTTATCGGAATTCCGTTCTCAAAATTGTGCAATGAGAGTTTCGATGGTGCGCGGGCGCGAATTTTAATGAAAAATATCGCCTATGTTGGCACTGTTGCGGCATTGCTTGATATCGATCTGGACGTCATAGTAAATCTACTCCAGGAAACGTTCGCGGCGAAAGCTCACCTGATCGATTCCAATATGCAGGCGATTCGTCTTGGCTACGACTACGCAAACAACAACTTCACATGTCCTTTGCCGATGCATGTCGAGCCGATGGATAAGACGTCAAACAGCGTCATTATGGATGGCAATACGGCTGCGGGACTGGGCTGCATGTACGCTGGTGCGACTGTCGGCGCCTGGTATCCGATCACCCCATCGACATCGCTCATGGACGCTTTTCGAAGCTTTTGTTCGCGCTATCGGGTTGACCCCAAGACTGGTAAGAATACGTACGCGATCATTCAGGCTGAAGATGAGTTGGCGGCCATTGGGATGGTTGTGGGGGCGGCTTGGAACGGTGCTCGCTCTTTCACACCAACCAGCGGTCCAGGGATCTCACTCATGAGTGAGTTCATTGGCTATGCCTATTACACCGAGATCCCAACTGTCATATTCAATGTTCAGCGAACTGGGCCGTCGACAGGAATGCCAACACGCACACAGCAATGCGATCTGCTGAGTTGTGCATATGCCTCCCATGGCGATACCAAGCATGTCCTATTGTTTCCGTCAGACCCAGAAGAATGTTTTTACATGGCACCCAAAGCGTTCGATATGGCAGAGCGACTGCAAACACCCGTCATAGTTATGTCGGACCTCGATATCGGAATGAATGACTGGATGGTGCCAGAGCTGGAATGGGATGAGTCCTATGTGCCGGATCGAGGCAAAGTCCTGAATGCTGAGCAACTTGAGGAGATGGATAACTTCTATCGATACCTCGATGTCGACGGCGACGGCATTCCCTACCGAACACTGCCAGGTGTACATCCAAAGGGTGCGTACTTTACGCGAGGATCTGGTCATACCAAGCTAGGCGCTTATACCGAAGACTCAGCGGCCTATCAGGATGTTGTCGATCGACTGTTAGTAAAATGGGAAACTGCACGCGGTATTTTGCCGGGGCCGGAAATTCAATATTCCAGGCCCAATAAAGCTGGGATAATAACCATCGGCAGTGGCGGCGGTGCGTGTAAAGAGGCGCTGGACCGATTGGCGGCAGAGGATATCAGCTTGAACTATTGCCGAATCCGGTCATTCCCGTTCAATAAAGACGTTGCCGAGTTTATCGAACAACATGATGTTGTATACGTCGTTGAACAGAACCGCGATGCACAGCTACGAACCATGCTGATTAACGATATCGAGGCGAATCAGGGCAAACTGGTGTCGTTGTTGCATTATAACGGCATGCCAATTAACTCTGGATTTGTAGTGAGCCGAGTACTGGAGGAGATCGCAAAGGGCCGTGCGGCTTGAGGGTAGAAGACTAATGAGTTACATAGCGAAACCAAAAATTAGACATCCAGGAATGCCGAAGAATAAACTCGGACTGACCTCGAGGGACTATGAAGGCACGGTGTCGACGCTGTGTGCCGGCTGTGGTCATGATTCAATCACCGCTGCAATTATTCAGGCGGTTTTTGAGCTGGGCGTTGAGCCGCACATGCTGGCGAAGATGAGTGGCATTGGCTGTTCATCAAAGACTCCCGCGTACTTCGTTAATCAGTCGCATGGCTTTAACTCCGTGCACGGCCG
>Ga0055584_100007402_pt1 | contig 10766 bp, 9 predicted proteins | sample OSDHelmetaG_FD_58716 | JGI IMG/M metagenome (GOLD analysis project Ga0055584, IMG submission 58716) | Pelagic marine sediment microbial communities from the LTER site Helgoland, North Sea, for post-phytoplankton bloom and carbon turnover... | ecosystem: Environmental > Aquatic > Marine >...
TTTGGTATCGGGTGGCCGGGCTGAATTTGGCACTGGCGAGTCGTCATCATTGGCAGAACTTGGCGGTTTTGGGGTCGAAGTGAGCGAGAAGCGCGACCAATGGCTGGAAGCCACCGAGCAATGCGCGAATATGATGGCCATGGACCCTTACCCGGGTTTTGAAGGTCAATACTTCTCGATGCCCTGCCGCAACATTGTCCCCAAACCCGTCCAGAAACCACATCCACCTATTTGGGTGGCCTGTTCGAACCGCGATACTATCCGCCTGGCGGCCCGCAACGGCATAGGCGCGCTAACCTTTGCCTTCGTTGCCCCCGAAGAGGCCAAAATGTGGGTCGATGAATATTACGACATCATCAAGTCTGACGAATGCGTGCCCTTGGGCCACACAGTGAACGCCAACGTGGCCGCCGTAGCTGGTTTCTCAATTCATGAAGACGAAGAAGAAGCCCGCCGTCGCGGCGAAGATGGTTTCCGCTTCTTCAGCTATGGGCTGGGACATCACTATATTTTTGGCGAGCACAAACCAGGCCGCACCAATATATGGGAAGGCTTCGAGCAAGCGCGTGAAACCATGGACCCTGCAGGCTCTAACAACGCCATAGGCACCCCGGAAAAAGCCGCGCGTTATTTACGCGAAATGGAAGAAGCAGGCGTCGACCAGGTTTCCTTCATTCAACAGGGCGGCAAAAACAAGCACGAACATATTTGCGATTCGTTGAAGTTGTTCGCTGAAAAAGTGATGCCGGAATTCAAGGCCCGACACGACGAAAACCAGGCCATAAAAGATGCCGAACTCGCACCCTATATAGAAGCCGCTATGTCCCGCAAACAATGGATGAAGCCTCTGGAAGACGACGAAATTCCCACCATGGTGGCCCTCGGCAGGCAAGTCGCTGAGCGAGGCCACACCGAGGAGGAAAAAGCTCGCCACCGGGAAAACCAGTGGAAGGGCGAAGAAGGCGCGGAAACCGCAGCAGAATAATAGCGGGCCAAGCCTGTAGGCTTAACAGTACTTAGCACTACGCCTCATTCAGAGGGTCTAGCATCATAGACAGGACGAATTTTTAGGGGCTACCTAAGAAGTCACGACAATCCTAGAAATGCCTGCGCCATATTACTGTAGGCATTTTCGATTCTGACAGACCAGACGAAGCAACACGGCCCTGTAGCCCCAAGCGCTTGACCCCAACCGCCATTGCCAGTACATAGCTTGCCACCAAAGTGGTAAGCCGCCTTAGCTCAGTTGGTAGAGCATCGCATTCGTAATGCGGGGGCCGCGTGTTCGAATCACGCAGGCGGCACCATTTTCCTCACCTATTTAGACCGAACAAGCTTGGGACCCTTTTTAAGGCGCTTTTTCCGGTTGCTGGCTTCACGTTCAGCTGCTTTGATTGCAGACTTTTTGGCCGCAACTTTTTTGGCGGTCTTGCGGGCAAGTTCCTTGTTCAAATCGCTGATGGCCTTTTTAAGACGCTTCTTGGCCTTTTCTGTTGCCTTTTCTGATGCTGCGATGGTCTTGTTGAGGTCCTTTTTACTCTTTTCCAGGTCTCTCTTTAGCTTGGAGAGTCTTTCCTTCGATTTCATAATCCTGCTTCCCTTGTTCTCTTAATTCTCGTTGCCCACTGCCTGTGGACATTGGCATGGCCCTAATTAGTGCCACTAAGCCTGTTCATCTTTTTCGCGGATATCCTTTGAAGGTCCCGCAATCAACGGATCTGGGGGATACACAACGCTGGTATCTTTTTCCGGATAGTCCAGATTATTCAGGAAATGCCGCATACAATTGATCCTGCCGCGCTTCTTGTCGTCAGACCGTATGATCGTCCATGGGGCGTCTTTGGTATCTGTTTGGAAAATCATGGCATCTTTGGCGATGCTGTAGTCATGCCATAAGGACAAGGATTCCATGTCCACGGGGCTTAGCTTCCATTGTTTCAAAGGGTCGTTTTGACGCGACTTGAACCGCCGGAACTGTTCCACCCGACTAACCGAAAACCAATATTTGAACATCAGAATGCCACTGTTGACAAACATGCGTTCCAGCTCAGGCACTTGCCGCAAAAACTCCAGATATTCCTGGTCAGAACAGAAGCCCATCACCCGTTCAACACCTGCCCGGTTGTACCAGGACCGGTCAAACAATACGATTTCTCCCTTAGAAGGCAGATGCTCGATATAGCGCTGAAAATACCATTGGTTACGTTCCCGCGCGCTGGGCTTTTCCAGAGCAACCGTATGCGCCCCCCGAGGGTTCAGGTGCTCCATAAAGCGCTTGATCGTCCCACCCTTGCCTGCCGCATCCCGGCCTTCAAAAAGAACAATGACGCGTTGGTTCGTGTCCTTGACCCAATTTTGCATCTTGAGCAATTCAATCTGCAATTCATGCTTCTCGCGCTCATAGTCCAGCACGGCCATTTTCTTTTCATAAGGATAGGCACCATCCTGATTCCAGTTGATCCGACCGTTTTTGGCATTCAAATCAAAAACAATGTTGTTCTTCGCCTTTTTCTTCTTTTTCGAATTGCCTGGCGGAACCTTGCTTGGCTTTCTCTCTTTTGTCGCTGTACTCACTGTAAATTCACCTCTTGTAACCTTGATCCTCCCCTTGTTCGTGCCGATATAGAAGGTACAGGCAACGTTTTTACAGGGGCCCCCAACACCAAAAAACTCGGGGTGTGAGAACGTGAATTAGTGGCGGCGAAAATGCATTGACTCGCATCAATTTTCTGAGCTTTTTTCCTATTTTCTGCCGCTTTTCGGCGGCAGATTTCTCACGCGTTCTCGGCCTGAGAATTGACCAAAAACAATGCCGCGGTCGGCGACATGATTTAGGGCTCGTGGAGTGTTGAACCTGCCGTAAAAGACAGCTGTTCATCAACGCAATCAACCCTCGGAGGAGGAAGCCAGAGCATGCAGAACAAAATGACAAAAGTTGCCGGAGTCGGCGACTATTACGCTACCCTTTTGGCCAACGCGGGGTTTACCTCTGCCAAGAAATTGGACCGTGCCACCGTAGAGGACCTGTGCACCGTACCCGGCATTGGGCCCATTCGGGCTGCCCAATTCAAAGAGGCCGCCAAGGCAATCGTCAGCCAAAAAAAGAAGAAGAAAAAGGCAAAAAAACTGGCGAAGAAACTAGTAAAGATAAAGTCGAAAAAGAAAGCGCAGAAAAAAGCCAAACAGAAAAAGAACTGACGCTGACCACCCCTGTCGATTTCCAGCGGTTCAATATCCGCTCTGGTCATGTGCGAAGCTATACAAAGACCGGTGCTTTTCCCTTTTGCACAGGAAATTCGGCACTAAAGTGGCGACGTCATTCAAGTGTAGGGTTTCTTGCTAGGCCGCTTTCGCGGTAACCTCTCTGCACATTTTACGGCGCGGAAGCGCAAGCAAGGAAGCAGACTACCGATGGATATGGAACTCACGCAGGAAGACTTGGACTTCGGCTTGGAAGTGCGAGCGTTTTTTGAGGAAAACCTCACTGATGAATTGCGTGAGGCAGGCCGTTTCGCCACCAGCATTTGGATCGACCCTCAATATTCGCTGAAATGGCAGAAGATTTTACACAAGAAGGGCTGGGTTGCTCCTGGTTGGCCGGTGGAATATGGCGGCACGGGTTGGACCGAGATGCAACGCTATATTTACACCATGGAATGCGTGCGGGCCTCTACACCCCTGGCCGCGCCCATGGGCTTGGGCATGGTGGCCTATTGCATTATGGGCTATGGCACCCAAGAACAGAAAGACCACTATTTGCCGCGCATCCTGTCCGGCGAAGATTACTGGTGCCAGGGTTATTCAGAACCCGGAGCGGGTTCTGACCTGGCGTCATTAAAGCTGCAGGCTGTTTCCGACGGCGATGACTATGTGTTGAATGGCTCCAAGATTTGGACCTCCCAAGCACATTGTGCCAACAAGATCTTTATTTTGGTGCGCACCCGTAACGAAGGCAAACCCCAAACGGGCATTACCTTCCTGTTAATGGATATGGACACGCCCGGTATCGAGGTGGATCCCATCATCAACATCGCCGGCGAGCATGAGCTGAACCAGGTGTTCTTTACTGACGTACGGGTGCCCAAGGCAAACCGCCTGGGAGACGAAAACGACGGTTGGACTGTCGCCAAATATCTGTTGGAATTTGAACGCGGTGGCGGCTCATCCGCCGGTATCGAAATGTCGCTGGCCAAGGCCAAAGCCATTTTGCTGGATGCCGATCCAGACAACGATGCCGCGCGCCTGCAACTGGCAGACTTGGAACGCCGGGTAGAGGCCATCAAGATGACCGAGAAACGCGTGTTGGCCACGGTAACAACCGGCGGCAGTCCGGGCCAGGCTGCCTCAATGCTCAAGACTATCCGCTCCGACCTGGGCCAGCATATCAGCCAGTTTGCCCATGAAACGGCGGGTATTTATGCCTACACGGTACAAAAAGAAGCCCGACAACCGGGTACCAATGTTGAGGCCATTGGCCCTGCAGAATACCTAACCTTGATGCCTAGCTATCTAACTGGCCGCGCCTCAACCATCGCCGGGGGATCTGCCGAAGTGCAGCGCAACATCATCGCAAAAATAATGGGGCTCTAGTGCAAGGACTACAGCCAGCTCTAGCTATTATTGCTATTAATCTGTCAGTTTACGCACCACGTCGGGAGCTGGACCACCGGGCTGGATAAGGACAACAGCATCATTGAAACCGGCCTCGGCAAAGCGGGCCAGTTTTTCTCGGAATTCACCCAGATCAGTGTCACCGTCAATCATCAGGGTAGACACGATAGCTCGACCGCCACCCGCAGCGTGGTATCGCACCGCTGATGCTTCTAACTCTTCAACCGATCGGTAATGACCGGAGGCAATCCAACCATCGAATTCCTGAACGGCGCGTTCAACGCCCTTACCCCACGTGCCAAAGAATAACTTGGGCGGGGTTGTCATGTGCGGCCAGGGTGATAGAGCTTTATTCGCGTCGCTGCCGGATTCATAAGCCGCGCGTAGCGCTGCCACAGATTCAGTAAACATGCTAAAGCGGGTTTCACTATCCCGCCCCACTAGGTCGAAATCAGCCCCCGTAGAGCCTGCCCCCAGGCCCAAAATCAGCCGGTCGCCCAGAAGCTGGTGCAGTGACACAACCCTGTGTGCAAAGTCACCTGGGTGATAAAGCGGGATTTGCACAATGGCCGACCCTACCTCGACATCCTGGCTGACAGTCGCAGCAATCGTCATGGTGACGAATGGGTCCGTCCACATAAAACCCCGGCCCATGCTTTGGGCAGCCCACAGGCTGTTAAACCCCTCCGCTACATAGGTTTTCGCCTGCTCCACCAGGAAATTTGGGGCCGCACCGTTGGGCACCGGGCCTAACAAGGCACCCATTCTGATTTTATTGGTCATGGACTTTCCTTAATCTTGCAATTGGCGATAGACATTGACCAACATGGCTTGCTCAAAAACGAAACCATCCTTGGTGGCGGCAGCCTCAAAGTCCTTACGAACTTGCGGCACATCAACCATTTCGCGGGTAATGCCGTTAAACGACATGCCCGTAAAGGCGTTGACCATATTCTCAAAACTTTCATGTGTTGGCCGCAACATATAGACAAATTTCGCACATTCGCCGAACAACCCAGCTGCTGTTCGTTCAAGGGCCTGCTGGGCCTGTGTGCGGACTTCCGTTTCATCGTGGAAAGGCAACATCATATCATAGTGGCTGCCATACATGGCGGGCTCCAGCACATACAGGAACCCACTCGGCTTTAATATCCGAGCAGCCTCATGCAGGGCTTTGTCCATCAAATCACCGGGCACATGATGCAGCGATCTAAAAAACATCACTCCGTCAGCACTGTTGTCGTCAGCAGGCATGTCCTGGGCGCCAGCCTCTATTAGGGTCACATTCGGCGTGGCTTGGGCGTCGCGGTTTTTCTCGGCCTGAATGGGGTCGGGCTCCAAACCCAATACGGTGGCACCCATTTTGGCCAGGCCCCGCGAACCGTCACCGGCACCGCAGCCAATATCTACAAGCTTCAGGCCATCAACATTGGCCAGACGGGCAACAACTTCCATGTCGGTCATGTCACCCAAGTCGGTCCGGTCAACCATCATTGTCATTCTATCCGTCCTATTTTTTGTCAAAACTGATGTGCAGGGATTGGTAGCCCCGATGCATCATACTTTGGGTATAGCTTAAGTCTTCATGGCCAGGCGTCAGGTGAATGTTGGTGATCCGCGACAATAGCCGTTCCAGAGCAATCGCCATTTCCTTGCGAGCTAATTGCGCACCAATGCAAAAGTGCATGCCTGCCCCAAAGGCAAAATGCGCACCAGCGTTGGCCCGGGAAAAATCACAAACCTCGCTGTCGGAAAATTGCGCCGGGTCGTGATTAGCCGCATCGTAACTCAGCAGCAACACAGCATCTTTTGGCAGGGTTACGCCGCCCAATTCAGTTTCTTTGGCGGCGATGCGCCACATATGTTTGGTTGGTGCCTCTAAGCGCAGAATTTCCTCTACAGCATTGGGGATGCGTTCCGGCTCAGCGGCCAGCAGGTCGGCCATACCAGGCTGGTTCATGATGTAAACCAAGCCACCACCCAGCGCCGTCGTGGTCGTTTCATTCCCCGCGACCATTAATTGCTGCAAAATCGATAGCATCTCCGGGATATCCAGCGGGCGTTCGCCTTTATAGAGGCCCTGCACCAAAATGGAGATAATGTCGTCCTTGGGCTCTAACCTTCGGGCCTCAATAATTTCAACAAAGTGCTTCTGCAGGGCCACTTGAGAGCGGGCCGCCTGCACAACCGATTCTCGGCCGCCCATGCGGCCTATGGCAGCCACCGCATCGTCAGACCATTTCTTGATATTGTCGATATTGGCCCGGTCCATGCCTAGGGCATCAGCAATGACATAGATGGGCAATGGGCTGGCGAAGTCTGCGAAGAAATCGCAGCTTCCTTTGTCGATGAAACCGTCAATAAGCTCGTCACATATTTCTGTCATATAGTCCGCCATCTTGTTGATGCGGGCTGCGGTGAAGGATTTGTTGACCACGTTTCGGTAGTCGCGCTGTTCCGGTGGGTCTTGGGTTAGCATAGTATTGGCGACAGTATATCCTGTCGCAGCAATAGCATCGACCTCAGGGTCTGCAACGTCGCGAGCGTTCAAATAGGGGCCAAACTTGTTGGAATATGTTTCCCAATCGCGCAGCACCGATTGCACCAAGGCGTAGGAGCTCACCAAATACACATCCTTACCCTCGATGGGGCTGCGCGGCAGCTTGTAGACCGGCGCCTCAGCCTGGGCCGCATGATAGAATGGAAAGGGACACTGGATGGTTTCCTCATCCAGAAAGTCCATCTTTGATAGCGCGCTCATCGGGTTCTCCGGTTTATAGGTCTGCGGCATAATCTCTATGACCGGTTGACGTTCGTCAATGCCCCCAAGCAACAGTTTGCGCTGGTACATTCGGCGGAATCATGACAGTTTTTCTTCGGGAAGACACGAAGGCCTGAAGGGGACCACATCATGGCATTATACGACAACATTTTTCAGTCCATCCAAGTGGGCGGGGTGACCATCCCCAATCGCATTGTGCGGGCACCGCACGGCACGTTGCTGTTTGGCGACGACCTGATTGCCTATCACGAGGCCCGCGCCAAGGGCGGCGTTGGCATGTCGACCCTAGAGGCAACCAGTGTTCATGCCGCGGCACCCGGCCGCATCCAGCTTTGGTCCGACGACTGCATTCCCTTTTATGAAAAGCTAACCAAGACCATTGAACCCCACGGCATGAAGCTGTTTCAGCAGATCTATTTCCCCGGTGCCGCAGCCGTTGGCCCCAGCGGCGAATCATGGTCTGCCAGCGCTGTGCCAAACCCCATGAATGGCGCCATGCCATTCGCCATGACAAAAGGCCAGATCGACGACATGATTTCCTCCTTTGCGTCGGCTGCGCGGCGATTGCGCGATGCTGGCATGCATGGTGTCGACATTCATGCCTCATCGGGCTACCTGATCCACGAATTCCTTTCACCCGCGCTGAACAAGCGCGACGACGAATATGGCGGATCCCTAGAGAACCGCATGCGCTTTCTGCTAGAGGTCATCGCCGCGGTCCGTGCCGAGGTTAACGACTCCAATTTTGTGGTCGGTGTGCGCATTCCCAATGAAGACTACGTACCCGGCGGCCTAACGGCGGAAGATAATGCCGCGATTGCCAAGGTTGTTGACCCGCTGGTCGACTATGTCTCGCTACATATGGGCACTTACTGGCGCTTCCACAAACTCATCGCACCAGCTGATGAGCCCTTGGGCCTGGAAATGATCCCCAATAAGAAGATCACCCCCAGCATCACGAAACCCCGCATTGTGACCGGCCGGATCATGACGCTCGACCATGCCAGTTCTATCTTACAGAGCGGCGAAGCGGACATGGTATCGATGGTCCGTGCGCTGATTGCCGACCCTGAATTGGTGAATAAAGCGCGGGCCGGCCAGGAACACAAAATTCGCCCCTGCGTGGGCTCTAACATGGGCTGTGTTGGCCGGGTGATGAGCGGCGGCACCCTGAGTTGCGTGGTGAATATTGCCGCCGCCCAGGAAAAAGACATCAGCTTCGAGCCTGAAGACACTGTCGATAATGCCAAGAAAGTACTGATCGTCGGTGGTGGCCCAGCTGGTATGGAAGCGGCCCGCACGGCCGCCATGCGCGGCCATAAGGTAGAGCTGCACGAGGCCTCGCGCCGCCTGGGCGGCCAGGTTTCTTTGGCGGCAAGCGCCCCGCACCGGGCTGACCTGGGCACCATAACGCAATATCTGGCAGAAGAAATCGAGGAACTCGGTGTCGATGTGCATCTGAATTCCATGGTTGATGCCGACATGGTGAACGACATATCGCCAGATGAAATTATCATCGCCACAGGCACGACACCTCGCGATGATGGCTTCCAGATATCCCAACCAGCCGAACCTATCCCAGGCCACGACTTGCCCCACGTCCACAATTCGTGGAGCCTGTTTGGCGTTGGTCAGGCCCCGAAAATTGAAGGGCCTGCAGTCATCTTTGATGATACCGGCACCTTTGAGGCCGTATCCGTAGCCGATATGCTGCTAAAGGCTGGTGTTCATGTAACCCTTGTCTCGCGCACCGAACAAATGGCCGCCAATGTGCCCTACCCACCGGTAACGGTGGGTGCAGCGCGCGAACGGCTGATGTCTGCCGACTTTGACTATATTGGCGGGCACTACCTGCGAGGCATTAATGAAGACAGCGTCGATATCGGCGTGCTGTTTACGGACAGGGTTAAAACGCTAGAGGCGAAGACCGTGGTTCTTGTGAGTTTTAATGAACCCAACCGAGACCTGCCGGAAGCACTGGCCAACACTAACCGTACCACCCATTTGGTTGGCGACGTTAAAGGCCGCAATTCCATGATGAGCGCCATTCACGAAGCGGCCAATCTGGCCCGAAATATTTAAGGACCCAACATTTCTAAGGACCCAATAATGAGCGAACAGACTTTCGACCTGCCCAACTTTTCGACCGACTTAACCGGCGAGGTCGCGCTGGTAACGGGCACGACTGCCGGGCTGGGCATGCGCTTTGCGCTCGTGCTGGCAAAATGCGGTGCAAAAGTGGCCCTAACCGGGCGGCGTACCGAGCGCCTGAAAAAGTTAGAAGACGAAATCCGCGCTTTTGGTGGCGAGTGTGCCTCCTTCCACCTTGATATGACTGATACTGACAGCATCATGAGTATTGTACCGGATGTGGAACAAAAACTGGGGCTGGTGACAATTCTGGTGAATAATGCCGGCATTCCTGATGCCCAACGCGCCCACAAAATGCCCCTCGATTTGATAGACCGGGTGTTCGACACCAATTTGCGCGGGCCTTATGTGCTGTCGTGCGAAGTGGCCAAACGATTGATTGCAGAAGAAAAACCTGGCCGCATGGTCAATATTTCTTCCGTTGGGGCCTTCCGCTATGACGGCAACGGCGCAGCACTGTACTCCATCACCAAGGCAGGTATCATCCGTATGACGGAAGCCCTCGCGGTGGAATGGGCGCGCTATAACATCAATGTAAACGCCATTGCGCCGGGCGCATTTTCGTCTGAGATGATGGATGGCATGATTGATCGCATTGGCGACATCACCCAAAACTTCCCACGCGGCCGATTGGGCCAACCAGCACAGCTCGACAGCTCGCTTCTATATTTTGTGTCGCCTTCATCAGAATGCGTCACAGGCAGCTTCGTCAAGGTCGATGATGGCCAAGGCGTGCGGTAGGAGCTCGAACAACTTTATTGCTGGTCTTCAACTTCACTGGTTAGCAACATTGGTTCCTCGGCATCCTCTTCGGCCTCATGCTCTGATTTGTCCTTATCGAGAAGCACTGGTGCTTTGCGCTCAATAGGGGACCACTGAACAGAACCAAAGGCGCGGCAATCGCCACAGACAGGCTGCCATTCGCTATGTTCCTGCCCACAAGCGGTGCAATGCCACACGGGGTCTGGCAGGGCGCTGGCCATTTTGTCTTTGGCGTCCTGCTGTGCCACGGCATCACCCGCCAAGGCTTCGACATCGGCTAACATCTGGTAAACCCGGCGCTGCGGCAACACCGCACGCATGGCATTTAGGTGACCGCGCGCAGGCCCGGTTAGGCCTGCTGCCAGCGCATAACGTGCCTGGGCATACAGCCCTTCGGGGTGCGTTTCCCCGCCAGTGACCAATTGGCTAATGCGCTTATATTGCTGTGCTGTCGAATCGC
>Ga0055584_100007403_pt1 | contig 10765 bp, 11 predicted proteins | sample OSDHelmetaG_FD_58716 | JGI IMG/M metagenome (GOLD analysis project Ga0055584, IMG submission 58716) | Pelagic marine sediment microbial communities from the LTER site Helgoland, North Sea, for post-phytoplankton bloom and carbon turnover... | ecosystem: Environmental > Aquatic > Marine >...
ATTGGAGGTATGCCAGAGCATCCCGGCCTGGTCCTGCAGCGCCTTCACCAGATGGGGATGTGCATGTCCCAGGCTGGTGACGGCGATACCGCAGCCAAAATCGAGAAAACGTTCACCGTCTTCGGTGAAGAGATAGGGCCCCTCGCCACGCGCGAAAACAAGATCGGCGCGACCATAGGTCGGCATGACCGGTGTGATCACTGCAACCTCCAGTGAAATCGTTGCGCCCTGATTGGCGCAAAACAACGACAAAACCCGGCGGAATCCCGTCCACCGGGTATCCGTGCACTATCGAGTCGGCTTGGGCCGCTGTCAATCAGCGCAGCGTTCGGGCCGGTCAGGATTTCAGACGATAGCCGCGTTGCAGGATGATGTAGCAGGCAATGGCCAGAACACTGACCGTTGCCGTCAGGACGGCTGCACCAAGGGCCAGCGAACTGTCGGCATGACCGGTGAAGCCGTAACGGAAGCCGTCGATGGCATAGAAGAACGGGTTGAAAAGCGCCAGGAACTGCAGGCTCTCGGGCAGGCGTTGAATGGAATAGAACGTGCCCGACAGAAAGGTGAGCGGGGTGATGAAGAAGTTGGTCAGCGCCGCGATCTGATCGAACTTTTCGGCCCAGATGCCGACCAGGGTTCCGGCCAGGCCCATCATGGCAGCACCGGCCAGGCCATAAAATACGACGGCCCAGAGGTGTTGGGGACTGATGCCCACGATCACCACCATGACGACCAGGATGAAAAAACCGACCACCAGACCGCGCGTAATCGCGCCCAGGATCAGTCCGGCCATGAGGTCCAGCGAGGAAAGCGGCGGCATCAACGTGTCGACGATGTTGCCCTGGACCTTGGCAATGATGAGCGAGGAGGAAGAATTGGCGAACGCGTTTTGAAGGATTGCCATCATGATGAGACCCGGCGCCAGGAACTCCAGAAAGGGCACACCACCAACATCCGTGACCGCGCGGCCCAGCGCCAGAGCGAAGACGGCCAGGAACAACAGGGTCGTAACGGCCGGTGCAACGACGGTCTGACCGGGAATCTTCATGAAGCGGCGGACCTCACGCATGTAAAGCGTCCAGGCGCCAAGCCATTTGCTGGTCGCGGTCGAAGCCAGGTCCTTGGTCGTCATGGTACGTTGGGTCTTTCCTGCTGCTTGCTTGCCCGAGCCGGCGGCGCGCACCATAACGCCTGGAGATTGGCCACGCCAAGGATTGCCCGTTTGCCATGAAACGAATTCTGCCCTGCCTGCTCCTGATCCTGCTCAACGCGGCCTGCGCGCCCGTGGTGATGCCTGCGGGGCCAGCCATCATGGCACCCGAGATGACCGGCGACGCCGCGGTCATGACCGATGGTACGGCCCTGACGCTGCGGGCCTGGCCGGCCGATGGCGAACCCAGTGCCATCGTGCTGGCGCTCCACGGATTCAATGATTATGGCAACGCCTTTGCCCTGCCCGCTGCGTTCTGGGCCGATCAGGGCATCACCACCTTTGCCTATGACCAGCGCGGTTTCGGCACCAGCGAGATCGCGGGCTTCTGGCCAGGCAGCGAAACCCTGGCATCGGACGCACGCACGGTGATCGACCTGCTGGCACGTCGTCACCCCGGCACACCACTCTATCTCCTGGGTACCAGCATGGGCGGCGCGGTTGCAGCCGTTTCGGTTCTGGGTGAAGCACCCGACGGGCTTGCCGGGCTGATCCTGGTTGCCCCGGCGGTCTGGGGCCGCGACACCATGCCCTGGAGTTATCAGGCCTCGCTGTGGCTGGTTGCGCACACGGCGCCGGGCATGAAGCTTTCTGGCAGTGGTCTTGATCTCTGGCCTTCCGACAACATCGAAATGCTGCGCGAACTGGGACGCGACCCGCTGGTGCTCAAGGAAACCCGGGCGGACGCAGTCTATGGTCTGGTGCATCTGATGGATGATGGCCTTGCCTCAGCCGGCCAGGCGCCGCTGCCGGTCCTGCTGGTCTATGGCGAGAACGACCAGATCGTACCGCCCGAACCCGTGGCACGGTTTGCTGCCGGCATGTCCGGCCCGGTCCGCATTGCGGTCTATCCAAAGAGCTATCACATGGTATTGCGCGACCTTTCCCGCGACGTCCCGTTGGGTGACATCGCAAGTTTCATGCTCGATCCCATGGCCCCGCTGCCATCAGGCAACGAAACCGGACTGGAAGCCCTTCAGGCTCTGAAACCCGCCTTCTGATTCGATAGGCGTGGCGTCTGCCCTCCGGCGTCACTAGGATTGCGCTTCCGTCGAAAAATGGTGTGACAACAGTCATGAGCACGATCTTCAAGACTCTGGGTGTGCTGCTGCTGGCCACAGCGCTTCTCAACATCGCCAACGGGTCGCTATTCACCCTGATCGGCCTGCGACTGGCTGCCGAGGTTACACCCGCAGTGGTCGGTTTCATCACATCGGGACATTTCGTGGGCCTGCTGGCGGGATCGTTCACGGCAACAGCGATCATCATGCGGGTTGGCCATATCCGCGCGTTCACGGTCTTTGCTGCGGTGGCATCCTGTGCGGTGCTGCTGATGGGCCTGGTATTCGGTGCACCGGTCTGGTTCATCCTGCGCATCGTGATCGGCTACTGCATGGCCGGCCTGTTCATGGTTCTGGAAAGCTGGTTCAACGACGGTGCCAGCAACGAGAAACGCGGTCAGACCTTCGGCTATTACATGGTCGCATCCTCTGGCGCGTTCGCAGTAGGCCCGTTCCTGGTCAATCTGGGCGATCCTGCGGCCTATCCGCTGTTTGCCATCACAGCGATCCTGTTCAACCTCTGCCTTCTGCCCATTGCACTGACACGCAAGGGCAACCCGGTCATCTCTCAGTCCAACCGTCTGAAACTGCGTGAACTGATGAAGATCTCGCCGCTGGGCGTCACCGGCTGCGTTGCCGCAGGACTGGTCAACAGCGCGGTTTATGGTTTGGGCGCCGTTTACGGCGACCTTGCGGGTCTGAGCGACAGTGGTGTGGCGCTTTTCTTTAGTGCCGTCATTCTGGGCGGACTTGCCATGCAGTTGCCGGTGGGCTGGATTTCGGACCGTTATGACCGGCGCACAACCATGATGGGCCTGACTTGCGGCGCGATGGGTTTTGCCCTGCTGATCGTTCTGTTCGGCGGTTGGTCCCTGCCGCTTCTTGCAGTCCTGAGTTTTGCCTTTGGCGGCATGATGGGGCCGATCTATGGCCTCTCCGTCGCCCAGGCCAACGATTATGTCGAGAAGGACCAGTTCGTCGCGGTCTCCAGCGGCCTTCTGATTGCCTACAGTCTGGGCGCGATTGCGGGCCCCAATATCGCTTCATGGCTGATGGACGGCGTCGGCCCGATCGGCCTGTGGCTTTATGTCGCCGTCATCCTGCTGGGTCTGGGTGGCTTTACGGTCTATCGGATGCGCACACGCACGGCTCTGCCGGTCCAGGAACAGGGCAACTATGTCGCCGTAGCGGGCGAAACACCGCTGGCTGGAGAGCTGGACCCACGGGCGGTTGGAGATGCCGAAGCAGCCGAAGCGGTTGCTACAGGCCCAGCAAAGAATCACGATTGAGTCCGAGAAGGGACCGGAATCTGGCCAAAATCGTGCGTTGTGGGTGAATCTGCGACAGTTCGGCAACATATGTTGCCCAAGAGCTTCACAAGTTGGGGCGAAAGATGGACTTGAGGTCCTTCAACATGGTATCGCATAGGTGATTTCAGGCGCCTGCCCGGCTCATTCTTGTGCTGGGCATCGTTTGAATGTGGGCATCCTGATGTGGCGGAAATCGTCGCATCGCAGTCGGTCAAGTGGAACAATGCGTTGATCCTCCACGTCAAGATCATGTCGCGTCTCGCCCGTTGTGGTGCATCGCTGCTGCTCGTCGCACTGGTTTCTGCCTGTGCAACGGCACCACAGGACTCGGCCGGCCAGGAAATCCACGCCGCCAAAAATGACCCTTTCGAGCCGACCAACCGTTACGTCTTTGATGTCAATCTGGCTATCATGGATATGGCGATCAATCCCATTGCGACGATCTACCGGGAAGGTGTTCCCGAGCCGTACCGTAATGGTGTGCGCAACTTCCTCGACAATCTGCAGATGCCGGTCACGATCATCAACAGCGCCCTGCAGGGTGACTGGGACAACACGGCCGAAGCCTCGATGTCGTTTTTCATCAACACGACAGCCGGACTGGGTGGCATTTTCGACATTCCCGGCAGTTTCGATGAAGAGCCGCGCAAAGCCGACTTTGGTGAAACGCTGGCCGTCTGGGGCGTGAACGATGGCCCCTATGTCATGCTGCCTCTGGTCGGGCCCTCCAGTGCCCGTGACACTGTGGGCCTTGGTGTCGATATCCTGACCGATCCGTTGACCTATCTGCTTTCACCGATCTGGAGTTATGCACGAACCGGCACAGGTGCCGTGCAGGCAACCAGCGACAGCCAGAGCCAGGTGTCGGAACTGCGCAGATCGTCCGTCGATTTCTATGCTTCGGTACGCAGCCTCTACCGCCAGAACCGCGAAGCCGAGATTCGTGCGGCTGAAGGCTCAGAAGACGATGATTTCATGAGCGACGACGTCTTTTCACTCGAGTAGTCACAATGCAGATATCCAGACTTCGTCTACCTTTTGTTGCTCTTGTCGTTGTTCTGGCCAGCGCTGTTGCGTGGGCCGGCATCGAGGATGACGCATCCGTCTTCGTTGACGAGCACGGCGGCGAGCTGATCGAGATTCTTGACCTGCCGCAAGGCACGGAACGGCGCGATCATTTCCAGACCTGGCTCGCCGACACCTTCAATCTCGATGCGTTGGCCAACCTGGCTCTGGGTCCCTATCTGGGCACCGCGACAGATGAACAGATGGCAGCCTATGAAGATGCGTTTGCGCGTTACATCGTGGTGACCTACGAAGCCCGCTTAGACACCTTCTCGGGCTATGACTTCAGCGTCATGCGTTCCCGCCCAATGGGCGACAACGACGCCATTGTACGCACCAACATCGCTGGCCCGGACGGCAACAGTTATGTCGTCGACTTCCGCGTGGAACTCTACGAGGACGGCAGCTTTCAGGTTATCGATGTGGCCGTCGAAGGGCTTTCGATGCTCAAGACCCAGCGCGACGAATTCAGCGCCGTGATCCAACGCGACGGTATCGACGGTCTGATCACGTCACTCAACGAGCGTACCGCGCTGGCAGAAAGCGCCAGCAACTAGCCCAGCGCGCCGGGCTTCAGGACTTGCTGCGGTAACCAAACGCCCTGCCGAAACGCCACAGCAGATAATCCCCACATGAAATGGGCTCTTCCAGGAGCTCTTCACCATCCGCGCAAACAAGTGCCGGATCGATCGGGGTATCGAAGTCCGGATCAAACGCGAGCACCAGAGAAAGCCGTTCCTGGCCCGAAGCATTGATCACACGATGCGGCGTGGAGCGGAAACGCCCGTTGCTCCAGCGCGCCAGGAGATCACCGACGTTGATGACCAACGTGCCGGGGATGGGATGTGCGGCGACCCAGTCACCATTGTAATCCTGCACCTGCAGACCGCCGACAGCATCCTGACACAACACCGTCAGGACACCGAAATCGGTATGGGGGCCAACACCAAATTGATCCTCACCCAGATTGGGTGGCTGCGGCGGATACCATGTCAGCGACGCGCGACTCATGGGATGAGATGTGGATTCGAGAAACGCATTTTCACGAAGGCCAAGACCCAGAGCACAGGCGCGCATGATGTGGTGGGCAACCCCGTGCACTGCAGAAAAGTACTCTTCCAGGAGTGGCTGAAGAGACGGCATCGATTCGGGCCACTGGTTTGTGCCGTGCAGCGGTTTGCCGCGCAGATGGTCCGGGAAATCGTGGCCCCAGATGAAACTCTCCTTCAGGTCGGCACGAGCATCATCGTCCATCTTTGCGCCGCCCTGACGCAGGAATCCGCGGTGATCCCTGTTGATCGCAACCGAAAGTTTGTCGTCCTCTGTTTGGCGGAAGAATGCCAACCCGGAATCATGGGCTCGGGTAATCAGGTCTTCGGGGATACCGTGATTGCTGACATAGAGAAACCCGACATCACGGCTGGCCTCGAAGATCGCCTGGGCAACGCTAGCGGGGTCGGAACCATCGCGCAGGGGGCCGATATCGATGACCGGGATGAGACCCGCATCAATGTCCTTGTGTGCTGCATAGGCCATCGTTCAGCCCTCCTCTGTACCGGGTTCCACGTAGAAGCCTATGACATCACCTTCCAACGTGACACCCAGCCCGTTGAGCAACCGGTTTGCATAGTTGAAATAGCAGCAGATCTGGTTGGCTTCGAGAATGCATCCGTCATCAACACCGGCCTCACGCATGGCGATGACATCGGCTTCCACCATGTCTCCGGGATGAAGCGTGAGTTTCCCCGCATAACGCAGCATGGCGAGTTCCGCGCCGTCAAAGACACGCTCCGGCTCATGCAGATGCAGTGCTGCGAGCACGGCATCTGCACGGTTGTCATCACCCATGAGGTGGCGGGCATTGGCAAAATGGTTGGTGAGGCTGTAGTCGCAGCGGTTCAGGATGCTGACCCATGAGGCAATGACTTCCTGAAACCACATGGGGAGCTGATTGCCCGCATCATGCAACGCGCTCATGTAAAGCGTCTGATGGCCGACCATCGTGTGGGGGCGAAGCGAATGAACCCGCATGACATTGCCGACATCACCCGACGGCGCACGCGCAGAGTCGAGCGTCTTGAGCAACTCCGGTGAGGCTTCCTCGTCGCTGATCATCCTGATCCAGGCGGCCATGTCGTCCTCCTAATGTTGTGTCGTGATGCTGAACCCGAAGCGGTTTGACCTCAAGGGCCACAGCGCTAGGTTTGATGGCGAAACAATCAGGCATCGACCATGGACCGACAACTTGACGTTAACGGCATCAAACTGCGATGCCGCATAGAGGGCGAAGGACCCGATCTGGTCCTGGTTCATGGTGTGGGAAGCAGGCTGGACGCATGGGATGGCGTTGTCGCGGCCCTCGATGGCAGCCTGCGCACGATCCGCCTTGACCTGCGCGGGCATGGGGAATCCGACAAGCCTCATGGGCGTATTGAGCTCAGCGACTTCACCGACGACATTGCCGGCCTGCTGGATGCGCTTGGCATCACGCGCTGCCATCTGGTGGGGCATTCCCTGGGCGGCCTGATCGCGCAGGGTTTTGCGCTGGATCATCCCGGCCGCCTGAACCGGCTGGTTCTGCTTTCAACCGTGGCGGGCCGCAATGAAGAAGAACGCGCTAGAGTCGAAGCCAGGCTGGCGATTGTGGCCGAAGGTATTCCAGGAGAGCATTTCGGAAACTCGGTGGCGCGCTGGTTCACCGATGCGTTCCTGGAGAACAACCCCGACATCATCGCCGCGCATGCTGCGGCCAACCGCAAGAACGATCCCAAAGCCTATGCTGCGGCCTATCGCGTTCTGGCACAGACTGATCTGGCCAATCGACTGCATGAGATCACCGCACCGACCCTGATCGCGACCGGTGACGGAGATATCGGGTCGAATCCGCGCATGGCGCGACTGATGCACGATGAGATTGCAGGTTCTGAGCTGTGCATCATGGAGAACCTGCGCCATGCCGCCATGACAGAGGCACCCGAGCGCGTGGCGGCGTTGATCAGCGAATTCCTGAAGAAGGCATAGGCCTGCGCAATCACCAACCTTCTTGTCATCGTCGAATCAAGTTCGACGATGATTTGTCTGGAGTGGTGGAGTCGCCTTACTCCGCGTTGCTGAACGCGTCGGGGTAGCCGAACAGGCCGGCCACACCGCCGGTGTGGAGAAACACCACGTTGTCTTCTGCCTTGAACGCACCGTCGCGGACCATGGAAATCAGGCCGGCCATGGCCTTTCCCGAATAGACCGGATCAAGAAGGATGGCTTCGGTGCGGGCCAGAAGGGTGACCGCCTCGATCATGCCTTCCGTTGGAAAACCGTATCCTTGGCCAATGAAGCGGTCATCGGTTTCGATATGGGATGGCTTCACCAGACCGGGGAGCCCCAGATGGCTGGATGTGCGGTCGGCCAGTTCAATGACCATGGCATCCTGTTCAGCACTGGGCCGCCCGACACAGAAACCACGCACGGGAATGCCCGCATTTACGGCTTCCAGGCCAGCAACCAGCCCAGCCTGGGTTCCCGCACTGCCGGTTCCGTGCACGATATGATCAATAGCCAGGCCCATTTCAGAAGCCTGATAAACGAGCTCCAGCGCAGCACCGACGTAACCCAGCGCGCCGACGGGGCTGGAGCCACCACCGGGGATGACATAGGGCTTTGCATCCTCAGTCCGGAGTTGCTCGGCAAGGGACTCCATTTCTGTATCCATATCGGAACCGTTAGGACGCGGAGCAATGATGGCATCAAACATGCGGTCGAGCAGGATGTTCCCGTTGGTGCGGTAACTTTCACTGGGCTCAAACGCGGGTTCTTCCAGCACGATGTGACAGGGCAGGCCCAGCCGGGCTGAAGCTGCTGCGGTCTGACGGGCATGGTTGGACTGGGTAGCACCGGTCGTGATGATGGTATCGGCGCCCTGCTCCATGGCGTCAGCCATCAGGTATTCGAGCTTGCGTGTCTTGTTGCCGCCTGTGGCAAGGCCGGTGCAATCGTCCCGCTTGATCCAGAGTCGCGGGCCGCCGAGCAGATCCGACAAACGATCCATCGGCTCCAGCGGCGTGGGCAGATGGGCGAGCGATATGCGGGGGAAACGGCCGAGATTCATGAGATGATTCCTAGATGAAGGGAATTGCGGCGACCTTGCCCTGGCGGGTACCAGCCGGAGTATGGACCTTAACATCCTGGCCGATCTCCCAGGCTGTTTTGTCGACCATGGCAAAGCCGATATTGGTCGAGAGATCGGGCGAATAAGCCGCAGAGGTTACAGAGCCTACAAGCTGACCATCGGCATGGAGCGGCCATGCCTCGACACAGGCAGGGCAGTCCGTGCCTTCAAAGGTCACACCACGCATCTGACGCTGGGGGCCTCCGTCGGCGACGAGTTTCTCGAGCGCGGCACGGGCCATGAAGTCATGATCGCCATCGAGGCGGCAATATTTCTCAAGGCCACATTCCAGCGGATTGTGTTCGATGGTCATGTCGTTGCCATAGGAGTAGAGGCCGCCTTCGATCCGCTCGATCAGATTGGGGCAACCGGCATAAACCTGAAGGTCCTGACCAGCGGCAAACAGGGCGTCATAGAGCGCGACGCCCTTTTCAGCATCATCAACATAGACCTCGAACCCGCCCTGCTTGGACCAGCCAGAACGGGCGATGAGGAAATCGTGACCTTCAAACGCAAGATGAGCAAAACGGAAGAACCGGATGGCACGAACCTCCTCACCAAAGATTCGGGCAGCGAGGTCGTCGGCTTTTGGCCCCTGGATACCCAACGGCCAGACGTCGGGCTCGAACACCTCGACATCAAGTCCCAGTCCGAATGCCAGGCCCTTGGCCCAGAGAACCACGTCGGAATCAGCTACCGAGATCCAGAACCGGTCTTCTGCCAGCTTCAGCAGGACGGGATCGTTGATCATGCGGCCCGCTTCATCGACCAGCGGGACATAAGCACATTGGCCGATCACAACCTTACCAAGGTTGCGCGGGGTCATGAGCTGTGCGAGCCGGGCAGCATCGGGACCCACGAGCTCTACCTGGCGTTCGCAGCCAACATCCCAGACCTGCACATGCTGTTTCAGGTGATTGTAATCCTCGACCACCGAGCGGAACGCCGTTGGGAGCAGCATGTGGTTGTAGACTGTGTATCCCTTCACACCAGCGGCTTCGACGCGCGTTGAAAAGGGTGTGCGGCGGGTGCGCCGTGAGGCGGCAAGAATCGGTGTCGTCATGGAATCGTCCTGTTGGCGGCGGCCCTGCGCCCGATGTGGTGCAGGCATCGCCTTCCTTTAGCGCGGAATCGACGGAACCGACAACACCAGCGCAACATGGCGAGCTTGACGCTTGCGCCGGAACGTGGCGATCGTTGATCAGGGCAAGGAACAGGAACATCCCATGCATGCACACGACGTTACCCGGTTCGAGGAGTTGCCTGACGAGATCGCCAGCCTGGTAGAGGCCGGCCATACTGCCTATGAATCAAGCCATGGTGTTGCCTGCGACTACAAGCCGTTCTCCCTGGTTCTGCGTGACGGAACAGGCGCTGTGTCGGGCGTTCTGAGCGCCTACACAGCCTATTCCGAAATCTATGTCGATGACCTGTGGGTTGCCGAGGAGGCGCGCGGCAAAGGGTATGGCAAGGCGCTTCTCGAAGCGCTGGAGGCACAGTTCACCGGCGAAGGCTACAACAACGTCAATCTGGTGACGAGCGCGTTTCAAGCCGTGGAATTCTATAAAGCCTGCGGGTTCGAGGTTGAGTTTGTGCGCGAGAACAGGGTCAACCCCAGACTGACCAAGACGTTCTTCATCAAGTATTTCAGGGAAGCCGGGCAGCACCGGGGAATCCTCTAGAGCGCCAGCTCTATTCGGGGCAACATCTGCGCTGGAGTACGCGCAAGGAGAGTCCTTTGGACGACTATTACGACACCGGCAGCCATTCGATGAAGGTCACAACCACGTCGGACCTGGCGCAGACCTGGTTCGACCGGGGGTTGGCTTGGGCCTATGGCTTCAACTTTGAAGAATCCCTGCGCTGCTTCAAGCGGGCGAGCGAGGCTGATCCCCAATGCGCCATGGCCTGGTGGGGCGTCGCCTATGCCGGTGGCCCGGTCTACAACCGCGGCTGG
>Ga0055584_100007404_pt1 | contig 10765 bp, 12 predicted proteins | sample OSDHelmetaG_FD_58716 | JGI IMG/M metagenome (GOLD analysis project Ga0055584, IMG submission 58716) | Pelagic marine sediment microbial communities from the LTER site Helgoland, North Sea, for post-phytoplankton bloom and carbon turnover... | ecosystem: Environmental > Aquatic > Marine >...
CAAGGCTGGTGTCACCACCCGGCCGTTCCGGATGCAATGCCAGTGAAAAGGCCGGATGAACGGCACTGGTTAACCAGGCTGTGGTTTCCAGACAATGGGCATAATCCGCTGCATTACCGGGCGACAGCTTGGCATCGGGAAACTGGCTGGTGATGTAAGGCAGGATCGCGACATTCTGGGTGATGATCTTGTCATCAACGACCAGCGCAGGCACCTTGCCGTGTGGATTGATCTTGCGATATTCCTCACCGCGCTGTTCCCCTTTGCCCAGCGCAACCGGAATTGTTTCGTAATCAGCACCACATTCTTCCAGCAGGATATGAGCCGCCATTGAGCAGGTGCCCGGGCAGAAATAAAGGCTGTACATTTCAGAGTTCCTTAGGTGAGAGGTTCGCCGAGCGTCGTGCAACGGCGTAGCATACGGGTCTGATCCTGCGGCCAGTCGGTCCGAGCATGCAGACAGGCGAGATTATCCCACATCATGAGATCACCCGGTTGCCAGACATGTTCATAATAATTGTCCGGGTCCTCGGTCAGATCGAAAAGCTCTGCGAGAATTTCCTCGCTCTCGTCACGATCGATCCCTTCGATCCACATCGTATTAAGCCGCGAGACATAAAGCGCTTTGCGTTTCGAACCGGGATTGGTGACGAATAGTGGCTGGCTGAAATGAAAGATGTTGTCGAGATTGATATTGAGATCGAGCCGTTCGACATTGCGATAATCGTAGCCCTGCATGACCCGGGCATCAGCGAACCGCTCCTTCAGCTCGGGTCGTAAATTATTATAGGCGCCATACAGGCTGGCGAACTTGGTGTGGCCACCCTCCGCCGGAATCTCGATCCCATAGAGGAACGACGCGCGATGCGGTCGCTCGTGATAGCACTTGTCGGAATGGAACCACATTTCACCGTGACCCAATCCACCCACGGGATTGCCATTCTCGTCCTTCTTGTCGGTGACCATCATCAGGTTGGTCCAGTCCGGTGCGGCACCAACTTCGGCGACATTCGCGCCTTCCTTGGGCTTGTGACGCTCGGCTACCTCACCAAAATGGCTGGCGAACCGCAGCTGCTCATCGCCGGTAATGTCCTGCCCCCTAAACAGCAGGATGCCGTGGGCATGCCAGGCATTGCGGATCGCCTCAACGGTCGCGTCATCCAGCTCCTGACTGAGATCAACACCGCCGATCTCTGCCCCAATAATCGGGTGGAGCGGTGTCACTGTAATGTTGTTGTTCTGGCTCAGCTGTGTCGCCATGGTCCGAAACCTCCGAAAAATTCTGGAAGATTATGCTCTATTAGACGCCATTCTACGGCTTTTTTGGTTCCCACGTAAATGGACTGAAATTTATGCGGAAATACGCTTTAAACACCCATCGCACCGATCACGGCACCCTGCAGAAGCATAACGCCAAGCCAGTGGCCGCCGTCAATAAGATAGAGGCCTAGCTTGGCCCGTTGCCAGGCATAGTTCATAGCGATTGTGGTCACCGAGAAGCCAAGCCAGACAAAGAAACCCGTGATCAGCCCGCCCTGTACATTGATCATCTTGGCACCGAGATGGCCCATAATGCCGGCGAGAAAAAACGCCACCAGCAGTTGGCAAATGATCGTAATAATCATCGGCTTGGCCATGCCACCCACTTTGAGCTCGGCTTCAGGTCTACCCGTCGCTGTTACCCACGCCTTGGCGAGGATCGTGTAATAGCCGAAACCAAAGAAAAACGAGGCCAGTGCCGCAGCGACGACCGCGAGATAATTCATCCCTGCAAATTCCATGACAGTCTCCCGACGTTTTGCACGTCATCAAGTTTGTGAATATTAGGTGTAAAGGTCAACGCTGGTCTGAAGGGAGTGCCTTTTTCAGAATATCTGCATCAGACTGCCAGCGATACTCACAACGCCACCCTGCCGGTATGTCAATAAACTGTCGCCCGGCAAAGCGATTCCCGAGTGTTCTCGGTGGGTCGTCACTGGAAAACCACTCACGACGACCACGATGATTGGGGTGTCCTCGTCTGTAGAGAATCACGGGGACAAAGCCGCCCTTTCCGCTGCGGAGAAGTGCGTCAACGCCACCACAGCCAAAATGCGGGATCGCAAAATAGACATCACAGCCACCGGGAAATTCAGCACAACTCGCTGAAGAGACCTCGACGTCCACAACATCACGCTTTTGCTTTTTCATAGAGTCCGCAGTCTGTGCGCCCAAACCGTCAGGAATTAACACCCCGGCCATAATGAGACCCAGGTAGAACAAGATATTGCGCATGATCATATTTCCCAAAACGGTTGCCGCAGATTGCTAGCTACAAAATCAGGCAAATTCAGGGCGTCATGTTTTTCCTATATAGGAATTATCGCCGCCGTCCGCGCCGTTCGGGTGGAACATTAGTCAGCCCCCAATTGACGATTTTCTTCAGCGCCCGGCCCAGGGCTTTGTCAAAGGCCTGGATAACCTCAGGTAACCGGCCACCGGTCGCGGGAACTTTTTCATCGGCGCTAAGCGTCGCCACGATCACCCGGTCGGGGAATCGGACGAGCTTGGCATTGATCCGGACATGCGCCACCGGATTGCCACCGGATGACAGCTCCGACTGAAACTCGCGAAGATCAGTCAACAACGTGTAATCGGTGCGCAAATTGACCGATTGCCGACCGACACCAACGATTTTGCGGCTGTTCTCAAAGCTTTCGACCAGCAATGTCTGGACCAGACGGGGTGCCGTATCGACCCAGGTCACCCCTTCATAATAATCCAGCGATAACGGATTACGTAAAACCGCGATCCGCGAGGTATTGATGCCCGCCTCCGCCAATGGCGTTTCGATGGTGAGCTGCCACTCCACCTTTTTCATACTGGGATCAAAGGTGCTCTTGGGAGTCAGCCGATAAAGTTTTGGCGGCGCCTTGTCGAAGACCAGTCCGGTGCACCCTGCGAGGAATAAACCTGCCGTTATAGCGACGGCGATTATCCGGATAGAGCCCATTCGATTTACCTTCATTGCGCCCTTACCCCTTTTTGTGAATCCCCGAAGAAAAACTGCGCTGGATCACGCTCAATCCGGTTGGTCAGACGGGTCAACGCATCCACCAGCGTCCGCGCTTCCGTCAAAAAGCCGGTGAATTCATACAGCCCGGTTTGTGAGAAATCCGTGATCGACCGTTTGTTGGTTTTGAAAAGCTGCTCGATTTCCGAGCTGATCGCGGTGACATTCTTTAAGGTTTTGCTGAATTCCGCGACCGCCAGCCGCATTTTCGAAGCGGTTCTGCGGACATCACCAGCCACCGGATCAACCTGCTTGCCGATATTTTCGGTCAGCGACCGGATCGCCGCTGCCGTATCTTTTAAAGCGCCCGCCGCCGATTTCGCCTCGCCGATCAAAGCCCGGGCATCATCAGTCGTGCTGCGCGCATTCTCGCTGAACTGTTCAAGGTTCTCGAGAATCTTTGTCACGGCCCCGAGATTTTTCTCATCAAACAAAAGAACTATTCAGTCAGCGACACTCAGAACCTTTTCAAATATCTCTGGCAGACGGGTCAGGATTTGCTGAACGACCGACTCTCGCGTTGCAATCACCGGAATTATCTTTTATTGGCAGGTCCTGCCAAGGCCGCTGGATTTTGGGTTCCACCGGTCAGTTAAATAAAGGCCACGCCGGTAATCCCCTGAAGCGCCAGCTGAGCGACGGTATCCGTTTTTATTGGTGTCGTTTCATCGACTTCCATGATGACACGCACCCGCTCTACATTTTTCGGATCAATCGCGATATTGACGACGGAACCAACAGGAACCCCGCGATAGCGCACCGCATTTCCAATCCCGAGCCCTGTAACATCGCCGGCAAAATAAGATGCGTAGCGCACATTTTTCTGGTCCAGCCCCTTACCACCAAGCCAGACAACGACAGCGATCAGCGCCGCCGTTAACACCAAAACAAAGCTGCCAACCAGGAGATAGCTCGCACGTGTTTCCATTATCTACGCTTTCACCTGTTTTTCTTGCTGCGTATTGCTGGCCGCCCGGGCGCGTGGCCCGTGAAAATAGTCCTGTATCCAAGGGTGGGGATTTTGCCGCAATTCCTCAAGACTCCCAATGGTAACCTTTTTGTCAATCAACACAGCAATCCGGTCGGTGATCGCGTAAAGACTATCGAGATCATGGGTCACCATGACCACCGTCAAATTCAGACTCTTTTGTAGATCCGCGATCAACTCATCGAACGCCGCCGCACCAATCGGATCAAGACCTGCTGTCGGTTCATCAAGAAACAGAATTTCCGGATCCAGCGCCAATGCGCGCAAGGCCAGCGCGTTTCTTCATGCCGCCGGATAGTTCAGAGGGGCATTTATTGCAGACATCCATGGGTAGACCCGACATTGAAATCTTCAACGCCGTCACCGCGTTGCGCATGTCACGTGACAAGTTGGTGTATTCCTTGAGCGGCACCTGGATATTCTCCGCCACGGTCAATGACGAAAACAAAGCCCCCTGCTGAAACAATACGCCCCAGCGGGATCGCAGGGAACGTGCGACTTGTCGTGATAAACCATTGGTCCTGGTACCGAACACCCCAATGGTTCCCGCTGCGGGTTGGATAAGGCCGATTATGCTATTGAGCAAAACCGATTTGCCGGTGCCGGAGCCACCGACAACCCCCAGTACTTCCCCCTGTCGGACGTCGAGATCAAGCCCGTCATGAATCACGTTGCTGCCAAACTGGGTACGCAGCCCCCTTATTTTGATGATGTTTTCCACTGCTTCCGTCATATGCCGAGCACCGAAAACAGAACGGAGAATGCAGCATCGGCAACGATGACCAGAAACAGGGAGATCACCACCGCACGAGTGCTATGGAGCCCGAGGCTTTCCGCACGCCCCGTGACCAGCAAGCCTTCACGACAGCCCGTCAGCGCGATTAGCAAACCGCACACTGGTGCCTTGATGATACCGATCCAGAAAGTCTGCGTTGAAACAGCACTGCTCAACCGTTCGAGAAACTGCGCTACCGAGACGTCCAGCGTCAGAATAACCATCAACCCGCCACCGGCGATCCCCATGATATTAGCAAACACCGCCAGCAAGGGCATGGCGATGACCAGCGCCAGCATCCGCGGTAGAACCAGAATATCGACAGGATCGAGCCCCATAGTGCGCATCGCATCGACTTCCTGATTGACTTGCATGGTCCCCAGTTCAGCGGCAAAGGCACTACCCGACCGGCCAGCAACGACGATGGCGGTGAGCAAGACGCCCATCTCGCGAAAGGTCGAAATACCAAGAAGATCGACGGTAAAGATATCAGCCCCGAAACGGGTGAGCTGATCCGACCCCTGAAAGGCTAGAACAACACCGATCAGGAATGACAGGAGTCCGACGATCGGCAGCGCATTGAGACCGGTTTTCTCAATATGGCTGATGACAGAGACAAATCGAATTTGACCCGGATTGAGCAAATTGCGAAACCCACTCACAACTGTCATGCCGAGAAAATTGGTGAGGTTCCGCGCCTCATTACAGGCATCAACCGCGCCCCGCCCGAGACATTCAATCATCGCCAGCAACGGATGATGCGGCGTCTCGGTCAGCGCCTCGGCTTTCGCCAGATTCGCCGCATAATCCAGTAATGGCCGGTGATCCTCACGAAGCCCCGCTAGTTCCACAGCGATGTTGTTTGCCTCGAGCCGAATTCGTAATTTTTGCAAGAGAAGCGCGCCAGTACTATCGAGCCGATCAATCGCGGAGACATCAAAGACAGCACGCTGAATGACTGACGTTCCGTCGACCTTTTCCGCCTTCCCGGCAAGCATCATGCTATTGGCGATGATCCAATGGCCAGATGCCCGAAGAAACAAAACACCGTCTTCGATACGATGCTCTAACGTCGCGTTGTCAGTTTGTGATTGGCTCGGTTTCACGCATCATGATACCCGCGCCATAACCGCGCTGACAAATGAATTGGCGTTATAAAGAAATTGCGCCAGGGTTATAAAAAAAGGCCCCGCCGAAGCGGAGCCTTTCTCTCGTCTCATCGATATTTAGATAGCGACGCCTTTATTTGAACTGACTTATTCGAAAACCTTCGGGAATTTCTTGCGAACTTCCGCGGCAAGTTCCGGCGATGTCTGCGCGACTGCCGGGAAGGTTTCGATCCGCTCATACGGACGGCAGGCATTGATAACCACCCGCGTGTTGTAGAGCGTGTCTTCGCCATGCATCGGGTCAAGACGCGATGACTGGCATTGATTGAGATGGATGATGTCCTTTTCGGGATCGGACCGCGTACCCATCGCCCACACGACATCGTGCAGGTTATGGGCCTCGATATCCTCATCAACAACAACCGTATAGCGGCCACAATAGGTCGCCGGGTTAAGCTGTGACGCCATCAAGCCTGCCTGTGTGGCATGGCCATAGAAGCGCTGTTTGATCGACACAACCACGAAGGTACGGCCGGAACCGGCTTCATGATGCCAGACACCGCGAACATCCTGAACGCCAGCCTTTTGCAATCCTTCAAGCAGCGTCACCGAGCGGGTGAAGCAACGTTCGAACAGATGCGAATGCGGTGGCTTCTGGCTCGCAGCACAGGTCAGGATCGGATTATTCCGGTGATAGACCTTGGTGATCTTGAAAACCGGGTCCTGCTCGGCGTCACCGGCATAGTAACCGGTCCATTCACCGAATGGTCCCTCGAGGCGGGTTTCGTCAGGATACTGGTACCCTTCAATAACGATTTCCGAATGGGCCGGGAATGGCAGACCGTTATCACCGGTGATCAAATCAATCGGCTTGCCAGCGAGACCGCCCTGGAAGGCAAACTCTTCAATATCATCAGGAATGGTCATGCGAGCGGCGAGGAAGTGGGTCGGATCAACACCAACCACAACCGTCACCGGGCAAGGCTCACCCTTGGCGAAATATTTGGCGCGCTGGATGTTGCCCTGCTTGCCGTTTGACGCCATGACACCGAGTGTCTGGCCATCATGTACCATGCAGCGATAGGTACCGGAATTGACCCGGCCATTATCGGGGTCGCGGGTGATAACGCCGCAGGCGGTCCCGATGTAACGGCCACCATCCAGCTCATGATGAATTGGCACGGGAACCGTCTTTTCAATGTCGATATCATCGCCTTCGATGATATTCTCAAGAACCGGCCCGTCATCGACATAGCGCGGCGGAATGGGTTCATGGTTGAACATCTTCTCGCGATAGGCCTTGAGCAAAGCAAACCGGTCATCGTGAAGTTCGGTATCCATGCCGACAGCGAGCGCCAGGCGATATGGCGAGGCCAGCATGCCATATAGGCAACGATAGCCTTCCGGATAGCCCGGGATATTGTCAAACAGGACCGCTTTGGCTTTTTCGACGCGCTCACGATAGAGCACCTCGACGACCGCACCCATTTCCTTGTCCCAATGTGCGCCGTCTACTTTCTCAAGCTGGCCGTTTTCTTCGCACGCCGCGAGAAAATCGCGCAAATCAGTCTGTGGGCTAAAATTCTCTCTTCCACCGTCCATTTTTAGTCTCCTCTGTTATACAACATCGTATTTTTAAACAAATATATAGCTTGCCGGCCCTGCTGAAGGCCGGTGTTTTCGTCAATCTCTGAGATGCCCCCATTTGTCCCATGCCTCGCGGCGGGCCTCTGGGGTTGGGGCGTTTACCTCTTGGAATTCGTCTTTCCAGTGAAACGGCCGGCAGGCATCGATAATTGCCCGACTGTTATAGAGCTTTCCTGCCCTGCGGTCATCAGGAGAAATCACCGGATCGAGGGCCGATGACCACATATTATGAATAATATCGATCCCCGTGGCCGGATCGCAGCGTGTACAGACCGCCCAGATTACCTCTTCGAGGTTTGAAACATCGACATCTTCATCCACCACGACGACCAATCGCCCAAGATACGCCCCGGCATGACAGGTCGCGGCGATCTGTCCGGCCTGTGTCGAATGGCCGGGATAGCGCTGCTTGATACCAATCGCGAGAAACAGCCGTGAGCCGCCAACCTCATGCGCCCAGACATTATCGACATCCGGCACCCCGGCGCGGGCGATATTTTCTTTCAACACCGCCGAGCGGCTGATCGCCCGATAGCGGGCATATTCATAGGGCATGCGGATATGGGCCGCGCCGAGCATGATCGGATCATTGCGGTGATAGACCGCGGCAATATCGACCCACGGTTCGGCTTCCATCTCGGCGCCCTGATAGCCCAGCCATTCGCCGAAGGGCCCTTCCGGCGCGGTGTTGCCGGGATGAATAAATCCTTCGATGACAATCTCGGAATTGGCCGGGAATGGCAGCCCGGTATGTTTGCCAGTGACACATTTAATCGCTTCGCCGCGATAGGCGCCCATCATATCCAACTCGCACATGCCTTCCGGCGCTTCCGTCGAAGACGACAGGAAAGACAGCGGATCACTGCCAACCACGATACAGACCGGCATCGGTTCGCCCTTGGCCATATATTTATCGCGGTGGATACGGCCATGCTTGCCGGGGGAGATATAGAGACCGACCCGCTTTTTATCATGCACCATGACACGATAGGTGCCGCAATTGATCCAGCCGGTTTCCGGGTCGCGGGTAATATTGAAACAGCCGGTACCGATATAGCGCCCGCCATCCGCCGGGTTCCACAATGGCGACGGAAATTTGGTGATGTCGATATCGTCGCCTTCAAGAATATTCTCAAACACCGGTCCATCCTCGACGATCTCATGCTGGATCGGATCAAGATTCTTGGTGTGCTGGTGATAGGACTGGCTAAGCTCCAGCTTGTTGAGACTGGACGGAAACCCGAGCGTCAAATTCTTGCGCGTGCCGGTGAACCAATTGACCAGGATGCGGAACCCCTTGGGGCAGCCTTCGACCTCGTCAAACACCACGCTCGGCGTGCCCTCGTCATGGCACATGACCTCGACGACCTGGCCAATATCCTTTTCCCAGCTCGCCCCGGTGACAACTTTAAGGTCGCCCCGCTTTTCGACCTCAGCCAGCCAGTCCCGCAGATCGACATATTCAAGCGCGCAGGCGGCGTTGTCGCCGGACTCCACGATTTCCGCTGAAGCAGATGGATCACTCATCGAACCGTCCCCAATATTCTTGTTTAGGGATTGTTTTATCGTGTTTGGACGGGGCGCACCAGTGGGCGGGGCTGCGCCCGCAAAATCGCCATCGGCTAGAGATCAAACGGCTGAACAATCCCCAGCTTCCTGCCAACGTCGGGAGCGCGTACCTGCCCGGCGACAGCGCCGAGCTCGGTCTTGTAGGCGTAAAGATCAATAATCTCATGATCGTCATCGCGTAAAACCCCGCGCGGATCATCGCCCTGTTGCACGGCTTCTATGGCCTCACGGATCATTTTTCGCAGCATGGTGATCCCACGATCCGAACTGCCGAGATTCTCCCGTGTCCGATTGGCGACGACCCCCTGGCTATCAACCGCCGCATCGTCCTGATCGCGTTCCCAGATATTCCACCAGCCATCGTCAATACGTTTGATCTCGCCACGGGTCGTTGGCTGGAACTTGCCAGTCTGTAATTCATAAGGGCCTTCTTCCAGCTCCGATGCCCAGACCTGATAGGAGATACAGAGCGTGTCATCAATCGGTGTCACCCACTGCATGAACTGGAACGGTTCCTGCCCGGCGCGCACCACCTGTACGCGATTGATAAACGGAAACACGAAATGATGCCGGTCCTCGACACCATTCGGGTAGGTCAAATCCATCTGGATACCGTACCACCGCTCCGCCCATTCATGGGTGGTGGGACGGGTCAGGGCCAATTCCGGATAGAGGCTGGCATGCAGGACATTGACATGCATCAGATCAAGCATGTTTTCAGCACGCTGCAGCCAGTTGCACTGCATGTCGCGGCCATAGACCGTCTTGTTGCAGTCATCACGATAAAGCAGATCGATCCTGGGAAAGCTTGGCGCTGGTAACGGGCCAAGATAGGCAAAGACCAGCCCCGACACTTCATGAACCGGAAAGGCGGGCTGGCGGACCCGGTCTTTGAAATTGCTCTCGGGTGGTTCGCACGGCTGATCAAGACATGTGCCGGCGCGATCATACAGCCAGCCATGATAGCAGCAGCGTAGCCCGTCTTCCTCAACCCGGCCGAACTCCAGCGATGCGCCACGATGCGCGCAATGCTTCTCGAGCAGCCCCAGCGCGCCTGACCCATCACGGAACAGAACAGCTTCCTCGCCGAGCAGTTTGACGAGCACGGGCGCCGCGCTGATGTCCGCCGATACCGCGACCGGCCACCAGTAGCGCCGCAACATCTCGCCACAGGGCGTGCTCGCCCCGACCTCGGTTAACATCTGATTGTCTTCTGCACTCAGCATCGTACAGCCTCACCTGTCTGGTATCTCTGACAGGAAGCGTATGGCAGGAATTCCTGAATGGGAAGAAACGAAAACGGCCACCGTGCTGTTGCACGATGGCCGCTCTCAAACGCTAACCTAAAAGGTGGTTACTTCTTGGTGACAACCTGGTTCTCAGGCGTTACCGGATCACAGAGGTGACCCCACTTCTCATAGGCTTCTTTCATCACAGCCGGTTCCGGCGAGTTGACTGCCGGGAATTCGTCCTTCCAGTGGAACGGACGGCACGCATCGATAATCGCGCGGCTGTTGGTCAGGTTGCCCTTGGCACGCTCTTCCGGCGGAATTCGTGGATCAAGCGGCGTAGACCAGCAATTGTGGATGATGTCGATCGAGGTTGCTGGATCGGAGCGCGTAATA
>Ga0055584_100007405_pt1 | contig 10763 bp, 13 predicted proteins | sample OSDHelmetaG_FD_58716 | JGI IMG/M metagenome (GOLD analysis project Ga0055584, IMG submission 58716) | Pelagic marine sediment microbial communities from the LTER site Helgoland, North Sea, for post-phytoplankton bloom and carbon turnover... | ecosystem: Environmental > Aquatic > Marine >...
CTTGAACCCCCGACACGCGGATTATGATTCCGCTGCTCTAACCACCTGAGCTACTCCGCCTATGTTAAGCAAATTTTATTAGTAGAGTTAATTGAATTTTTATAATTTGTAAAGTTTCTTTTGTTCTTTATTATTATGTTAGAATAAAAACTTATATTTAATCTAAGATATTTTTTTTTCACTTGCTGATATCCATCCACCACCAATCATCTTTTTTTGTCTATCATAAAAAACACATGCCTGACCAGGCGCAACACCATACTCCGGCTTATCAAGCTCAACAACACCGATGTTCTTTTTGATATTGGATATCCTTACTTTACCATCAACTAAAGACATACCTGACCTTATTTTGATTGTAGCCTTAAATGTATTTTTCGGTGAATCTCCCGAACAAAAATTTAAATCTTTTAAATAAATAAAATATTTCTTTAGTTTATCCTTCGGTCCAACAATTACTTTATTATTTTCTAGATTTATATCAACTACATAAAGGGGTTTATGCTCGTCTTGCCCCTTAATACCACCAATGCCAATACCTTTTCTTTGCCCAATAGTATAATTAGCCAAACCTTCATGAAAGCCCAATTTAATCCCATCAACTGTCTCTATAACACCCTGTTTAAAAGAACTTTTAGAATTTTTTTTCAAAAAATCTCTATAATTTCCATCAGGGATAAAACATATATCCTGACTATCTGGTTTATCCGCTACATCTAAACAGAAAAAATTTGCTAAATTTCTAATTTCATGTTTTGTAAAATATCCTAATGGGAATCTTAAAGTTTTTAACTGATTTTGGGTTGTAGCAAACAAAAAGTAACTCTGATCTTTAAATTTATCATTTGCTTGGTAAAGATTTACACTTCCATCTTTTTCTATTCTTTTTACATAATGTCCTGTTGCTAAATATGAACATCCTATAGATTTGGTGAAATCAAGCATATCTTTAAACTTAACTGTTTGATTACATTTAATACACGGGATAGGCGTATGTCCTTTATTATAACTTTCAACAAAATCATCAATAACTGATTGTTTGAATCTTGATTTATAATCAACTATAAAATGCTTGATACTAAGTTTTTTTGCAACTTCTCTTGCATCACGAATATCTACTCCTGAACAACATGTTTTTGAAGAGTTTGCTTTAGATGCTTCATAAAGTTTCATAGAAACGCCAATTACCTCATATCCTGCATAATTCAATATGGCCGCAGTAACTGATGAATCAACACCACCAGACATCGCTACTACTATTTTTTCTCCTTTTTTTGGAAGATTGTTAATCTTTATGAATTCAGTTAAGTTAATATTCATTTTAATCTCGTTCGTCAATCCATGCCATTTGTATTGCTTCAAGAATTTTTTCGTTAGAATTACTAGGAGAGTCATCAAACCCCTCTAAATTTATTATCCAATCATGCAAATCTGTAAATCGAAGGTTTACATTATCCTTTTCAGGATGTTTTTCCTCCAGCAAAATAGCTATTTCAATAGTATCTGTCCATTTAATTGACATTTTTTTAAACACTCATATTTCTTGTTCCATTTGGAATTTTTACTTTAATTCCATCAAGTGAATCATCAACAATAATTTGACAACCGAGTCTTGAAGTATGAGTAAGACCCCAAGCAAGATCTAACATATCCTCCTCCTCCTCCGATGGATCTGGTAAATTTTCAAAAAATTCCTTTTCAACTATTATATGACAAGTTGAACATGCAAGTGAGCCTTCACACGCACCTTCAAGGTCGATTCCATTGCTATGGGCAACTTCAAGTAAAGATAGCCCATTTTCAGCCTCAACTGTCTTTTCAGAACCATCAGATTCTACAAAAATAATTTTTGTCATATTTGTGTTAAGTCCTTTGCATTTTGACCAACTAAATTACTAAATTCTGATCCTATTTTTTTTTCAGCAAAAATCTCAGTTTCTTTATTTAGTTTGTTGTATAATTGTTCAATTTTATCTTTATCGTTTTTATTCAACTCTTTTTTTAGCATATTAATTAAATTACTAATATTTTCTACATTTTTTTTCATACATAATGTTTCAATATCTTTTTTAAAATAATTAATCTCATTAATTATTTTCTTAGCCTTAATTTTCCATTCTATCAACATTCTATAATTTATATCCTCTTCAGCATTCTTAATGCTTGACTCTACTATTTCTTTTAAATCATTAATACTAATCTTATCATCCGTTTTTATTATCAGATCTTCTTTAACACCACTTGACTCATCTAGAGCACTGATAACTAAAATTCCATCCACATCTATTGAGAATCTAACAATAATTCTTGGAATACCCGCTGGTTTAGGCTCTAGTCCAGATAAAATAAATTCTCCTAAAGATATATTGTTTTCGGAGGTTTCTCTTTCGCCCTGGAGTATCTTAATTTTCAAACTTGTTTGACCATTTTCGGATGTAGTAAAAATCTGTTCCTTTATTGCAGGAATAGGAGTGTTTCTTGATATAACTTTTTCCATTAATCCTCCAATAGTTTCAATACCCAAAGATAAAGGAGTTACATCAAGTAATAAATTCTTTGAACCATTTATTAAGTCGTTACCATGCAATGAGGCACCTCTCGATACAACTAAATCAGGATTTGTATCGTCATAAATCTTTGTGTTGAACTTTTCCTCGAGTACCTCTTTAACGAATTCACACCTTGTAGATCCACCCACGAGTATTATTCCGTCAATCTCTTCATCGGTTATGTTAAGTTCTTCACAAAGACTTTTTGAAATATTTATTGTTTTATGAACTAATTTATAAATACTTTCATTAAACTCATTTTTATTGAATTTAATTTTTTTAGATATTGAATTAAAGGTTACATTTTCTTCAAAATTATTCTTAAATTCAAAATTCTCTTTAATTTTTTTTACATAACTTATAAACCTTTTCCATTCCTGACTATCAATTTTTTTGAGATCCAGATCAAAATTTTTTTTAACTAGATAATTTGCGTATAATGAATCAAAATCATCACCACCAAGAATTGGATCTCCGCTAGTCCCAAGCACTTTAAAAACTCCTTCTGACAGTCTAAGAATGGAAATATCAAAAGTACCACCTCCAAGATCATAAACAAAAAAGGTACCGGTTTTACTTTTTTCAATCCCATATGCAAAAGCTGCAGATGTCGGTTCATTTATTAATCTTTTAATATTGAATCCAGCCAGAAATGCTGAACGCATAATCTCAGATCTAGCTTTTTCATCATAATAAGCGGGAACAGTTAAAACACAATCATAACCTTTTAATTCAAGAAATGAATCACAAAGAGATTTAAGGTAAATAAAAAAATCTCTTGCCACTTCGGTAGCACTTATTTTTTGTTCATTTTCATTAAGAAAAATTTTATCATCGGGATCTTTTAAAAATTTTCTTTTGATAGATTTTATAGAATCAATAACTTCTTTTTCATTAATATTATTACCAAATTTTTTAATTCCATTTTTGTAATAAACTAATGTTGGTATAAGTTCATTATTCTTTTCATCTTTAATAAAACTTATTTTTTCATCAGTTATTACCGAACAAACTGAATTTGTAGTTCCAAAGTCTATCCCCAAACAAATATTTTTTTCTTTATTATTCTTTGGTTCTTCAATTGTTAATAAATTCACTTTGATACTCTTTTTATTAGTTTAAAATTTTACTTAAATAAGATAATCTAATACTATTATTTAGCATTTGATCATAGTCTCTTTTTTTATATAATTCTTCTGTGTCAAATAAAATTTGATCAATCGATTTTTTTATTTTCTCTTTTATTTTTTTTTTTTGGTCGACCTCTGCAAACATAAACTCTTCTTGAATTTCCATGATATCTTCTAGTAATTCACTGTTTTTATATGTTTCTTCATGATTTATAATAGAAACTCCAGATTTCTCGATGATTAACTTAATTCTATTAACATAATTTTTTAATAGATTATAAGATTCATTTATTTTTGAAGAATACTTATTGGATGCCTCTATCTCTCTCTGGGACAATCCAATAAATTTATTAGGATGAAATAGCATTTGAAGTTTCAGATAGTTTTTTTCTAATATATCAAAATCTATCAAAACCTTTTTATCTATCGAAAAGATTTCAAACTCATTAATTTCTACATTTTCTTGTATTTTTTTACAGGATCTGCAAAAGAAATCCTTATGCGATACACTAGCCTTACAATTCCAGCAACTTTTTTCCATTTATTTAATTAAACATGAAAAGATTCACCGCAACCACATCTGCCCTTTTCATTGGGATTTGTGAATTTAAACCCCGACTCTAATTCACCCTCTTGATAATCCATTTGTGTTCCTATTAAAAATAACGAGGCCTTAGGATTTACGAAGATCTTAATGTCTTCAATATCAAAAATTTCATCTTCTTCTGAAGGTTTGTCAACGTATTCAAGTTTATAAGTAAGGCCGGAGCACCCTTTAGTTTCAATATCTAGTTTAACACCAAGGGGTTTGCTTTTCCTAGATAATACAAGTTTCCTTATTTGATTAAGTGCATTATTAGTTAGGGTAATCATTTTTCATTTTTTTTCTTATAATCTTCAATTGCCGCTTTAATTGCATCTTCCGCTAGTACAGAACAATGAATTTTTACAGGAGGAAGTGCAAGGTGCGTAGCTATTTCAGTATTTTTAATAGAATTAGCTTCATCAATTTTTTTGCCCTTTACCCATTCAGTAATCAACGAACTTGATGCAATAGCTGAACCACAACCAAATGTTTTAAATTTAGCGTCTTCTATCACACCATTATCATTAACTTTAATTTGAAGCTTCATAACATCACCACAAGCCGGGGCTCCAACCAAACCAGTACCCACGTCTTCAGATTCTTTGTCGAGGGATCCAACATTCTTTGGATTTTCGTAGTGATCTAAAAGTTCTTTACTATATGCCATATTTTCTCCTTTATAAAAATATTGTTTAGTGCGATGCCCATTTTATTTTACTAATATCCACGCCTTCTTGGGCCATTTCCCAGAGTGGACTAAGAGATCTTAATCTTTTTACTTCATTCACGATTACCTTCACGGCATCACGAACATCTTTTTCCGATGTATACCTTCCAATACCTATCCTCAAACTTGTGTGAGCCAGTTCCTCAGAAACACCTAGTGCCTTCAAAACATATGATGGCTCTAATGAAGCTGATGTACAGGCTGACCCCGAGGATACAGCAAGGTTTTTAATTCCCATCATCAGGGATTCACCTTCAACATAAGCAAAGCTTAAGTTAATATTACCTGGAACTCTATTTGTTTCAGAACCATTAATAAAAATATCAGCACATTCACCCTGTACACCCTCTATAAATATATTCTTAAGCTTTGTTATTCTATTAGATTCTTCATCGATCTCTTCAGCACAAATTCTACATGCCTCACCTAAACCTACACATAAGGCAGGAGAAAGTGTGCCAGATCTCATGCCTCTCTCTTGCCCTCCTCCACTCATCATAGCTGAAATTCTAACTCTAGGTTTACGTCTTACATACAAAGCTCCAACACCCTTTGGAGCATATATCTTATGACCAGAAATACTTAATAAATCTATATTCATTTCATTAACATCTATATTGATTTTACCAATTGCTTGTGCACAATCTGTATGGAAAAAAACACTATTTTTTCTGCAAATTTCACCTATTTCTTTAAGTGGTTGTATTACGCCAATTTCGTTATGCACGCCCATAATTGAAACTAAAAGAGTTTTATTACTTATTTTTGACTCGAGGTCTTTTACATCAATTAAACCATCTTTATTAACTTGTAAGTACGTAACTTCGAATCCTCTTTCAGATAGTAATCTGCAAGATTCGAGAACACATTTGTGTTCAGTAACGCACGTGATTATATGATTTTTCTTATCCCCATAAAAATCTGCCAAACCTTTAATTGCCAGATTATTTGATTCTGTCGCGCCAGATGTGAATATGATCTCCTTGGGGTTAGCTCCTATTATATTCGCAACATTTTCTCTTGCAACTTCTACCGCTTGCTCTGCTTCCCAACCAAAGGAATGGTTTCTAGAATGAGGGTTTCCATAAATTTCACCGAAATATGGAAGCATCCTATCAATTACTCTCTTATCAACTGGAGTTGTTGCTTGATAATCGAGGTATATGTTATTAAATTTACTCATTTATTTATATCTAATCATTTAGTTAAAATTGTCCATTAAATATTTATTTTTGAAATCTATTCTATTAAATTTTACGTCTTCTATTGATATTGAATGAAGGAAAACAGATATATGGTTAGTTAATTCATGCCATAAATTATGTGTTAAACATTTAGAATTATGGCCTTTTGAGTGGCAACCATTACCGTGACCATTACATCTGTTAATTTTAAAATCTTCATCTATAGCTCTGATAACTTCATAAATAGAAATCGATTGCGGATCCTTTTCAAACATATATCCTCCAAGAGGACCTCTTATGCTTTTAACTATTTTTCTCTTTTTCAAAGAAGAAAATATCTGTTCTAAAAAGTTTACAGAAATATTTTGTCTGTTTGATATATCGGAAAGTTTGACAGGATTTCCTGCATTAATATTCAAGGACATGTCAACTAATGATGTTACTGCAGCTCTTCCTTTTGATGTGAGTTTCATGTTTTTCTTTTTTATCCTTTATCTTTTCTTTTTCTTTTAACATCTTGTTTTAATTGAAACCTAAAAGTATTTTTCTGATTTTGCATGGTGTTTTTTAGCTCTAATATCTTTTCGTTCAAGATATGAATCTCTTTGAAAAGAGCATTTATACTTTTCTTGTTAGGATCGTCGATCTTCCCCTTTGACATCCCATAAGCCTCGAAAAGTTCTACGTCTTTTTTATAGTCAGACTGAATCTTTCTCGCTGGGATACCTACAAATGTCATATCTGAAGGCACATCGTTAAGAACTACAGCATTTGCGCCAATTCTAGAGTTCTCACCAATTACAACTGGACCCAAGATTTGGGCACCTGAGCCTACAATAACATTATCTTTCAGTGTTGGATGACGTTTAATATTTCTTTGAAGATTTGAATCAATTGAAGGGGATAAGCCGCCTAGTGTGGTTTGCTGATACATTGTAACATTATTTCCAATTATAGATGTTTCACCAATGACTAGCCCTGCCCCATGGTCTATAAAAAAGCCATGTCCAACAGTGGCTGCAGGATGTATCTCTATGGAAGTTAATAGCCTTATAAAATTGCTTAAAAATCTGGCTAAAAACTTTAGTCCGAATCTCCACAATAAGTTTGAAAGCCTATGAAAGAAAATTGCATGAAAGCCAGGATAAGTGAAGAAAATTTCAAAATAATTTCTTGCCGCCGGGTCTCTCAATTTAGCCGCTTTTAAATCGCTTGATACAAGTCTGAACAAATTTTTTGACATAATCCAATATTTATAATATATATCAGTATAAATATTATATCTTACCAAATTAGTCAAGTTTAAATATGCCAGAAATTCTTCTTAATGGACCAGTCGGAAGACTAGAAGCTAGATATACCCATAATAATAATTCTAATAGTCCATCCATTTTAATTCTTCATGCCCATCCTGGTCATGGGGGAAATATGAATAACAACTTATCTTTGATGCTTCACAAATTCTTTTCGGATACCGGATTCTCAAGCTTAAGATTTAATTTTAGAGGTGTTGGAAAATCCGATGGGGAACATGATGGAAGTGAGGGGGAGCTTGCAGACTCAGCTATAGCACTTGACTGGCTTCAAAATCAAAATCCAGAGTCTAAAGAATATTGGGTATGTGGCATTTCATTCGGAGCTTGGGTTGGTATGCAACTTTTAATGAGAAGACCAGAAATACCAAAATTCATTCTTTTAAGCCCACCTGTTGGAAAATATGATTTTAACTTTTTAGCACCTTGCCCTGCATCCGGCGTTATCATTTCTGGTGAAAAAGACGGATTGATCAATAAAGATATGGTAAAAGATGTTGCTACAAAGTTAAATAAGCAAAAGTCAATTTCAGTTAAATATGACTCTGTAAAGTCTGCGGATCATTTTTTTACCAATCAAGAGAAAAAGGTTATAGAAAAAATAAAAAAATATATCTTAACTAATTGATATTATTTGGCATAAATATTATTCCGCATATATTACTTTTTTTACAACCAGTTGTTTCAGGAAAAGCTGAATACAAATTTGTGATTGTCCTTATAGATATAAACGCAAAGGCTTGTGATTCAATAAAATCACTATGATAACCAAAGTCATCTGCATTAAATACATTTCCGCTTGAAATCAAATCTTTCAAGTGATTCATTAAAATGTGATTTTTAACACCACCTCCGGAGATTATCCATTCGTCAATCTTATAATTAAGTTTTTGCTCCAGGTTTGATATTACATAAGCAGTAAAGAAGGTTAATGATCTAAGGTTATCATACACACTCACTTCAGAAGATATAAAATCATCTAACTTAAAAAAATAATTATCAAAAGAAACAGGATGTTTTTTTTTCAAAAAAGTTTGTTTTTTCCAATTTTTAATTAAATTTAAATTTACTTTCCCATTTTCTGCTAATTTTCCTTTGTTATCATAATTCTTTTTGAAAAATCTTTTACATAAACTATCAATTAATACATTCCCTGGACCGATATCTGATGAATAAAACTTATTTTTACTTAATAACGTATAATTTGAAATCCCACCTATGTTTATTATTAAGGTATTTTTTTTATTAGATGAAAAAATTGCATTATGGTAAATTGGAACTAAAGGAGCTCCTTGGCCACCATTCTTTAAATCATTAACTCTGAAATTTGACACAACCTTCTTTTTTAATTTATTAGAAATATGTTGGGCGTCTCCAATTTGAATTGATATATTATTTTTTGGAGAGTGGATTAAAGTGACACCGTGAACACCTAAAACATCAACAAGATTTAGATTAATATGATTAATATTAACAAACTTTTTTGTAAAAAACACTACTAACTCACTGAACTCTTTTTGTGTACAGGAAAATAATTCTGATTTCATAGTTTTATCAAAATCATTATTTAATTTTTCAATTAAGATCTTTAAATTTTCCTTTAATTTTTTCTCTAACTTAAAATATTGATTTTTTAAAACTTTTATCTGAGAAACTCCATCTGATTTAATTAAAGAAAAGTCAAACCCATCCATTGAAGTGCCACTCATTATTCCAATTGAATAATATTCTTTTTTTTTCATAATATATAGTATAACCTTTGCGATATTATGAAAAATAATTTTTTTGACTTTTTAGAATCAAGAGGATTTATTCATCAATCTACAAATAAAGAATCAATAAAAAAATTACTTAAAGAAGATATTTGCACTGGATATATTGGCTTTGACTGCACCTCTGATAGTCTTCACGTTGGTTCTTTATTACCACTTATGGTTCTAAGGAACTTTCAAAAGTTCGGCCATAAACCAATCATTTTGGTAGGTGGAGGTACAACCTTAATAGGCGATCCATCTGGAAAAGATGAAACCAGAAAAATTTTAACTAAAGAAGAAATTGATAATAATAAGAAAAAGCTAAAAAAAATCTTTGAGAAGTTTGTTTATTTTGATGAAAAACAATCTAACTGTGCAATCATAGTTGATAACTATGATTGGTTAATGAAACTCAAATTTATTCCATTTCTTAGAGAGGTTGGGAGTAAATTCTCTGTTAATAAAATGATTAATCTTGAATCATCTAAAATTAGATTAGAAAGAGAACAACATTTAAGTTTCTTAGAATTTAATTATTCAATTTTGCAAGCATATGATTTTGTTGAATTATCTAATAAATTCAAATGTAAAATACAATTTGGAGGATCTGATCAATGGGGAAATATTATTTCTGGAATTGAATTGGCAAAAAAAATGATCAACACAACTTTATTTGGTGTGACAACACCCTTAATAACAACTTCAACAGGTCAAAAAATGGGTAAGACAGCAAACGGAGCAGTTTGGCTTTCTAAAGATAAGCTTAAAATTTCAGACTTTTGGCAATTTTGGAGGAATACTTCTGATTCTGATGTTTTTAGATTTTTAAGCTATTTTACTGATCTTGAATCTAAAGAGATAGATAACTTAAGAAACTCCAATAAAAATATAAATGAATTGAAAATTATTCTAGCTAATGAAGTTACAAAACTTTGTCACAGTGAAGAAGGTTCAAAAAATGCTGAAAAGGAAGCAAGTATTTTATTAACTAAAGGGAATATTGATATTTCTACTATTGAAAATTGTGAAAAAAAAATATCTATCGATGAGAAAATATTAAACAAAAGTTTTTCTTTAAAAGAAGCTTTGATAAAATTACAACTATCGAGTTCAAACGGCGAATCAAAAAGGTTGATCTCTCAGGGTGCAGTTAAACTCAATGAAAACGTTATTGTTAATAAAGATGAGTTAATTAATGTTGATATGTTCAAAACTATATCCAAAGAGAATGATAAAAAATACTTAATTATTTATGTGGGGAAAAAAAAATATGGGATTATTGAATTAATCAATTAAGAGATTTTTTATAATATTTGGAACAAATACAGAAATAGGATTATAAGAGACTTCCAAATCCCCAGATTTATTATTTTCTATCTTAAAATTTGCTCCAATCAAACCATCCTCAGGTGAACCTGCAGTTATGATATCACCAACAATTGGAAACTTAGTAATTAAAGTGTTGAGTGTGTAAGCAGGTATTATAGAACCATTAGTCAAAAAATAATCACTATCTAAGC
>Ga0055584_100007406_pt1 | contig 10763 bp, 13 predicted proteins | sample OSDHelmetaG_FD_58716 | JGI IMG/M metagenome (GOLD analysis project Ga0055584, IMG submission 58716) | Pelagic marine sediment microbial communities from the LTER site Helgoland, North Sea, for post-phytoplankton bloom and carbon turnover... | ecosystem: Environmental > Aquatic > Marine >...
TCGCAAAGCTGGGATTTCAGCTTGGGTTTTGAAAGTTTACAGAAAAATGGGTTAACTTGAAAAAAACAACGCCAGTAAAGCAAGTTTTCGGATCGTTTTATAAACTTGTTACAAAATGTTGATACCTAGACATACAGAACAAGCTTTAGGTTAGCGATGCTGAGTCGAGAAAAAGATTTACACTTTAAAATCTCAACGCGTGAGGTTACGCGCAACCGATTTGTTATCCATAGTACTTCAGAAATTTATCATGGCGGAAAGATATATCTTTCTCTGGAAATGACGGACGAGAATGCAAGCTCTGGAGGTTTAGTTTGTGGGTGTGCCCGCAGTGTTATGGTCAATGCTAAGCCTTTTCACTCTTCAGTTACTGGTAAATGGCAGCAAAAAAAGGAATGTCTTGAAATTAAGTTTTTGAGCTCGATAGCTGGCCAACAAATAAACTTATGTACAGCACGAATCGATGAAACCCATGATGATTTTATTCTGGAGAACTACGACTTTGTTTAATTGATCTAGTTATTTTTTCAGTTCGACCCAAAGAAGAAATTTGATGAATCCTAAAGAAATAATGCAAAAATATTTCATTTCTTTTGAAAGAGGCGATTGGGAAGATTTTCGTAACCTCCATTCTCACAATGTCATCGTCCATCTAAATGGAATCCACAAGTTATCTGGGCGTTACTCTGGATTTACTGATTTCATGGATAATTTAGTATCAAAAATTTCCACAATATTCCCCAAAAAATTTTCTGTCACACCTTTAAAAATGATAAATGAAGATAATGAAATTTTTATCCACGCTATCGTTTTAGCAGATAGACTCGAAGCATACTTTGCTTACAGAGCTACTATAGAAAATGGTAAAATAGCTAAGCTTTGGATATATTCGGATAGCCAGAAATTAGCTAATTCATTCCAAACATAGTCGCGCAACAATATTTTGCACTTCCGTTCGTCAAAAAATAACGTCCTATTTTTGGCAGCTTATCTATAACGAGGATTCAACTCCATTCGCATGACAAGCAATGGCATGGATGCCCCTCGTAAGCTACAAAATGTAAATTAATTTACCAACATACGAAGCGTAACGTCACTTTGTTAATAGTTGATATTGCAGCCATGCAGTGCAAATATCGGTCAGAAAGTTTATTGTGAATTCGATGCTATCGTTGATTGTGTTTGAAGCGATAACGAACATCTTCTTCCGTAAATCCCGGGTAATAGCCCTGCCGGGAAGTCAAATCATATATGGAAGTATTTTTGAATTTACTATGTGAGGCAAAAGGCTTCTAACGGGCCTTGATCATTGGTTTAAAAGAGTTTTCCAAGCCTTATTTACCACTAATTTTTGCAGCTATGGGTGGAATAATTCTATACGCGCCGCTTCAGACTATAAGTAATTGTTATTATGCAGCATGTGCAATGCAGTAAATCAAATCATCAGATGCAGCGTTTTTGAGAGCACGTAAATCACTATTAGTATGCAGATGATATTCAAACTCTTCAAGCGATGGAGCGTACATTACAACCCTCACTTCAGTTGGGTCATTCACTTTGTGGCCTCTATAACGACTTTTGATGCCATACTTCAAACTTCTCATTTCGTCATTGGCATCAAATTCATCAGCCCAAAGATCATACGGTTTATTAATTTTTCCCTTTAAAACTAAGATTGGCACTGTGACATCCCCTAAATTTGGGAGCCTTATAATTCCTTAGTGTAACAGAATAAAAACTGTCGATAGAGTTCGAAAGCCTGAATTAAATTTTCTTAGAATCAAAACTTATAGATTTTATATTTTTTATAAAATTCATATGTTTTATACTTAATCTGGGGTTAACGACTGCCCCATCGGCAGGGTATTCGCGATAAGAGAGTATGTTGTAGTTTAGAAAAAATACTCTGAAACTCCGAGAAAGAGTAATAAATCTGTTACCATTGACTGTTTACAATGACCCCATAGCAAGATTTTTTGGGGGAAAAATATGCTTGATTATAACTCTATTGGAACTGTTATTGTAAAAAATAGTGAGAGCGGAGCTCTTGCTGAAGCAATTCTTATTGCGAGAGCTAGAGGGCATCTAAATGTAAATCTAAACGGGATTCCAATCACCTTTAATCGGAATAAAAAAAATCGTTATGTGGCAACTTTTGCAAGTTTAACATTTGAATTGGTTAGTGGCTAAGGAGCACCAAAAAGCTTCTCTATTTGAAAGCTATAGTTTTGGGTAATTTATATTTCCGGTCGCAAAACTTACCGGCGCCATCCGAGTATAGACTGAGGGTGAACTTAGTTCTAAGCGTTCAGAATGATACTGCGCGAGCTTGATAATGTATTTAGACATTGAGAATTATTTTGAAATTGACCAATTTTAATTAAATTAAAATAAATTTAAAACACTATCTGTCAAAAGTTACATACTGAAAATTCCATTTCACTCATCAATACTGGGATGTCTTCTTCCTTTAGCAGTTCTCACCCACTGTATTCTCTCCAAGTAAGGTTTTATGACTTAATTTAGCGTGACGCGTCTACCGAGAGCTTTCATTGATTTATCGAAATAGGTAGCCATGTGTTTAACAAGGTGGAATTTTTATAGATGTTTACTTTGAGTCTTAGCCGCTCAATAGGAAGTAAACTGGCAGTTTAATGCCGCTAACCGGTCGCTCAAACTCCGCAAGGCAACGCGTAAGAGGCTCTGAAAGTATTCCCCTAAAAATCTGTACTACTGACTTTGGTTTTTTATTCAAAGCTCCAAAAACGTTTTGAGTTCTATTTCAAGGCGCCCTTTAAGGCAAGTGCCGTATAAATCGATCAAAGGTACGCCAAGAAATATAGGCATCAATTACAAGCTGCTCGACGCTGATCATTTTGCCAAGTACCGCTATTTATTGAACCAGTAGATTTATGCTAAGCTATCAATCTGATCTGAATTCTTGTTCCTATGATAGCACTAATATATTCGAAAGCGTTTAATCTATTGCAGCAAAACTCTCTCATCAAGGATATCTCAGGTTAAATTCCATTCATTTATAGGCGCAATATATTTATGCAAATTATGCAGATCATTTGATGCTGATTGTTGTGCAAAGTTACGTCAATTTAAATTAGATGAGTTTTTACAAACTTGTCACAAGTTTGTAATTTTATAGTCATAAATCATTGCTATTCGCTATCTAAAGAACAGTTATGGTCGCTCAAATGCTATTAAATATTACAAGCCTTACGAAAAAGTTTGCAGATGCCATTGCTGTAAACGACGTAAGCATTGAGGTAAATCAAAGTCAATTTATTGGAATTATTGGTGCATCTGGTGCGGGCAAATCAACTTTGTTGCGAATGATCAATCGACTAAGCGACGCTACAGTTGGTCAAATCACTTTCAAGGATAAAGACATCACCAAGTTGAAAGGTGCAGAGCGTAGGGCTTGGCAGTCTGATTGCGCAATGATTTTTCAACAGTTCAATCTGGTTCCGCGTATGGATGTAGTCTCAAACGTTCTGCACGGAACGTTAAATCGACGTAGCACTTTCTCGACTATGTTCAACATGTTTCCCAACGATGATATTCACCGCGCGATTGATATTTTGGAACGTCTCGGCATCGCGCAACATGCTCCAAAACGCGCGCAAGCTCTATCAGGTGGGCAGCAACAACGGGTCGCTATTGCACGCGCCCTGATGCAAAACCCTCAGCTTATTTTAGCGGATGAACCCATAGCATCGCTTGATCCAATGAATGCGCGAATTGTCATGGATAGCCTGCGGTCGATCCACGAGGAAGACAATAAACTTGTGATTTGTAATTTGCATACTTTAGATACGGCACGTCGTTATTGTGACCGCGTCATCGGTATGCACGCAGGTCGCATTGTGTTTGACGGACCCAGCCATGAGTTAACCGTTGATATGGCTCGCAAAATTTATGGTGCTGATGAGAGTTTTAGTGAAAGCGCCACATCAACAAGCGTAGAGGCTTTGGCCATTTCGAAAAATCTCGCAATAGCTTGACCGACCCTTCCTTGCCGAAATCACTCGTCAAGGGCTTTTTAATGGAGAACATCAAAATGAAAAAACTAATCGCTGCAATTTTGACAACAACGGCATTGACTTGCGCTGCTTCTGCAGAAGGCATCACGGAGTTTCGAATTGGAATCTTGGGTGGCGAAAATGCACAAGACCGTATGACGAACTACCAATGTTTCGCTGACAAAACTACCGATTTGTTAGGTGTTGAAACAAAATTGTTTGCACCAGCAGACTATAATGGCGTTATCCAAGGCCTTTTAGGTGGTACAATCGATATGGCTTGGTTGGGCGCATCTGGTTACGCAAAAATATACCTGACGGACCCCGAAGCAGTAGAGCCTGTCTTGGTCAAATATAACGAAGATGGTGGTTTTGGCTATTACTCAGTTGGTTTTGCACGCAAAGATAGTGGTATTACTTCGCTTGAAGACATGAAAGGCAAAGTATTTGGTTTTGGTGATCCGAACTCAACTTCAGGCTACTTGATCCCATCTATTGAAATTCCAGAAGCAACTGGCGCAACAATGGAATCCGGCGACTATTTTGGCGAAGTTAAATTCACTGGCGGCCACGAACAAACAATCGTCGCCGTGAACAATGGCGATATCAATGGCGGAGTGACTTGGGCTGATGGTCTGGGTGAGTGGGAAGATGGATACAACTCCGGCGCATTACGCAAAGCAGTAGATGCGGGACTTGTTGATATGAACGACATGGTTAAAATTTGGCAATCAAAAACGATACCGGAAGGTCCAATCGTCCTACGTAAAGTTCTCCCAGAAGATGTGAAAGTGAAAATGACCGGCTTGCTTGCTTCGCTTCACGCAATGGATCCAGAATGCGCCTACGGTGTTGCAAACGGCGTAGCAAAAGCGTTTGCTCCAATTACGCACGAAGCTTACGAGATCATCATTGAAGCGCGTAAGCTTAAGTCCAAATAATCTGCAAAAAATTTGGGCTGGGCTACATTTGCCCAGCCCTATTATTTAAAAAGATACTCCTCATGAATATAACTGCGACCCAAGCATTACGGACGAAATATATTGCACAAACAAATAAAAGACAGTTGTATAGCGGCATCTTGATCTTGATATTTTTTGTGTTGTTAGGCAGCGGCTTCTATACCGCTGACGATCGCAATGCGGGCTCTTTCTGGGATGGTATCTCGAATATTTTTGATTTCCCGACCGAAGTTTTAAGTGAAGCAGAGGAAAAGTTGGCATTGATGCCAAGCAACCTAGTGAAATTCTCTGGAGCTTTGATCGAAACCGTCAATATCGCTGCTGCAGCAACGCTATTGGCGTCGATTTGCGCAATTTTCTTAGCTTTTTTATCAACACGTGGCTTGGCAAAATGGCCCCGAATGATCCCCGTCTTTCGTCGCGTAATGGATATTTTGCGTGCCATCCCTGAGATTGTTATCGCGCTTGTATTAATTTTTATTTTAGGTGGTGGTCCTGTTCCTGCGATGATTGCAATTTGGCTCCATACCGTTGGCGCACTGGGTAAGCTGTTCTCCGAAGTAATAGAAAACGCTGATTTAAAGCCAGTTGAAGGTTTGGAATCTGTTGGAGCTGGCTGGCTTCAACGGATGTGGGTTGGGGTCTTGCCACAGGTCGCACCAAATTTTTTATCGTATGCCCTTTTGCGCTTTGAAATAAATGTTCGGGCCTCGGCGATTCTTGGTTTTGTTGGAGCTGGTGGAATTGGATATGAGCTTAAGAACGCAATCTCTTGGGGAACCGGTCGATATGATGAAGCAGCGGCAATTTTTGTTCTTCTTTTCTTGACGATTATACTTTTTGATCAGGTGTCCTCTTATGCACGCAACGCGTTGATTGGATCAAAAAAATGAAGGCGGATGTTTCTTTGCATACAGAAATGGTAGAGCGTTTCGCGCGTAAGAAAATGATAAGTTTCGCAGTTCCAATCCTTATTTTTGCATATTTCGTGTACATTTTCGTTGCCTTCGATATGGCTGGCCTAAAGGAACGTGCACGTCTTGATAATGCAGTAACTCTAATATCTGATAGCTATTCTTATAAGACCCATGTGACGCAGCCAAATCGCGGTAGCGGCCAGTTAATCGTCGCCATCGAAGGCGAGAGAAAAGGCAAATACAGCGAGAATATTTACCCTGAATGGGTTGATGTCCAAGAGGCTGAAACAGTTATAACGTTGCGCCTTGGGCATGAGGTTGTTTTATCGGGCAAAACACTGAGCTATGAAATTCCTGGTTACGGTTTGGTGACAATCACACCTAAAAACTCCGGCATTGAGTTTACTCGTCCCGAGGGTGAACTACCCATTTGGATAAATGCCTCACGGACTCGCGTCAGTATTAAAACAGAGGGCGGGCGTTTAGCTGTTACAAAATCCAAAATCGAAATTTTCCGTTACTTCATGGGGTGGGAACTGTTTTGGTTCACTCTTGATAGCGATTACAGCGGAAAATCCGTTGGTGAAGTTCTTTCGTTAGCACTCTCTTCTGATCGGGTAAATCCAGAGTACAGCAATATTGCAGGCATCTGGAAGGATTTTTGGGGTAATAAAATGTGGCGGCATAGCGATGTGATTTGGGCTATTTTTGAGACGCTTTTAATGGCCTTCTTAGGTACAGTTGGCGGTGCATTACTTGCTTTACCACTAGCGTTTTTGTCTGCTAAGAACTTTTCACCAAGGGTTTTGGTGCGTTTTGGCGTGCGCCGTGTTTTCGATTTCTTGCGCGGTGTGGACAGCCTCATATGGACAATAATACTAAGTCGTGCATTTGGACCCGGCCCGTTAACGGGGTCTTTAGCGATCTTGCTAACAGACACAGGGACATTCGGTAAACTCTTTTCAGAGGCGCTGGAAAACGTGGATGACAAACAAATCGAGGGCATTCAATCCACAGGCGCAAAACCTTTACAGCGATATCGTTTTGGCGTGATACCTCAGATAATGCCAGTGCTTCTAAGCCAGATCTTGTATTACATGGAGTCAAATACGCGTTCGGCGACTGTTGTAGGTGCAATTGTTGGCGGTGGTATAGGGTTGTTGCTTACGCAGGCGATAATTACAGGCAAGGATTGGGAGGAGGTGACATACTACATTGGTCTAATTGTGTTAATGGTTATGCTGATGGACAGCCTGTCAGGTTGGTTGCGTCGTAAGTTAATCGGTCAGGTCGAGTAGTGCCTCGCCTATCTGTAAAACCCTTTATTCAGCCGGAGTGCGAATTATCTAATAACACACTTGGGGCTTATACTGAGCTGGGCAAAGGGACCCGAATGCAAAATACGGTTTTTGGGGATTATTCTTACACTGACCGCTACGCCGACGTAGCAAATGCCGTTATTGGAAAATTTGCGAATATAGCTGCGTTTTCTCGCATTGGGCCCGGCGGACATCCGATGGAATTGGCCTCTATGCATCATTTCATCTACCGATCGGATGATTATTGGGATGGCACCAAGCGTTGGGAGCAGTTTTTCGAAAGCCGCGCATCAAAAGTAATTACGATGGGCCACGACACATGGATCGGATCACATGCGCAAATCATGCCACAGGTAACGATTGGGACGGGTGCAGTTATTGCCGCAGGTGCTGTAGTGACGAAGGATGTAGCACCCTACACGGTCGTTGCCGGTGTCCCAGCAGTGCCAATTAACAAACGTTTCTCAGATGTAATTAGCGATCGAATGCAAGCCCTAGCTTGGTGGGATTGGGGACACGCAGCGCTGAAAGCTTCTTTGCTGGATTTGCGGACCCTTTCTGCTGAGGCATTTTTAGCAAAATATGAGTCATAGACCTCAAGGCGTCTTTTAATGTTCCACTATCATTTCAATATGATCCCCGGAAAACCATGTGCGGCCAAATTCGATTGCCTTTCCGTCCATATCTACATTTATGCTTATGCTGCGCAGTAACACTGAACCAGGACGCAGATTTAGATGATTAGCTGTAGTTGCGTTTGAAACCACCGCAGTGATCCGCGTTTCTGCGCGGGTGTAATCCAATACGCCCGCAGCGGCAAAGCTCTTAGTGAAAGAACGATGTTTTGACAAAGTGTTCAACATATTTGGAAAGCGTGCGGCCGGAAATACAGCCAAAAAATGCGAAACGGGAGTTTCATCAATCAGTCCAATACCCTCTACGACATGTACCTCTTCATCTTTACAAATGCCAAGAGCTCTGCGCTCTTCTTGATCTGCAGGGCGCGTTACTGCGCTCAGGATTACCTTATTGGCATCGTGCCCCAAGGCTTTGATCGATTGGTGAAAGCGGACGCGTTTTCCAATATTATATAGTAAGGGTTTTATGGCAACAAAAGCCCCTGATCCGCGTCTGGTGTAAACGAGACCTTCATCTACTAGCGCAGAAATCGCATGGCGTACAGTATGGCGATTGACAACAAACCTCTCAGCCAATTTGGACTCTGTTGGTAATTTCGTTCCAGGTTGGTAGTGACCCTTGGCAATATCTTTGGTGATCCGCTCTGCAATTGTTTTCCAAATCGGGATTTTAGCCATGTCATAAAACCTTTACAAAAATATTGTGGTATTTCCCGTCCTGGGGAGATAGAAGTTGTATAGTTGTATAGTTATTGCACGGCATAGGGATTTGTCTAGATGTTGGATCAAAGTTCTCGCAAGGAATGGTTAGGCGTATTGGCAAAGTCATCTAGTTGCTTGCTAGATGAGTTATTTAAAAAGATCAAAGAACCAACCATCGATGAATGGCTTCGCAGGCCAGAAATTGGTACCGTCATGGTGCGCGGCCGAGCTGGCGGTACAGGCTCGGCTTTCAATATGGGTGAGATGACGGTGACGCGCTGTTCATTGCGCCTGCAGGGTGGTGTTGTTGGGCATGGCTATGTGCAGGGTCGTGCTAAAGACCAGGCCAAACAGGCGGCGCTGATCGATGCGTTGATGCAAACGGATCAAGCCGAAAAAATCGACAAAGAGCTTTTGGCTCCTCTTCGAAAGGATGCGCAGATGCGTGCCGCTGCGTTTAAAAGGCGAGCGGATAAAACTAAGGTCGATTTTTTTACGATGGTACGAGGAGAAAATTGATGGATGCGCAGGCTTTGTCAGGTGGGTTTGATAATGCTCCGTTTCAATCTGCAACTGCCTTTCGAACCATTATGAATGTGATGGCAAGACCAGGTAAGATAGATACGCTCACAGGCGCGGCTCCTAACAATGAGCTTTCGGTGGCGGCAGGTGTTCTCTTGCTTACTCTATGCGATCCAGAAACCCCCGTCTATTTGGCGGGTAAGCATGATTGTGCCGCCGTGCGCGATTGGTTGAGGTTTCATACAGGTGCGCCGCTAGTTGATGCAAGCAATGCAACCTTTGCGGTTGGCACTTGGGAGGCCCTTTCGCCCGTCACGCAATACTCAGTCGGCACACCTCAATATCCTGATCGATCAACCAGCTTAGTCGTTGAAATGGCATCTCTTTCAGCCAGTGGCGCAGTGCTTACCGGTCCTGGAATTGAAAAAGAAGCTCGACTGAACCTGCCCGCAATTGAACCGTTTCAATTGAACGCCGCTTTGTTCCCGTTGGGAAATGATTTCTTCTTTACTGCGGGCGATCAGATTACGGCCCTTGCACGGACAACTAAGATTGGAATGAGCTGATGTATGTAGCTGTAAAAGGTGGCGAAAAGGCAATAAATGCTGCGCATGAATGGCTGGCCGATCAGCGCCGCGGGGACGTTGGCGTAGACGAGCTAACCATCCCACAAATTCGCGAGCAGCTTTCCCTAGCCGTTGATCGAGTCATGTCGGAAGGGTCGCTGTATGATCAAGATTTAGCGGCTCTGGCAATAAAACAAGCGCGCGGTGATTTGATCGAAGCCATCTTCTTGATCCGTGCTTACCGGACCACGTTGCCACGCTTTGGAAATTCAGTAGAGATTGAAACGCGCGGCATGAATTGCATACGCCGTATTTCTGCGACGTTTAAGGATATTCCTGGTGGACAAATATTGGGGCCAACATTCGATTATACGCATCGCTTGTTGGATTTTAAATTAGCAGCAGAGGGCAACAACAGGCCGACGCGAGATAATGAAGCAAACGCGACAGAATCGTTAGATGTAAAGCCGCATATAACTGAGTTCTTGAATAAGGAAGGATTGATCGAGCAGAGCTATGATGAAGGGGTAGCACCGCCCGATTTGACACGAGAACCATTGGAGTTTCCCACCAATCGTGCCTTGCGATTACAAAGTTTGTCTCGCGGTGATGAGGGATTTTTGCTCGGCATGGCCTATTCCACTCAACGTGGCTATGCACGCAACCACGCTTTTGTGGGAGAATTACGCATAGGTATTGTAAATGTCGAAGTTGAAATTCCTGAACTAGGCTTTGCTATTGATATTGGCAAACTGATGGTAACGGAATGCGAGACCGTGAACCAGTTTAAAGGATCGAAAATAGAGCCGCCGCAATTTACACGGGGCTATGGGCTAACGTTTGGCCAGACAGAACGCAAGGCAATATCGATGGCGCTTGTTGATCGGGCTTTACGCTGGAAAGAACTAGGGGAAGATGATGTTGGTGCGCCTGCGCAAGACGAAGAGTTTGTTCTTAGCCATTTGGATAATATACAAGCGACTGGCTTTCTAGAACACATCAAATTGCCCCATTATGTGGATTTCCAATCCGAGCTGGAATTAGTCCGATCGATCCGCAAAGCGGTGACAAAAAATCTCTCTGCGCAGGAGGCTGTAGGATGA
>Ga0055584_100007407_pt1 | contig 10763 bp, 12 predicted proteins | sample OSDHelmetaG_FD_58716 | JGI IMG/M metagenome (GOLD analysis project Ga0055584, IMG submission 58716) | Pelagic marine sediment microbial communities from the LTER site Helgoland, North Sea, for post-phytoplankton bloom and carbon turnover... | ecosystem: Environmental > Aquatic > Marine >...
GATGAAATTTATCGTAAAGCTGCAAGCTGAAATCACCATTAAATCTCGCCCTGTTCGTAAACGTTTTACTAAAATTTTAGAATCAAACGTTAAAAATGTATTACGCCGTATTGATGAACAAGTTACTACGCGTATGAACTGGGATAACATTGAAGTTAACACGAAAGACAACTCGTCTAAAAACCGTGAACGCTTAGTAGAAGCATTAAAGTGCATTCCAGGTGTACCTGTATTTTTAGAGGTACAGCAAACTGAGTTTGCTGATGTTCATGATATCTATGAAAAAACCTTAGCAGTTCATGCTAAAACTATTGAAAATAAAACTTTTTGCGTGCGCACTAAGCGTACGGGTAATCACGACTTTAATTCGTTAAAAGTTGAACAATATGTTGGTGGTGGTTTAAACCAAGCAGTAGAAAGTGCCAAAGTAAAACTCAAAAAGCCTGATGTTACAATACGTCTTGAAATAAAAAATAAAGACTTGTTTATTGTTACACAGCGCCATCAAGGGTTAGGTGGCTTTCCAATTGCGACTCAAGAAGATGTATTGTCACTTATGTCAGGTGGCTTTGATTCAGGTGTTTCAAGCTACCAAATGATTAAGAAAGGCGCACGTACTCACTATTGTTTCTTTAATTTAGGTGGTTCAGCTCACGAAGTGGGTGTTAAGCAAATAAGTTATTATTTGTGGAGCAAATTTGGTGCATCACATAAAGTAAAATTTTTTGCTGTAGATTTTGAACCTGTTGTTGGTGAAATATTAGAAAATGTTGAAAATAGCCAGATGGGTGTTGTTCTAAAACGAATGATGGTTCGTGCAGCAACAAAAATAGCTGAGCGAGGAAAGATTCAAGCATTGGTCACTGGTGAAAGTCTAGGTCAGGTTTCAAGCCAAACATTAACTAATTTAAATGTTATTAACCGTGTCACCGACACGTTAATTCTACGTCCGCTAGCGGCTTACGATAAGCAAGATATTATTGATATTGCTCGTAGAATAGGCACGGAAGAATTCTCTAAAACTATCCCTGAGTACTGCGGTGTTATTTCTAAGAAACCAACCGTAAAAGCAGTACTTTCTAAAGTTGAAGAAGAAGAAGGTAACTTTAATTTTGATATTTTAGATAAAGTCGTGAGCGAGACTCGGGTTTATGATATCCGTGATATTGGTAAAGAGACTGAAGAAGAGATCCGTGCGGTAGATCTAATTGAAAATATTCCAGATAATTCAGTTATTATTGATATTCGCTCTCCTGAAGAAACAGATGACAAACCACTTGAGCTTGATAGTGTTGAGGTTAAAGAAATACCTTTCTACAAATTATCAACACAGTTTGGTGATCTGGATATGAGTAAAGATTACTTACTATATTGTGATCATGGTGTGATGAGTAAGTTACAAGCTTTATACTTGATTGATAATGGTTATGCTAACGTTAAGGTCTATCGTCCTTAATAAGCGGTAATTTTTTACTGCATAGTTCGATTTATTTATTAAAAAAACCATTGATAATTATCAATAGTTTTTTTAATATTCAATCATCGCATTAACTTGTTGCCACAATTTGGTGTTTTCAGGTGTGGCTATATTATGCTTTAACCCAAGTTTATGGATATAGCCGTTAATATAATTAACTTCTGTTTGTTTATCGGCTAATACATCACAGCGCATTGATGAGCTATTTTTAGCTGTTGCAGTGGCGACTTGTCTTACCGTATCCATCAACATAGCTTTATCTAAGTATATCCCTTCGCTTTTAGCTACCAGTATTATTTCCGTCAAAATTTCTTCTATCTGTGCAGTAAATAAATCATTATTTATTTGACCATTATCAATATTTTTTATGGCTGTTATTGGATTGATAACACAATTAATCGCTAATTTTAACCATTGTTTTTCGATAATGTTTTTGTGCAGTTTTACACTGGGTAATGCTTGATTTAAAAGGCTAGTTAAAGCTTGCTGCTCAGTTATATCTTGGTTTCCTGATGCCAACCCAATATCTGAATTACCAATACCGGTATGAATAATGTTTAATGGTGATTTACGAAGACAACCATGCGTTGTTAATAATGCATAAATAGCATGTTTATTTATTACTTCTTGAGGGAATTCAGCTAAGGTACCCATACCATTGTGCGCAAGAATGATACTCGAATTTGATTTTAACTTTGGTGCTAAATCAGATAAAACGGTACTTATTTGATAAGACTTAACACAAATGAAAATGACATCAGCCTGTTGAATATCATCATCACCGGTGTAATTAATTTCACCCTGAAAATCTACGCCATTAATATCAATATAATCATAATTATTTTTGGTTGAATTGTGTTGAGTAGAGGGCAGTAAAGATAAATTGGCAACGTCAGTCGCAATTGCTAAATGATGGTACCAAAGTAACCCCATAGCGCCTTGACCTACAATAATAATATTCATTGATCAGGTCTTTTAAAAATTGATGTCATCGTATTTTCTACATAAGTTAAATAAAGTAATTTTAATAATATGAATAAACTAATACCTGCAATATCAGCAAAAAAATCACTAAATTCACCATTCCGAAACCCTAAATAATATTGACCTATCTCACTTAACGCACCGTAAAAACTGAGTGTAATGAAAACCTCTTTTAAGGTTAACTTTATTAATGAGTGAGTTAACCAAGCTAAAATAAAGAAAACAATAAAGTGACCAATTGTATCTATTTGCGGAGAACGAAAAACTAATTTTTTAAGTGCCGTAGGAAGTGATAGTTCACTAGAAAAAAAAAGTAAAATAACAGCACTAAAAATCAGTAATAAAAAAGTAAAATGATGTCGTATTTTCACGAGTAAGAATTCACGAGTAAAAAGAAATAAAAAACTATGTTTAGATATTATCATGCTAATGTCGATTAGGTATAATGCTAATATATAAATTTGCTAATAAGAGAAATGATCATGCCATCAATGGATATCGTATCAGAAATTAATTTAGAAGAAGTACTGAATGCTGTAGATAATGCGAACCGTGAATTATCAACTCGTTTTGATTTTAGAGGTGTTGAGGCAAGTTTTGAATGGAAAAAACCGAACGTAACGCTAAAAGCTGAAGGTGATTTTCAATTGAAACAATTGAGTGACATGCTACGAAGTCAACTCACTAAACGTCAAATTGACGCAAAAGCAATGACTTTGGGATCAGCATCGGCTAGCGGAAAAAGCTGGAGCCAGCAAGTTAGCTTTAAAGAAGGCATTGAGCAAGATGTCGCAAAAAAAGTAGTTAAGTTAATTAAAGCAGAAAAGTTAAAAGTTCAAGTAGCAATTCAAGGTGAACAAGTACGTGTGACAGGTAAAAAGCGTGATGATTTACAATCTGTTATGCAGTTAGTACGAACAGCAGAATTAGAACAGTCTTTCCAGTTTACTAATTTTAAAGACTAATTATACAACCTATGTGCCATATGAGGTATGTTTTGATAACCGCTACCTTACTAAGAGAGATAGCGGTTACTATTACGTTCATATGTGATTAATGTTCATGACCGCTATTACAAGATTCGCCTTCGGCGTGAATATGCCCATGGGCCAGTTCTTCTTCAGTTGCTTCACGTACTTCTAAAACTTCTACATCAAAACTTAGATCTAAACCGGAAAGTGGATGATTACCATCTACTGTTACTTCGTCATCATTAACATCAATTACAATAACGGTTTGCTCACCTTCATCAGTAGAAGCACGTAATTGTGTACCAACAGCTAAGTCTTCAACACCTTGTAATAGCTCTTTTGGTACGGTTTGTACATATTCATCATGGCGTTCACCGTAGGCTTCTTTACACTCTACTGCCACTTCAAATTTATCGCCTGCTTCATGTTCAAGTAATGCGTCTTCTAATCCAGGGATTAGATAGCCTGAACCTTGAATAATAGTCATTGGTTTATGATCGTAAGAGCTGTCGATTAATGTGCCTTCACTGTCAGATACGGCGTAGTGCATAATGACTACAGAGTTTTTACTGATTTTCATTGAAAATTCCTAAATAATTTTAAATTTTGTTATTCTGCCACTAACGAATAAGGTAATGTTTGAATTGTTATTCTTGATTCAGGCTGTGACTTTATCCTTAAGACTGTACTCTCACCTAATTCACTGGTAAGTATAGCTTGAAGGTAACATTGACCATTATCAGCTTGATATGATATTAATATATCCCCAGCTTTACGCCAATTCTCACCTAATTGCTTCTCGATAACATCATCATTTGTTAATGGCTGTGCTAAGTTTGTTTTTAGTGAGTATAACGCTCTCTTATTTTTGCCTAAATATTGCATTCTAGCGACAGTTTCTTGACCTAAATAACAACCTTTAGTAAAACTGATACCATGAATTGCCTGTAAGTTAAGCATTTGAGGCACGTATTCTCCACTGCTTACGTCTAATATTTGTACAAAACCTTCATTGATTTCTAATAAGTTCCATACCTTAGCATCGTAAGTAGGCAGGTTTAATGTGTTTATTATACTCTCTAACACAGGGGATTCATCAATTAATAGGTAGCGAGCTTGTTGGCCAGCAATATAAACTAATGTTGTAGTGTCTGATTGAACAACAGGCGTTAAGCTATCCGGAACTTGGTTGAAATAGTCATGTAACACTGTTGTTGCTTGTTTACCGACTAAAGCAAAAAAGCGTAAATTATCTGTGGGTATTATATCAACTTTAGCAAATACGCCAAATTTTTTGAGTTCGGTAATTGAGTTCGATATGCTTGCTTTAGGCTGTATCAATAAGTGTGCTGAATTCCTATTGATTAATCTAAAGGCACTAAATACTTTACCTTTAGCATTACAATGAGCACCAATAAGCAGATTACTATCATTACTGTTATTAACATCACAGGTCACTTGGCCTTGTAAATAGCTAGTTTTTTCTTCTCCTGTTAAAGATATTGCACTGTAGTTATCTAATGACACAAGAAAAGTGCCTGGTAATTGCTCTAGAGAAGGGGCTTCATTTGTTATCGACATAAAATCAAATTAGTCAGTGATTGATAATAGTTAAATGTGGTCGAATAACTAAAAATTCAAGCGCTAATTAAACTTACTCGTGAAATATTATCAAATTAGTTGGCGAGTAAACTAGTGTTATTGTTACAATAGCGCTAACTTTAGTAAATGAGGATATAAAAATGTCAACAGGGATAAACTTACCACCGGTAAATAAGGCTAGACTTAAATGGGCATGTCGTCGTGGAATGTTAGAGCTTGATGTACTTTTTATGCCTTTTGTAGATGAAGCCTATGATAATTTATCAAGTGAAGACCAACGAATTTTTGAACGGCTATTGACTGAACAAGATCCTGATTTGTTTGCGTGGTTTATGGGACATAAAACTTGTGAAGACTCAGAACTTAATACCATGGTGCAATTTATTCTCAACCGCGTCAAAGTATAATATTTCTATTAGGAAATCTCGTTTCCACTATTTATTCTTATTCAGTGGTTGTATTTTTCTTATTTTATTACTAATTAGTTTTTTTTCATACGCTTATCAAGTTGTATTAATAAGTGCTGTACTTTTTATTACACTACTAAGTATAGTAATAGTACAAAAAAATGATAAGCAACTTGCTGTTTTTCATCTTATAATTGATGACTTAGGTCTCTGTTCATTAGAATATATTATTGAGAAAAGAATAGAAGATACTGCAGAGGGAACTAATAATTTAGCCGAACAATTTCAATTGTTAACTAATAGTCGTTGCAGTTTTTTGGGCTGTTGGTTAAATCTAGCGCCTATATCTAATTTGTATTTACGTGAAAGCTTTTCTAACGTGATAGTTAAAAAATCTCAAAAAAAGAGATTGTTTATCTATCGCGATAGTTTAAGTAAAAAAGACTTCTCTCGATTGTCACGAGTGATTAGGAATTTAAAAATTAATGCCTAATCATTTGGATCTAATACTGTTGGTTTTGCTTCTGATAATTTATCAGGGTAATCCAAGGTATAGTGTAAACCTCTACTTTCTTTTCTACTCATAGCACATCGAATAATTAACTCAGCTACCTGTACTAAATTTCTTAATTCAAGTAAGTTATTGCTTACTTTGAAGTTTTGGTAATAATCTTCAATTTCTCGTTGTAATAACTCTATTCTATGTAAAGCTCGCTCAAGTCTTTTAGTTGTTCTGACAATGCCAACATAATCCCACATAAACAATCGTAATTCATGCCAATTATGTTGAATTACCACTTCTTCATCAGAGTCAGTTACTCTACTGTCATCCCAGTGAGGTAAATTGATAAAACGATTATTAGGTTTTAATGATTCACTTATTTCTATGGCCGCAGCACGAGCAAAAACTAAACATTCAAGTAATGAATTACTTGCTAAACGATTAGCGCCATGCAAACCGGTGTATGACATTTCACCTATAGCGTAAAGTTGATGAATATCAGTTCTGCCGTTTTTATCTATCATTACGCCACCACAGGTATAATGGGCTGCAGGAACTACAGGCATAGGATCTTTGGTAATATCAATGCCGAATTCTTTAGTGCGTTTGTATATTGTAGGAAAATGCTGTTTAATGAAATCGCTAGGTTTATGGCTTATATCAAGATACATACAATCAGCACCTAAACGTTTCATCTCGAAGTCAATGGCACGTGCAACTATGTCACGCGGCGCTAATTCAGCACGATCATCAAAAGATGGCATAAAACGACTACCGTCAGGACGTCTTAATTTTGCACCTTCGCCTCTTAATGCCTCCGTTAGCAGAAAAGTTCCGGCATCAGGGTGAAATAAACAAGTAGGATGAAATTGATTAAACTCCATATTAGCCACACGACAACCTGCACGCCAGGCCATTGCTATGCCATCACCGCTAGCAATATCTGGGTTGGAGGTGTACTGATAAACTTTACTGGCACCGCCAGTAGCTAAAATAGTTTTTTGAGCATAAATACTCTCAACTTTTTCACTGTTACGGTTCCATATATAAGCACCAATACATTGTTTACGTCTATTTTGTTCATCTTGTGGTTCACAGATTAGATCAACAGCATTGTAACGTTCAAATATTCGGATACGAGAGTGTTGCCTAACACGATCAGATAATGTTGTTTGTATCGCCTTTCCGGTTGCATCGGCAGAATGTAAAATACGACGATGACTGTGACCACCTTCTCGAGCTAAATGATACCTTTCGCCTTCTTTGAATTCTTCTTTATCAAAATTAACTCCTTGCTCAATTAGCCAATCAAGGCAAGCTTTAGCATTTTCAGCAGTGTATTGGACGGCATCTTCATCACACAAGCCATCACCAGCAATCATAGTGTCGGCAACATGCGAAGCGATACTGTCATTTTCATCAAAAACTGCAGCTATGCCTCCTTGAGCATAAAAAGTAGAGCCTTCATTAAGCTGCCCTTTACTTAAAATAACAACGTCTGCATTTTTTGCTAAATGTAAGGCGAGTGTTAAACCCGCCGCGCCGCTGCCAATAATTAATACATCACAATTGTTTTGTTGATTCATAAAGAAAGGTTTATCAGGTATTATAGTGTGATATTACCGTTTATTGGCACTTGGGAACAGGGGTAACAAGCGTAAATAAGATTAAATTTAAAAAAAAGTAAAATAAAAAGAACTTTTTATAAAATGAGTAGTCTTACTTAATGCGTTTGTTACGAGCCAAATGTGAAACTGAATTTTACCTATATAAATATATTAGGGTACCATTAGGAGAAATGGCTCAAATGAGCGAACAGAACGTCGACCAAGCATTGGTTGAGCGGGTGCAGCAAGGCGACAAGAATGCCTTCAACCTATTAGTAACGAAATATCAACATAAAGTGGCTAATTTAGTGACACGTTATGTTAGTAATCAAAGTGATGTGCCTGATATTGTGCAAGAAGCTTTTATTAAAGCTTATAGAGCTTTACCTAACTTTAGAGGGGACAGCGCATTTTATACTTGGTTATACCGTATAGCGGTAAATTGTGCTAAAAACCATAGCGTAGCGTTAGGGCGTAAGCCGCCAAGTAACGATGTTGAAATTGAAGATGCAGAGTTTTATGACGGTGGAGGAGCATTAAGAGAAAATGCTTCACCTGAAAAGGTTTTACTCACAGAAGAGATTAAAAAAGTTATTTTCGATGTAATAAAGCAATTACCTGATGATTTACGTATTGCTATCAACTTTCGAGAAATTGAAGGTTTGAGTTACGAAGAAATAGCGAACATCATGGAGTGTCCTGTTGGCACAGTGCGTTCACGTATTTTTAGAGCACGTGACGCAATTGACAAAAGAATTACTCCTTTGCTACAAGCAAACTAGTTTGAAAAATTAATTATTTAAGGTACAAGTATGAGTGAAAGTAATTTTGAGAAAATTTCATCATTAGTTGATAACTATCAAGTTACTGATCGTGAATCAGAGCAAGTTGTTGATGATATACTCAAGGATGAACACTTATCCACAACATGGCGAAACTATCATTTAATTGGTGATGTTATTCGTGATGAAATACCCTCAACATTACAATTAGATTTATCAGCGCAAATTGCTGATGCATTAGAAGATGAACCTACGGTTTTTGCACCTAAAATGATAAAAAGCACTACTTCTAATAATTTTAAAGCTAAAATTATTCAGCTAGTTAAACCTTTTGGTCAGTTAGCTATCGCTGCTTCAGCGGCAGGGTTAATGATTATTGGTGTTCAACAAAATACAGCTGATAACAACGAAATTATTACCCCAAATCAAATAGTACAAACTAAACCTTTGGCAGGTTTTGCTAATCCGGTTAGTTTTAACTACCAACAACCGGTAAAACCTCAAAAGCAATTAGTGCTAGAACAAAAAATTGAACAACAACGTCGCTTTCAAGCTTTATTATCTGATCATCAACAGCAAGTAAAATTAAGTGCAGCAAAATCAAATATTAAATCACAGTCAGATGAAAATTTAGATAATCAGTTAAACAAATAAATTGACAATTAATCAGATGAGAAATAATTAATTAACTCATTGATACAATCATTGACGGTATCCCAAAAAAGTGAATAATGAGTTTATTCACTTTTTTAATACCCATAATTCTTGAGAAAGCATGAAGTTCTTACTTTTCAAATCATCTATCATTCAATCCTTTTTTATTTGTATTCTAGGTATTAGTACTAGTTTTTTTGTGCTGTCAGAGACTGTTGAGAGCAATGGCGAAAGTAATATTGCAAAACTTTCTTTTGAACGTCTGTCAAAAGCTTTACGAGAGCTAAACTTTAGCACCTCATTCGTTGTCGTTAAAAATAACCAGGCAGAACCTTATCACTGGTTACATGGTAATACTGTAGATACGACAAGCGGAGAAAAAGTTGAACTTGAAATTTTAGCGCTTCTTAATGGCCCTCGTCGGGATATTTTACGCATTGATAATGCCGTTAGTTATATTGAACCTGAATACGCGCCATACTCTATCGAATCGTCTTCCATTAGTGGACCCATTCCTGCCGTATTTGGCGAAGATATTAGTGTATTAGAAAAAAATTATCATTTTGTTTCTGTTGGTAAAAGTCGAGTATTAGGAAGAATTGCTCAGTTAATTCGTATTGTACCTAAAAATAATGATCGTTTTGGTTATTGGGTATGGTTAGATCAACAAAGTGGTTTACTATTAAAACTGGCTATAATAACTAGAAAAGGTCAATTACTTGAGCAAATACAATTTACTCATTTAGAAATTACGGATGATCTATCTGAGCATTTAAAGCAGCTACAAGTAACAGATTTACCAAAAGTTATTGATACTTCGTCTAAGCAAGATGAAATCAAACTTTCGTGGGAAGTTCATTGGCTACCCGATGGTTTTAAACAAATCAAATCAAATGTACATCAAATTAATGCAAATAAGCAGGCTGTAGATTTTATGCTATTCAATGATGGATTAGTTGATGTCTCTGTTTATGTCAACCCGAGCAAGGACAAGCAAAGAACCATAGAATTTGCTAATGATGGTGCAACCTTGGTTTTAAACGAAGTCGTTAATAATGTCGAAGTCAGCATTGTCGGTAAAATTCCTGTTGATACGGCTAAAAAAATTATTAATTCTGTTCGCTTTATTCGTGATGTGGGTACACCATAAATTAGTTGTGTACTCAACGTTCTGGCTTAAGCTCAATATTAATTTGAATATTAGGTACTTGTTATTAAAATATTTATTACTGGAAAATAATGGAAGAGTTAGCGGAAGTAATTTCGATTGAAAATGGGGTTATTAGTGTCGTTAGTCAAGTCAAGTCTAGCTGCAATAGTTGTTCTCAAGTATCAACTTGCGCTAGTGGTCAAGTAGCGAAAGCTATTCCGCATAAAAAATTATCATTTACATTATCAACACCTTTATCATTAGAAGGAAAATCAGTTGATATTGGAGACTGTGTTGTACTAACATTACCTGAAATTGATGTTTTACGAAGCGCCTGGCAAGTTTACTTATTACCTGTCGTAGGACTTTTATCTTTTTCTGCTCTGGGTCAATGGTTAACAATACAAGAAATACTGAATCATGAACTATTAGCATTATCTATTGGCCTTACTGGCGGCTATTTAGGCTACCGATTAGCTAAGCATCTACAAAACAACCCTGAACATCAAGAAAAACTACAGCCTAAAATTTTACGTGTTATACCTAAGCCACTCGATGTTAATGTGAAATAGATTGACTAAAATCCTGAACAAAAGATAGCCCCAGCGCACTAAATTCGTTAAAATC
>Ga0055584_100007408_pt1 | contig 10762 bp, 8 predicted proteins | sample OSDHelmetaG_FD_58716 | JGI IMG/M metagenome (GOLD analysis project Ga0055584, IMG submission 58716) | Pelagic marine sediment microbial communities from the LTER site Helgoland, North Sea, for post-phytoplankton bloom and carbon turnover... | ecosystem: Environmental > Aquatic > Marine >...
TTTACATCAATATTTTATCACAGGAAAAAATATAGTAACAATAAAGTTTGATGCAGCGACACAAGGTTTACCTTACAGTTTTGATGTGGCTTGGACTGCTCAAACGCCTCAAAGTTCGGCACAATGTCCATTGGTGTTAACGACTTCTTTTGGTAAAGAACAAGCGGAAATGGGCGAGACGGTGCGTTTGGAAATAGCGGTTCAGAATACGAAAGCAGAAGGCGTTCCTTCTACGATGGCTTTGGTTGGAATTCCTGCGGGCTTGTCGGTTCAAGCTTGGCAGTTGAAAGATTTACAAGAAAAACAAAAATTTGCTTTTTATGAATTGAAAGATAATTACTTAATATTGTATTATAGAGCATTGGACGGTCAAGAAACTAAAAGGCTTTCATTGGATTTGAAGACAGAAGTGCCAGGACAGTACACCGCACCAGCCAATACGACTTATTTGTATTATGAAGAAGAACATAAGTACTGGTCAGAAGGCAGCAACGTTCAGATAAATTAATCGTTTGAGTCTGTTTACTTTTAGACGATTTTATCAAAAGCACCTAAATCCACCAAACCTACCAGATGAAGCAATTCTTATTATTAATTTTTATACTAACTAGCGGTGCTAGTCTCGCACAGTCATTGGGGGAGGATGTGTACATTCGTTCTTACTTAGGAAGAAGTATTCAGCGGACTAAATTATTTGATGAAACAGGGATTGGAAAGTTTATTGCTTTTCGGAATATTCCTGCAAATTGGATTTCTGAATATCAGAGAACCAATGCTTTGGAAGATATTCAAGGTCTTTTTGGAGCAGTAAAACCTAATTTTAGTTTGTTGAACAACAAATCTTTTGTATTGGATTTTAAAGGCTCTAATTTGGGGGAGTTGGACTTCAGTTTTCGGGGGAAGATGGACTTTAATAAAGTTATAGGAACGCTGAATGTGAATGGGCATTGGGGCAACCAACGGAATGATTTTAATCAAGATAATTATTTAGATTTAGATCTTAAAAAGCGTCTTTTTGTACATAATTCTTGGTCGGTTTTTCTCAAAAATTTTACTTCTATTAATACCATTTGGTTTTTGGGAATGGAAACCCAAGGCGGACAATTAAATTTTGATAAAGCCACCGATTATTTGACAAACAATGCCTATGGAAATGGGATTGCTGTGCGGCATTTGGTGGGGGAGTCTTCTAATTTTATAGCCACAAGAAGCAAAGATATGTTGCTGGTCAATTTTAGGGTTGTCGATCATACACAAAATGACTATTATGGCTTGCAAGAATACAAAGGAAAAGAGTGGAGCGTCGATACCAAGGCACAGTATAGTTATCGTTTAGATAATGGCTTTGATTTGTTTAAATTTGGCTTAAATTATCGCTATCAAACCATCCGAGAAAACTTTGATAGTTTACAACTAGAGCGCAAAGAATCTTTTGGTGGCGGCTATGTGGGCTATGAGACATTTTTTGGTAAAAAATTCAAATTATCAACTCGGGCTAATGTGGCCTATCATAATTTGGCGCACTGGATTTTTGTGCCGCATCTTCGATTTGATGCCACGATTTTAAAATCGTTGAGCGCAACGGTTTTTGGTGGTTCTGGAATGCGTTATGCCAATGTTTTGAGTGAGAATGCCCAATTTTTAAATAGTAATCGGTCGGTGAAAATTGAGGAAACTTTATTGCCCGAAGAAGCTTGGTATTACGGAGCGTCTGTCAATTATGGCACTTGGCTAAAGTTGGGTTTAGACTTTTATACTTCGTTGAATTTGCAGGTTTATCACACGATTTATCAAAACAAAATTACCTTGGACTTGGATAGCGATGCCTATGTGATGTCGTTTCATAATCAAGATGGAAAATCGGAAAAATTATCCTTTGAGTTGGATGCTCAAATTCGACTTGCCAAGCCACTCATCGGCTTAAATATAGATTATCGGCTAGATTTTGCCAATTCAACGATTAACAACCAATATGTTCTAGAGCCCTTGTCTTCGATGCACCATCTCTTGTTGGCCTTAGATTATCGTTTGATGATTCAAAACGTCTACATTTGCGATATAACGAGCCAATTTCATTGGTATGGACCACAACGATTGCCAAACGTATCTGTCAAAACAATTGGAGGTAGCTCGTACCCATTACAATCGCCCAGCGTTTCTCGTTGGGATTTCAAGCTAAGTTTTCCTTTTTATGCTTGGGTAAAAAAACGTACAAAATGGAAAAATTTCATTTTCTATGTTGGAATTGATAATCTTTTAAATGAAGTACAGCCTTTGTCTTATATCGGCGGAGATCAGCCTTTTGATCAAAATTTTGATGGCGGTTTATTTTGGAATTCTACCGTTGGACGTCGATACCATGGTGGTTTTATTTATGTCTTTTAAATAGTACTTAGCTGCGCTGCTACTTATTCCTTTTGGTTATGAGCGTTTTACTTATTGTTCGTGGTCGTGGGTTTTAGTTTTTTAATGAAATAATATTTTGTATTAAATTGATTATCAGTTTGTTAATTTCAATAGGCAAATAGCTAAAAAAACTGGTTATTAATAATAAATCAGATAAATCTCTATTTAAAAAAATATTAATTTTTGTATTTTAAACCAATCATTTTTCTAAAAAGTTACCTGATGAATTATCATCGCTACCACTTTTTTAACTGACAAGCTAGATAATTATAAAGCTATTTAGTTAGTAATCAATCTAATAAGATTCATTCACGAAGTATTGTTAAATGGATACGATTTTATAATGGAGTAATGTTAAATACAAAAAAAAAGAGTGGTTAAAACGAAAACAGTTCTTGTCTTCCTTTTAACCACCCTAAATTATAACAACTATAATATCAATACTCCGTTAAGTATTAAGCTCTCAGTCGTTTATTTTTTACCATGACATTGCTTGAATTTTTTACCACTTCCACAAGGACAAGGATCGTTACGTTTTACTTTTTCAGCATCACGTTTGAAGGTTTTTACTTTTTCAACAGCTGGTCCACCATTCGCATTCTCAGCAGCATTACGCTGTCTGCTTTCTGCTTCTTTTTGTGCCTCAATATTGGTTTGTAAATCTTCGTTGTCTGTTTCTATTTCATGCGCTTCGTGCATGTCTTGCGACTCTTGAATTGGAACCATACCTTTAAACAAGAAGCTAGTAATTTCTTTATTAATTCTATCTAAGAACAATTCATATAACTTAGAAGCTTGAATTTTGTAAATCACCAAAGGATCTTTTTGCTCAAAAGAAGCCGATTGTGTTTGGTCTTTCAATTCATCCAAATCACGAAGATGTTCTTTCCACGCATTATCAATCAAACCTAAAGTGATCGACTTTTCAATATCACTAACCAAAGACTTTCCATTAGAACCAATAGCAGCTTTTAAGTCTGCACCAATTTCCATTCCTTTGTGCCCATCCGTAAAAGGAAGCCCAATTTTTTGGTAATTTGTATTGGGATCATTGTAAACACGATTGATAATCGGCATCAAACGTTGAGCAATATCTTCAAATTTAGACTTGTAAGTTCTTGCTGCTTGATTGTACAATTTGTCCATCAATTTATCTAGAACACTCTCTTTCTTAAATTCTTCTTCAGAGATATTACTTTCAAAGCCAAAGTAACGAATCACATCTTGTGTGAAAGCAGTATAATCGTTATCAATCTTATGCTGAGAGATTAAAGAAACCGCCACTTGATCGAACATGTCGTTCAAATCAATGGACAAACGTTCACCATACAAAGCATTATTACGCTTCTTATAAATAGATTCTCTTTGAATATTCATCACATCATCGTATTCCAATAGACGTTTACGAACTCCAAAGTTATTTTCTTCAATCCGTTTTTGTGCCCGCTCGATAGCGTTGGTAATCATTTTGTGCTGAAGTGCTTCCCCTTCTTGATGCCCCATAGAGTCCATCAATTTAGAAATACGTTCAGAGCCAAATAGACGCATCAATTTATCTTCCAAAGAAACATAGAATTGAGACATACCAACATCTCCTTGACGACCAGCACGACCACGCAACTGTCTATCTACCCGTCTAGAATCATGGCGTTCTGTACCGATGATTGCCAAACCACCCGCTTTTTTCACTTCCTCAGAAATCTTAATATCGGTACCCCGACCAGCCATATTGGTTGCAATCGTTACTTGTCCTGCTTGACCTGCTTCGGCAACAACATCCGCTTCACGAGCATGTTGTTTTGCATTCAAGACATTGTGGTCAATTTTACGCAAATGCAACAAACGGCTCAACATTTCAGACTGTTGAACAGAAGTTGTACCCACCAAGACAGGTTGCCCATTCTTAGTCAATTCAATGACATCATTGATAATGGCATTAATTTTTTCACGTTCTGTTTTATAAACCAAATCATTTCTATCGTCACGAACAATAGGGCGATTGGTCGGAATAACGACCACATCCAATTTGTAAATATTCCAAAGTTCTTGAGCTTCTGTTTCTGCCGTACCCGTCATACCCGCTAATTTGTGGTACATACGGAAAAAATTCTGTAGCGTAACGGTGGCATAAGTCTGTGTTGTTTTTTCAATTTTAACACTTTCCTTCGCTTCCAAAGCTTGATGCAAACCATCCGAGAAACGACGACCGTCCATGATACGACCCGTTTGCTCATCTACAATTTTCACTTCATTGTTCATCACCACATACTCATCTTCTCTGTGGAAGAGTGTATAGGCTTTTAGCAATTGACGCAAGGCATGTAGGCGTTCATTTTTAACTTGAAAACCCAATAAGGCTTCATCTTTTTTAGCGACGATTTCCTCTTGGCTCAAGCCAGCTACTTTATCAATATCAGACAAAACAGTTCCAATATCATCCATGACGAACAAGCTATTGTCACCAGCACCCGTACCCAATAAAGTACGGCCGTTGTCTGTTAATTCAACACTTCTATTTTTTTCTTCAATCACAAAATACAAAGGAGCATCCGCTTTAGGCATGTGTTTCGATTGCTCAGACATATAGAAATTTTCTGTCTTTTGCATAATCAACATCACCCCTGGCTCACTCAAGTACTTAATCAAGGCACGATGCTTTGGCAATCCACGAAAAGCACGGAACAAAGCCAATCCACCACCACCTTCTTCAGGTTCTGTGTTTCCTTCGGCAATTAATTTTTTTGCTTCTCGCAACAACTCTCCAACCAATTTACGTTGAACGGCTTCTAATTGCTGAACAGCAGGTTTTAAAGCCATGAATAATTCTTCACGGTTATCTTGTGCCGTTGGCCCAGAGATAATCAAAGGCGTACGAGCATCATCAATCAAAACCGAATCCACCTCATCAATCATCGTAAAGTGGAACTTACGCTGCACGATTTCATCAGGCTTGTGCGCCATATTATCCCGCAAGTAATCAAAGCCAAATTCATTATTTGTACCATAAGTAATATCTGCCCGATAAGCTTTCTTACGTTCTGGAGAATGTGGTCTATATTTATCAATACAATCGACTGTCAATTGCAAGAAATTATGAATAGGAGCCATCCATTCAGCATCCCGTTTTGCCAAGTAGTCATTCACGGTAATCAAATGCACTCCTTCGCCAGCCAAACCATTCAGATAAGCAGGTAAAGTAGAAACCAAGGTTTTTCCTTCCCCAGTCGCCATCTCAGCAATTTTTCCTTGATGTAAGACAATACCACCAATTAACTGTACGTCGTAGTGGATCATGTTCCAAGAAACCTCACTTCCCGCAGCCATCCACGTATTTTTCCAAAGCGCTTTATCGCCTTCGATGACAACAAACGGCTTTGCACTACTAGCTTGCTTTGCCGCCAAGTCTCGGTCCATATCGGTTGCCGATACTTCCAAAGATTCGTTTTCCGAAAAACGACGAGCCGTTTCCTTGACAACAGCAAAGGCTTCTGGCAAAATTTCGTTTAAAATCGTCTCTATTTCTTCGTCTCTTTCTTTCGTTAGCGTATCAATCTCCGTAAAAAGTTCTTGTTTTTTTAGAACATTTTCCGTGGCATCAATATCAGATTGAAGTGCTGTTATTTCGCCGTCAATGGTTTTTAGATGTTCGGCAATACGATTTCTGAAATCGAGGGTTTTGCTTCGCAACACATCATTAGAAACAGAGGCTAATTTAGCATACTCTTCTTTTATATTTTCTACAATAGGTAGAATCGTTTTAATATCACGATCGTATTTATCACCAAATAGTTTCTTTAAAAAACCAAACATGTTTTCTTTAGTTTATGAAGCAATTGCCAAGGGTTATCATCAATTACTTAAAATGAATAATCTTCTTCTTCTAAGAATGTTGCTTTTTATGCTTTTATAAAAATAGTAGCTTCTGAACAACAAAAAAGACTACTTACTCAACATTACAACAAATATAACATTTAATTTTGCTATCACATTTTATTCCACCCGTATTATCTATGCCATATTGGCAAAAAACCTATTTTTTTATCGACTTTTTGACACTTATTTGTAATCTTATGAGCTAGATTGCATTTTTTGTCTAAACTATCGTTTGTTTTATTTTATTTATTTATTCAAATCAACAGATTTATGCCCTACATTATTAGTTGTTTTTTATTACTATTAATAGCTAGTTGTCAACCGAAAGAAAGTAAGGAAACTACTACCGAGCCTGTTCAAGAAGTGGACAATAACACGTTTTATACCAAAGATTATTATTATCCTGTAGCGTCCTTATCAGAAGAAAAAATCTACGAATATGTGGTAGAGAATGAAGGCGAAACGTACTTATCTCATTACTTGTCCTTAAAAAAAGAACTTGGAGCAGATGGGGCTATTTATTTAAGGTCAAAATATTATGGGCCCAACTTTAAGCAAAACCAAGAGATCAAAGAATGGGTGATTAAAGATGGTGTTATTACCCAAGAATATACTTTTTTAGTTTTGGATAGCGTAGACCAAACGTTAAAAAAATATCCGAATGAGGTCAGTCAAAATGTGGTCTTCCCTTTTTATGCGTCCTTGGATTCTATGATGGCGTATCGTTTTGTTTGTGAAATGAAACTTCCACCCGATTTTTTGACCGTAAAATTAATTCGAGATCGGAAATTTAATAAAAAATTATCCTACATCTACAAAGAGGAAGAACTGGAGGCGATTGCTTTTATTGCAACCGATTTGTATGATATTGAGAATACCGAAGGCGGTGGTTTTTGGAAGCAGAAAAAGGGTACGATTGAAGTGTATGCCAAAGGAATTGGATTGGTTTATAAGGAAACTAAAACCGCAGGAGCAGCGACAACAGAAGTGGAGCGGCTTTCTACTATTTATTCGGTAGAAGAATTTGAAGCCTTGAAAGCAGCCTACGAATAATCTTTTGGATTTGAAAAATTCTAAAAAAAAGCAACCACTTTCAATGTGGTTGCTTTTTTTATATTATTTTTTGAGCGTTTCTAAGCTACTCGCATAAAATTGGCAACGCCCTGTGCGATCAATTCTCCTTTTTGGTTTTGGAGCATACAACGAAGATTTGCCGTCCGTCTGCCAACTCGGATAATTTCGGGAATGCCCGTAATCATGTCACCGACTTTGGCTGCCTTCAAAAAATCTATGTTCATGGTCATAGAAACATAGTTGGCTTCTTTGTCGCTTTTTAAGAAAATTTGCGAGCCTAAGACTTCATCAATAATCGCCGCAACTGCACCACCGTGAATTGCGCCCATTGGGTTGAGCATATTTTCACGAACTTTAAACGTAATTTCTATATCTGCCGTTTCATTAATAGCCGTTATAGCTCCATTCAGCCAAGCTCCGAAACCAGGAAGGTATTCGCTCATGGGTTGACCAAGGTTCTCTCTTATTTGTTTAATATAGTCTGTTTTCATTATAATTTACCTAGTTTTTCTAATGCTTGTGTAATTTGTTCTGTATGGGCATCGTTTTTCGGTCGCTTAAATATTTTGCAAATTACGCCATCGGCATCAATAACAAAAGTAGTTCTAAGAACGCCCATTTTAATATTGCCATACATATTCTTTTCGCCCCAAGTTCCATAAGCTTCCATAACCGATTTTTCTGTATCGGCAATCAAAGGAAAAGGTAATTCGTGTTTTGCGATAAACTTCTGATGAGAAGCGGCATTGTCAGGACTGACACCAATCACGGCATAATCTTTCTTCAACCAATAATCATAATTATCTCTAAGGTTGCAAGCTTCTTTGGTACAGCCAGGCGTATTGTCTTTCGGGTAAAAATAAAGGATCAAATTTTTGCCTTTAAAATCAGCTAAAGAAACCGTTTTATCATTTTGATCTAGCCCTTTAAAATCAGGAGCTTTGTCTCCTTCTTGAAGTGTTACTGCCATTGTTTTATTATTATTATAATTAAGATTTAGTAAGCTTTATTAACTAACAGGAGCTAAGCGAACGACCAAGCCGTCCAAATCGTTGTGCAATTTTATTTGGCAACCCAAACGGCTGTTGTCCTCCACAAAAAAAGCTTGATCCAACATATCTTCCTCATCGTCAGAAGCTTCCTTTAATTCATGCTCGCTTTCTACATACATGTGGCAACTAGCACAAAGGGCCATTCCTCCACAAGTACCTTCGACAGGCAATTCTGCTGCTTTGCAAAACTCCATCATGTTCATATTCATGTCCGTAGGAGCTTCTAATTCGTGTTTGTTGTTTTCACGGTCAATGACCGTCACTTTAATCATGTCATCCATGTTTGCGAACTTTATTTCAGGACAGTTAAAATGAGTTTCTAACTATCTTTTAAATAACAAAAAAATGATTGAATAGTTTCCTTTACGCCTCCAAAGTTTTTAACGCTTGGTGCAAGACAATGCCAAAAGTAACAGCGACATTTAAGCAAGGAGTCTGCCCGATGGCAGGAATATACACGCCTTGGTCAATCAAAGGCAATACATCAGCAGGCAAGCCTTCTTTTTCGCTTCCAAAAATCAGCAAATCATTGCTTTCAAATTGAACTTCGTTCAAATGTTTTGCTTTTTCATCCACCAGCGTCGCTACTTTTCTACCGTCATAATTGGCTAGAAAGTCGTTGATATTTTCTTCTATTTTTATAATTTCAATGTGGTCGATCGCACCAGCGGTCCAAACCTTTGCCATGTGGGCCATGTCTGCCCTTGCTTTTTTGCTATGGGTGGGCGGCAACATGAGCTTGTTTTTATCATAAATATAAACCTTGTCTAAGCCATAAAATTCGGCACTTCGAATCATAGAAGAAAGGTTGGGGCGGTATTCTGGTGCAAAGAGTAAGACATTCATAGTATATTATTTAGTCTATTACTTCGGGATTTTCCACAAAGTAATGTTTGCGCAAAAGTAATGAAAAATTATCAATATGCTTTAAATTTTGCTTAATTGCTCCAAAAGCCAAGCCCGTTCTGTTAAGGGGTGTATGGAATCAATGCTGCGCTGCAATTGTTGTTGTGCTTTCAGGTTTCTTGGCGGTAGTTCCAATAGTCTTTTGGTCAAGCGGATGATATTAAGATAATTCTCCCGATGATAGCCCATAATTTCCTTACGTTGAAGATAGATCGTGAAACTATGAAAAAAAGCATCAAGCGCATCGTGGCTTTGTGTTTCATAATAAATTTTCATCAGCATCGTTTTGGCATCCAAGTTGAGAAACAAATCATCGTACTCTACTTGAATTAATCGCTGCATGGCTTGGTCATAATCTTCTTTTGCAAAATAAAGTTTAGAGGTATTATAATGTTGGTAGCTTTCTCTGTAATCAGCTTCAACATAAACCGCATAGCTAGAAATGTACTGGGCAATCCAGTCGTATTTTTGCAAGCGCAAGCCAGCCGAAGCGATGTTTTTATACGTAAAACGGCTAAGCATGCCATTGTCCAATAAGGCTTTATTTTTTAAACCCTGCTTGTACAGCTCAAAAACTTCTCGAATAAATTTTTGAGATTCATCGGAATTAATCCGACGAATACAATAGTTGATGGCTAGGGTGTATAAATCTTTTCGCTCCTTGGTTGGTAATAAATTTTCATGCTTTAATAAATTGCTTTTTAGTAATTCAAAATGAATACTATCTTTTGGAATCGTCAAAGCCATATAGGCTTGGTAATAGAGCTGTATGGTAGGTACGTTTAGGTAAGGGCTTTTTTGGGCTAAAAGCAATATTTCCTCCAATAAAGGAATATTATAATTGGTGGCATATAAATTTTTGTGGCTAATTGCGGTACAAGCATAGCGGAGGGTTTCGATCACAAATGCAATCGAAAAATGATCCACAATTGCTTGAAGATTGGTGGCTCGCATTCTCGATTGGGAAGCAGCTTGTTCAAAGTGCTCTTGTTCTAATTGGTATTTTTTATAATAATAAGTATGTGTCTTATTAACTTGTAAAGCAAGCGTTTTCCTTCCTTTTGCCCATTGCTGTTGTGCCAATTGAGCACGATTGCGTGTTCTCAAAAAAATAGCCATATTCTTTTGTTGCTCTAACGTGTTTTTTTTTGACATCCAGAAATGGACAAAATTTTCTAAATTTTTAATCCCTTTGGACATTAAACGTCTTAGTTTAAGATCCTTATAAATTTCCTTAGGAAACAGGTGTTTAAACACTCGCTTTTTATCCAAAGAGGTTTTAGATAAAGCCCTCCTAGAGCTTATATAAACAAAAAGCTGCGTTAAATCGCTGTCGCTATTGTGCAGCGGAGATTTTAGCCATTTGTGAAAGGCTTCTAATTCTGTGCTGTCTAAGCAAGTGTAGAGTTGTATTAATTTAGATTTTAACATATTATAAAGTTACCATAAAA
>Ga0055584_100007409_pt1 | contig 10762 bp, 10 predicted proteins | sample OSDHelmetaG_FD_58716 | JGI IMG/M metagenome (GOLD analysis project Ga0055584, IMG submission 58716) | Pelagic marine sediment microbial communities from the LTER site Helgoland, North Sea, for post-phytoplankton bloom and carbon turnover... | ecosystem: Environmental > Aquatic > Marine >...
GGCGCGGCGACGTCGGTGTTGACCTCCTCGAACCCATCGCCCGACTCCGGCTCGGGGCACGGCAACTGTCCGATCACACCGAGCCGAGCCGCTGTCAACACGGCCGCGACCGCGAGATGGACGTTCGCCGCGCCGTCGGCGACGCGGCTCTCGATGCGGGTCGCCGCACTCCGGGCGGTCGGCACCCGGTTGGCGACACAGCGGTGATCGTTGCCCCAGTTCGCCCAGTACCCGGACAGCGATGCCGGTTGCAGACGCCGGTACGCATTCACCGTCGGTGCCCCGATCGCCGCGAGCGAACGGTGGTGGTGGCACAGCCCGGCGATCGCGTGCTTCGCCACGGCGGAGAGCCCGTCGTCAGCCGAGGCGTCGAGCAGCAGGTTGTTGCCGTCGTGGTCGACGAGTGACAGGTTGACGTGTACACCGCTGCCGCTGAGGCCCTCGAACGGCAACCCGAGAAATGTGAGGTCGTATCCCTTCGCGAGCGCGACCTCCCGGGCCATGACGCGGAACAGGAACGCGTCGTCGGCCGCCGTCAATGCGTCGTCGTACTCGAGCGTCAGTTCATATTGGGATTCGTCGAACTCGGCGTTGATGGACTCGACCCGGAAGCCCGTGCGCCGTGCAGTCCGCATGATCTCGTCGACGACGCCACCTGGGTCGTTGGCGATGCCGGTGCCGTAGACCAAGGCCCTCGGGTTCCGGAGCCGGCGCCAGCCGTGCGGTGACTCGACGTCGGGTTCCAGCACGTAGGCCTCGAGCTCGATCCCGACCTGCGGGCGACAGCCCAACTCCCCCCACGCCGCGATCGCCCGCTGCAGCACGTGCCGGGCTGCGAACGGGAACGGTTCACCGTCGAGCGCGACGTCGGCGATGGCGATGGCCGTCACGTCGTCCTCCCAACTCGCGCGGACCGTGTCGTGATCGGGGGTGGCAACCACGTCGATCAGGCCGTCGAGCAGATACGAGCCGGGCGCCGGCATCAAGCTGCGGTCGTAGCCGAGACCCCAGACGGACGCGCAGTGGCCGGTACCGCGCCCGGCGATGCGCGCCGGCAGGTACTTCCCGCGAGCCAGCCCGAGGTGGTCGGGGAAGACCGACCGCACGCGGTCGAAGCGGTCGTCGATGTCGTTCACGGATGGATCCTTTCGAGTCGTCCGTCAGCCGGCGAGGTCGGTCACGAGGGCGCTGGGGAGCGCCTCGAGTCATGCATCCGCGACGGTGGAGGCGAGCATCCGACTGTACGACGACGGGGTCTCGGTGTCGAGTTCGCCGGCACTCACCGGCGTCGGGCCGCGGATCTCACCGGGTCGGGCGAGCACATCACGGGTCGGCAGGCATGCGACGGCAGCACGGAAGCCGGACTCGGGATCCGCACGAAACACTCGATCGACTCGGCTCGGCGAGCGGCGCGGAGTGGTGGACCCGACCGGCTCGCCGACAGCCCGACGAGTTGTTCCGCCCACGCCGTGCGGCGCCGCCCAGGCCGTGCGGGAACACGACCGGGTCGCCGGTTCCGGCCTCGCTCCGTGCCAGGCCGACACCGCGTCGATCGATCGCGCTCCCCATCGGGTCGATGCTGTCAGGCGGCCTCGGATCCGACCCGGTCGACCGCGGCGCGCTCGACACGTCCGCCGACGGGCGGCACTCCGCGGTCCCGTAGTCTGCTCCCGATGGCTGATGACCGGACGTTGCTGCCGAACGAGCAGGACATCATCGCGGCGATCGGCGACCGCCCCTTCGACTTCGCGTCGATGGAGGCGATGGCCAACATCTACCGCGCCGCGGCGGCGATCCGGCGACGCGCCGAGCAGGGCGTGCTCCGGGAAGCGGCCCTGTCGTGGGGTGGCTTCACGACGATGTGGGTGCTCTGGATCTGGGGTGAGATGGAGACGGGGCGCCTCGCTGTCGAGTGCGACCTGTCGAAGGGCACGCTCACCGGCATCCTCAACACGCTGGAGGGTCGTGGCCTCGTCGTTCGCGAACGGATGGACAGCGACCGTCGCCGGATGCTGGTGACGTTGACGCCCGACGGGGAGCACATGATCGAGACGCTGAGCCCGAGCTTCAATCGGTTCGAGACCGAGACGACGGCGACCCTCGACGAGGACGAGAAACGCGAGCTTGCGGCGCTGCTGCGTCGGATCATCGTCGACACCTCGGGCGATCGGAGCTAGCTCGACATGAGGGGTATCGCACTCCGGAGCGCCCACCAGCAGGCCACCGCGATCCGCACCGGTGAGATCTCGGCGACCGAACTGCTCGAACTCACGCTCGAGCGGTATGAGCGGCTCAACCCGGCGATGGTCGACGCACTGGGCGAACTCGGTGTACAGCTCGACTGGACGGCGCGTCCGGACATCGAGATCGCCCGCCTCCACGACGTGTACATCACCCTGCTGCGGGCGGCGACAGGGACCGAGCACTCCGACGAGCAGTACGCCGCGCTCGCGGGCGACGCCGACCGCTTCGATGCCGGCGACCGCGACTATCGGGCGCGAGCGGCGCGATCGGTTCGAATGAGCCGCCGGGAATGGGCGGCGTTCCATTCCGAACGCGAATACGCACGGCTGGCCTGGGACGCCTTCTTCGACGAGTTCGACGCGCTGCTGTGCCCGACGGCGTCGACGGTCGCGTACCCCCACGACCAGGTGGGCGAGCGCGCCGACCGAACGGTCACCGTCAACGGCCGCGAACAGGGCACCACCGATCAGCTCTTCTGGGCCGGCCTGTCGTGCGGGGGTGTACCTCCCCGGCACGGTCGCGCCCGCAGGCCTCACCGCCTCGGGTCTGCCGTGCGGTCTCCAGATCGTGACCGGTCACCTCCGCGACCGGGACGGCATCGCATTCGCCGAACTGATGGAACGAGAGCTCGGCGGCTACCAGGTCCCGCCCGGCTACGAGTGAGCGGAGCCGTCCTGTACGACCTGGAACAGTTCGAGCACGAGAGCGCCGTTGCGAAGGTTGCCGACAGCGATCGCCACGGCACCGTTCAACCAACTCAGTCGCTCGGACGAGGTCTCGAAGACGATGCCTTCGATGATGCCCTCCGGTCGGGCACGGCCGCGACCACGGTACGCGAACACATCGGTGCCCGACCCGACGACCGCGTGGACATCGAGGTGAGCGATGCCGTCGCTGCCGACGACGAGGTGGTCGATGCCCACGACGGGCCACTCGCCGGGCCAGTGGGGTGATGTCGCTGTTCCCGCGAACGCGACTTCGTTACGGATACCTCCCGGAGTGGCCCCGAGGTCGGTCGCGTCCAGCTTCACGGTCACCTGCATCAGCGGTTCGAGCGGAGGTGGATCGGGGATCGGCACACCGACACGGTAGGAGTCTCGAGAACGACCGAGCGACCTGCGCCGTCGCCCGGCCGACGATCGGGCCCGTCGTCAGTACGACGTGGCGATGTACTGGGTCTCGCAGAACTCGTAGATGCCCTCGCTGGCACCTTCACGACCGAGGCCCGACTGCTTCATGCCGCCGAACGGCGCGGCCGGGTCGGACACGGCGCCGCGGTTCAGACCGATCATGCCGGCCTGGATGCGTTCGCTGACGGCGAGGCCGCGCGCGAGGTCCTGGGTGTAGACGTACCCGATCAGGCCCATCTCGGTGTCGTTGGCCATGTCGATCACCTCGTCCGTGTCGGTGAACGTGATGATCGGGGCGACCGGCCCGAAGATCTCCTCGCGTGTGATCAGTGATCCGGGAGCGACGTCGGCGAGCACGGTCGGGGCGTAGAAGCTGCCCGGCCGGTCGAGCCGTGTGCCGCCGAGCGTCACCCGTGCGCCGCCGGCGACGGCGTCGTCGACGAGGCCGGCCACCGTGTCGACTGCACCGTCGTTGATCAACGGTCCGCAATCGACACCCGGTTCGTCGCCACCGCCGACACTCACCGCGGCCATGGCCGCGGTGAACTTGGTGGTGAACTCCTCGGCCACGTCGGCATGCACGAAGAACCGGTTCGCGGCCGTGCACGTCTCGGCCGAATGGCGCATCTTCGCGACCATCGCACCCTCGACGGCGGCGTCGATGTCGGCATCGTCGAACACGACGAACGGGGCGTTCCCGCCGAGCTCCATCACGGTCTTGAGCACCCGGTCGGCGGCCCGCTTGAGCAGGCGCTGACCGGTCGGAGTCGACCCGGTGAACGACACCATGCGGGTCGCCGGATGGTCGACCGCGGCGTCGAACCAGTCGCCCGAGCTCTCCGCAACCGTGACGTTGACGAGCCCGCCGGGCACTCCGGCCTCGGTGAGCAGTTCGGCGATCCGCAGCGCGGTGAGCGGCGTCTCGGTCGGCGGCTTGATCACCACGCCGTTGCCGGCGGCGAGGGCCGGCGCGAGTTTGCGGGTGATCATCGCAGCCGGGAAGTTCCAAGGCGTCACGATCACCACCACACCGACCGGCGGATGGTGGACGATGATCCGGTTGGCGCCCGACGGCGCCGTGCTGATCGAGCCGTGGATGCGGGTGGCCTCCTCGGAGTTCCACCGGAAGAACTCGGCGGCGTAGGCGACCTCGCCGCGCGCGTCGGCGACCGGCTTGCCGTGCTCGGCGACGATCAGATCGGCGAGTTCACCCTGATGCTCCATCATCAGTTCCCAGCAACGCCGGAGGATCTCGGCCTTCTCCCGCGGGGCCACCCGGGCCCAGACGACCTGAGCCTCGTGGGCGGCCTGGCAGGCGGCGGTCGCGTCGCCGGTCGAGGCGGCAGCCACGTCGGTGATGTGCTCGCCGGTCGACGGATTGATCACTGGTCTGGTCTCGCCGTTCGAACCGTCGCGCCATTCGCCGTCGATGTACAGCTTGGTCTGCATCGTGAACTCCTTGTCGGTATGAGGATCTGATCAGGTCGGGCGTGATCAGTCGAAGTCGAGCGTGATCACACCGAGGTCACCGAAGTCGACCTCGAACCGATCGCCGGCGCGGCAATCGATCGGCCGCGTGAACGAGCCGGCGAGGATCGTCTCGCCGGCTTCCAACGGTATCCCGATCCCGGCGAGCCGATTCGCGAGCCAGACGATGCCCATGACCGGGTCGTCCAGCACGCCGGCGCCGAGGCCGGTCTCCTCGACCACACCGTTGCGCGAGCAGATCGCGCCGGCCCAACGGAGCCGGCCGGCGCGGGCATCCTCGACCGACATGGTCTCGGTCCCCACGACGATGCCGGCGTCGGCGGCGTTGTCGGAGATCGTGTCGAGCACCGTGCGGGTGCGGCCGTCGTCGGGGTGGACACGGTGGGAGCGGGCGTCGATCAGCTCGAGTGCCGGCACGATGTGCTCGGTGGCCGCGTAGACGTCGTCGGGTGTGAGATCGCGACCGAGGTCGTGCGGCACCAGCCGGTCGCGCAGTACGAACGCGAACTCGACCTCGATCTTGGGGTCGAGGTAGTCGGCGGCCCGCAATGTCGTGCCCGTCGACACGAACATGTAGTCGAGCAGGGCACCGAAGTCGGGTTCGTCGATGTTCATCGCCTGCTGCATCGCACGGCTGGTGAGGCCGATCTTGTGGCCCTCGATCTTCGACCCCTCGGCGACCTGGAGTTCGATCCAGGCGGCCTGGATCGCGTACGCATCCTCGAGCGTGATGTCGGGATGGTGCCGCGTGACCGGGTCGATCGGACTGGCGGTGCGTCGCGCCCGCTCGTGGTCCGCGGCGATCGACCGGATCTGGTCGACCGTGAGCGTCGTGCTCACCCGTCGACCCGGCCGAGCTTCGGGATCGGATGCGTGTCGTACGCGATCGCGACGTTCTTGGTCTCCGTGTAGAACTCGAACGAGTACTCCGGGCCACCGTCGCGACCGATACCGCTCGCCTTGGTCCCTCCGAACGGCGTCGGCAGGTGGCGGACGTTCTGGCTGTTGACCCAGACCATCCCGGCGTCGAGGTCGCGGGCGACGCGGTGCGCCCGCCCGGTGTCGCCCGTCCAGAGGTAGCCGGCGAGGCCGTAGTCGATGTCGTTCGCGATCGCGATCGCATCGGCCTCGTCGTCGAACGGGATCACGGTCAGGGCGGGACCGAAGATCTCCTCCTGGGCGATGCGCATGTCGTTCGTGGCGTCGGTGAACAGCACCGGGGCGACATAGTTGCCCGCCGGGTCGATCGGGTCGCCACCGCCGAACAGCACGGTGGCGCCGTCCTCGACCGCCTTGGCCGGGTAGCTCCGCACCTTCTCGCAGTGGCGGGGGTGGATCAGCGGACCGATCTCGGTCGTCGGGTCGAGCGGATGACCGACCCGCAGTGACCGGACCCGCTCGCTCAGCCGCTCGACGAACTCGTCGTGGATCGACGACTGCACGAGGAGTCGGCTCGCCGAGGTGCACCGCTCGCCGTTGAGGCTGTAGATCATGAACACGACTGCGTCGAGCGCGCGTTCGAGGTCGGCATCGTCGAACACGATCACCGGGTTCTTGCCGCCGAGCTCGAAGTGCAGCCGCTTGAGGGTGGGCGCACCCTGGGCCTGGATCATCGAGCCGGTCGCCGACTCGCCGACGAACGCGATCGCCTTGATCAGCGGGTGCTCGGTGAGCGCCCTGCCGGCGCTCTCCCCGAAACCGTGCACCGTGTTCAGCACACCGGCGGGCAGGCCGGCCTCGTGGGCGATCTCGGCGAGCATCGCCGCGGTACACGGGCTCCATTCGGCCGGCTTGTGCACCACCGTGCAGCCGGTCGCGAGCGCCGGCGCGATCTTCCAGGTCGACAGCATGAACGGCGTGTTCCACGGCGTGATCACGCCGACCGGGCCGAGCGCCGACCGGGTCGAGAAGTTGACGTGGTGCTCGTCGGGCATCGACCGGCCGTTGCCCGCGTCAGGGGCGTGATCGGCGAAGAAGCGGAAGTTCTCGGCGCCTCGGATCGCGGCGGCGCTCATGAACCGGATCGGCTGGCCGGTGTCGACGCACTCGACCGTGGCGATGTCGTCGGCTCGCTCGACGATCAGATCGGCGACGCGGTGCAGGATTCGCTTGCGCTCCTTGCCCGAGCGACCCGACCATTCGGGGAACGCGGAGGCGGCGGCGCGCGCGGCGACGTCGACGTCGGCTGCGTCGCCCGAGGCGACCGTTCCGAGCAGCGTCGAGTCGACCGGCGAGCGGTTCTCGAACGTCTGGCCCGTCACGCTCGCCACGGGTGCACCGTCGACGAAGTGGAGCAACGGTCGATCGGCGAAGCGACGGAGGTTCCGCCGCGCGATCGCCCGGTACTCGTCGTCGGTCCGGTCAGCTGCCATGTTGCTCGTCTCCCTCGGCGTCGTTGCGCTCGGCGATGAGCGGGCGCAGATGGTTGCGATTGACCCGCGAATCAGGGTCGATCTCCTGGTATTCGACGCTCAACATCATCGTGTCGCGGGCGTCACCGAGCTGCTCGTCGAGCGCGTTCATCAGGGCATCGACGAAGTTGCGCCGGTCGTCATCGGATCGTCCGGCGCCGAGCCGCGCGGTGATCGCCACGAATGCGTTGTCGGGGTGGCGGTCGGCGATCGCGTAGTGATGGCGAGCGACCGCGCGGGTGCGCAATGCATCGAGCGGCGCGATGCCGGTGGCGAGTGCAGTGTCGTGCAGGGCGTCGACGAGGTCGGTGATGTCGACGCGGTCGGCGACGTTCGCGGAGTGCTCGATGATCAGGTGCGGCATTTGCCAACCATTATCTAACATGTTAAGTATATATGCAAGATGAGACTGCTGAGCTACTCCCACGAGGGTCGACGCGGCTACGGCGCCGTGCTGGACGGCAACGCTGTGGGCATCGTCGATCTGGGTCGCCGCATGGAGGGCGTGAGCGACCTGTCCGATCTGCTCGCGCAGGAGCGGATCGACGAGGCGCGGTCGATCGTCGCGACCGTCGACACACCCGACCTCCCGCTCGACGACATCACCTACGAGCGCACGTTCCCGGCCCCCGGCAAGATCTTCTGCATCGGCGTCAACTACGGCGGCCGCAACGCCGAGTACCGTGACGGCCAGGACGAACCGACCAGGCCGAGCGTGTTCGTGCGGTTCCCGTCGTCGTTCACCGGGCACGGACAGGACCTCGTGCGACCGCCGGAGAGCCCGCAACTCGACTACGAGGGCGAGATCGTCGCCGTCATCGGGAAGGGCGGTCGCCGGATCCCCCGCACCGCGGCCCGGGACCACGTCGCCGGCCTCGCGCTCGGCAACGAAGGCACCATCCGCGACTGGGTCCGCCACGCCAAATTCAACGTCACCCAGGGCAAGAACTGGGACTCGTCCGGCTCGATCGGACCGTGGATGGTCACCCTCGACGACATCGGCGACTTCGAGCACCTCCACCTCACCACCCACGTCAACGGCGAGCTCCGTCAGGACGACACCCCGGCGACGATGGCCTACCCGATCGAGTTCCAGATCGAGTACCTGTCGACGTTCTGCACCCTCGAACCCGGCGACATCATCTTCACCGGCACGCCGACCGGGGCCGGGGCCCGTTTCGACCCGCCGCGGTTCCTGGAGCCGGGCGACGTGATCGAGGTGACCGTGCCCGAGCTCGGCACCCTCCGCAACGGAGTCCGCGATGAGCACCACACGTGACGGTTCCAGCCGGACCGCGTCGCCATCGACGACGCGGGATCTCCGGAGCTTCGACGAGTCGCTGCCGATGGCACTGATGCGCGCACGGGAAGCCGTCATGCGCCGCTTCCGGCCGATCCTCGCCGAGCACGAACTCACCGAGCAGCAGTGGCGCGTGCTGAGGGCCCTGGACGACGTCGACGATTCGATCACCGTCGGTGAGTTGGCCGAGCGCACGTTCCTGCTCGGCCCCAGCCTGTCGCGCATGCTCGTCACGCTGGAGGAACGGGGGCTGATCGCGCGTGCCGCCGACCGGGGCGACGCCCGCCGCTCGAAGACCGAGATCACTCCGACGGGTCGGCGCCTGGTCGCGACCATTGCCCCGCGCAGCGAGATCGTGTACGACGAGATCAGCGCCCAACTCGGCCACCACGATCTCGAACAGCTCTACGACCTCCTACGCCGAACCGCAGCCGTCACGGACCAGCCATGAGCACGCCCAACACCTACCACCAGGCCCCCGACTCGATCACCACCGCGCCGCCCGGGTGCCCGGTGCACCAGCCCTGGTCACCCCTCGACGCGGACTACCTCGCCGATCCGTACCCGATCGCGAACGCGCTCCGCGAACAGCACCCGGTGTTCTACGCACCCGACCTCGGTCACGTCGTCGTCGCGACGATGGAGGACATCGAGACCGTGTTCATGAGTCCCGACGTGTACGCGTCGACGAACGTCCAGGACCCGATCTTCCCGCTCTGCGACGAGGCGGCGGCCGTGTTGGCGGCGCCCGACTTCGACCCCGTCGCCGTGATGTCCAATCGGCCCGAACCCGACCACGGACGCATCCGGGTCCACACCCGTCAGGGGTTCTCCAACCGGCGCCTGAAGTCGCTCGAGGGCTACATGCGCGACCGGGCCACCGTACTGCTCGACGGGATGATCGCCGACGGGTCGCCCGCCGAGTACGTCGCCGCCCTGGCGTTCCCGCTGCCGGCCGAGATCGTGTTCCGCTTCATCGGCTTCCCGCCGGAGGACGACACACTGATCAAGTCGTGGTGTGCGAATCGCCGTGCGTTCTCGTGGGGCAAGCCGACCCCCGAACAGCAGGTCGAGATCGCCCAGGGCATGGTCGACTACTGGCGCTACTGCCGCGAGTTCGTCGCCGAGCGAAGCGTCCGGCGAACCGACGACTTCACGTCCGAGTTGCTCGACGCCCACGAAGCCGACCCCGACCCGTCGAACGGCAGCGGCATCACCTACCGCGAGGTCGAGTCGGTGATCTACGGCTTCTCGTTCGCCGGTCACGACCCGGTCACCGCACTGCTGTGCAACACACTGCTCTGCCTCCTCCCGCGCCGCGAGCAATGGGACGAACTCTGCGCCGACCCGGCACTGGCCGCCGCCGCGGTCGAAGAGACCCTCCGCTTCGAGTCGAGCCAGATCTCGTGGCGCCGCATCACCACACGGGACACCACGCTCGCCGGCATCGACCTGCCCGCCGGCACCAGGCTGTACCTCAACTTCGCGTCGGCGAACCACCAGCCCGACGTGTTCGACGACCCCGACACGTTCGACATCCACCGGGAGAAGGCGAACCGCCACATCTCGTTCGGCAAGGGCATCCACTTCTGCCTCGGCAACGGTCTCGCCCGGATGGAGGCACGGATCGCACTCGAACTCCTCTCCCAGCGCCTGCCGTCGCTCCGGCTGGCACCCGACCAACGACTCGGCTACTTCCCGAACATCACGTTCCGCGGGCCCGACACCCTGGACCTGGAGTGGGACACATGAGCCTGTACGCCGTCCAGAAGTTCCTCTACGAGATCAACCGCAGCGAGACGCTCCAGGCCGCGTACACCGCCGATCGCCACGCGGTGCTCGAGCCGTACGACCTGACCGACGAGGAGATCGACGCCCTCGTCGAACCCGACATCGGGCTGCTGTTCCACATCGGTGTCAACGGTCAGATCCTCATGCACTTCGCTGCGTTCCACCAGATCGAGTGGCAGGACTACCTGCAGCGGATGCGCGACGGCATCGACGAACACGGTCCGGTCCGCGAAGGCGTGTACGCCATGACCATCGGCCTCGACGAGCGGGTCGCGCCCGTGCACGAACGGGCCGAAGACAGAGAGGGCCGCTGATGCCACTCGTGTTCGCCGGAGTGTGCTCGCATGCTCCGGGCATCACCGGACGTTCCGACCAGGCCGATCCGGATGTCCGGGACC
>Ga0055584_100007410_pt1 | contig 10762 bp, 7 predicted proteins | sample OSDHelmetaG_FD_58716 | JGI IMG/M metagenome (GOLD analysis project Ga0055584, IMG submission 58716) | Pelagic marine sediment microbial communities from the LTER site Helgoland, North Sea, for post-phytoplankton bloom and carbon turnover... | ecosystem: Environmental > Aquatic > Marine >...
AAACCCTGATACCTAGTACCAGGGTTGTGCTGTTGGCTTTCAGACTCGTTTAAAAGTCTTGAGCCAAATGTAAGCCACAAGGGCTTCAATAACTGTCATGGTAATATCAGATTTAAACGGTTATACAACCAATTTCGAATTCTGACATTTCACTGTTGCTATTGTGACAAACCATATTTTTACGCAGATGGGTTGTTTAACATCATCGGCATAACGAGCATTAACAAATCCTCGTTTTCGTCATTTTCATCAGGTAAAATGATACCTGCTCTACTTGGTTCAGAGAGTTCCACCCTTACTGACACTGAATCGATGTTGTTTAATATGTCCATTAACAATTTCGAATTGAAGCCAATTTCTATATCAACACCTTCGTAGGCGCAACTCAACCTCTCAGTCGCTTCATTCGCCATGTCTATATCTTCGGCGGAAACAACCAATTCACTACCACTAATTTTTAAGCGGATTTGATGTGTTGTTTTATTTGAGAAAATACTGATACGCTTTACACTATTCAATAAATCCATACGATTGATGGTCAATACGTTGGGGTTTTTGTCAGGGATAACAGCGTTGTATTCAGGATATCTTTCATCGATAAATCGACAAATCAATTTCACATCGCCAAAAGTGAAATAGGCATTGCTTGTGTTGTAATCAACTTGAACAACAGAATCGTCGTCACTCAAAGTTGCTTTTAAAAGGTTTAAGGCTTTTTTCGGTAAAATGAACGAATGCTCAACACCTGGCTTTACATCGGTTCTTTTTAATCGTACCAATCGATTGGCATCTGTTGCCACAAAATTTGCTGAGTCATTAAACAACTCAACATATACACCGGTAAGGTTTAACCGTAAATCGTCGGTTCCAGTGGCAAATATTGTTTTTGAAATACTGCTCAATAAAGTCATTGACGTCATTTCAAAAGAAGTGTCAGAATCTAAGTCTGGCGTTTTGGGAAAATCTTCTCCAGGCTGCCCACTTAACTTATATCGACCATTTTCAGAACGCAACTCTATCGCATGCGTTTTTTCATCCAATGTAAATGTAATTGGTTGATTTGGTAACGCCTTAAGCGTGTCCATTGTTAACCTACTTGGCACTGCAACTACACAGTCTTGTTCAGATTGAACTTCCATAGTAGTGGACATACTTGTTTCTAAATCGGTACTCGTAATGGTCAATACACCATCTTTAATATCGAATAAGAAGTGATCAAGAATTGGCAAAATGGGTTTTGCCGCTACCGTGCCAATAACGACTTGTAATTTCGTTAATAGGGCAGAGGTGTTAACTATAAATTTCATTAAACCGTTTAATTATATAACTGCTGGCGAAGTTAAACCATTGACTCTAAATAACTCAAAATATGTGCAAATATTCCCCCAGTGTGTTGAGAAGCACTTATAGAAATTACTAAAAAAAAGAATTCGACGTCAGATTGATAATTTACTAGTGAATGCTTTTATATTTCGGGTCTAAAATAAAAAATACCCCATGAGCGATGATCAAAACGAACTAAATCCTGAGGAAACAAATAATCCAGAAGCAAGCATTGAAACTCCATCCGAAGTTGCAGAAGCACCCCTTACTACAGGTGTTACAGCAGAAATATTAGAAATAATCAATATCGCTGATGCGATTAAACGTCAATTGTCAAGAGTGGTTGTCGGCCAAACGGATCTAATGGACTTAATGATAATCGCCATTTTAACCAAAGGTCATATATTAATAGAAGGAGTACCAGGTGTTGCTAAAACACTTACTGCGAAATTATTCGCACAAACGGTGAATGCAGATTTCAGCAGGATTCAATTTACACCTGATTTAATGCCAAGTGATATTCTTGGAACCAATATTTTTAATGCTAAGAAGAACGATTTTGAGTTTAAAGCTGGGCCCATTTTCGCCAATATTGTGGTTGCAGATGAGATTAACAGGGCACCAGCAAAGACACAAGCAGCAATGTTTGAGGTGATGCAAGAAGCACAGGTCTCTGTCGACGGTGAAACGAGAAGTATGGGAGACGCTTTTATGGTATTAGCAACCCAAAACCCAATAGATAATGAAGGTACTTATAACCTTCCAGAAGCTCAATTAGACCGCTTTCTGTTTAAAATAGTTGTTGATTATCCAAGTCTGAGCGAAGACGTTAAGATTCTTCAACGATTCCAAAACGACTTTGATATGAAAGAAGCTGACAAAATGGAAAAAGTGGTGGATTTGGCCAAATTGGTGAAACTGCGTGCTACCATTGAGAAAGTAACTATATCTAATCAAATACTCGAATACATTGCTGGCATCATCCAAGAAACCCGAGTAACGGGTGATCTCTTCCTTGGCGCATCGTCAAGGGCTGCCATCTGGTTGATGAAGGCTTCAAAAGCAACAGCAGCCTTACGTGGTCGAAATTTTGTCACACCTGATGATGTACGTTGGGTAACCAAGCCTGTCTTGAATCATAGGATCATCTTGTCACCACAAAGAGAAATGGAGGGCGTACCAGCCTCGACCATCCTACAACAAATCATTGAAAAAGTAGAGGTACCTAGATAGTTCTATTGCGCGGATTCATCGACCATATAAAATCAATCTATTTTAATACCATCACTTTTTGGGTGTTTGGCATTATTGTGGGCTTAATGATTTTAGGGGCCTGGTCTACCATCGTCTTTATAGTGAGTGCCATTGCTGCAGTTGCCTTTATTGTTTTATTAATTCTGGATTATATCCTTCTTTATTGGCGAGGTGGGTATATTGAGGCATCACGTTCAACGGATAAAGTCCTGTCATTAGGCGACGACAATCCAATTAAAATCGAGATTGTAAATGGGTATCTGACCAACATCAAAACGACCGTTATAGATAATTTGCCTTTTCAACTGCAGATTCGTGATTTCAAAATGGAGCAGGCGTTGGAGGGAGCGGAGACTAAAATTCTGACTTATTCAGTACACCTAAATACAAGAGGTGATTACAAATTTGATGATATTGATGTCTTTGTGGCTACTGATTTACTTGGTTTGTTACAGAGAAGGTTTAAGATTCCACAATCTAAGGTGATAGCAGTGTATCCTTCCTTAATTCATATGAAGGAAATCGAGTTAAAAACCTTGTCAAAGATTGCCTTAAGTCAGGGAGTGAAGAAGATGCGTCGTTTAGGTCATAGTTATGAATTTGAACAAATCAAAACCTATGTTCAAGGAGATGATTATCGCAGTATCAACTGGAAATCAACTGGGAGAAATCAAACGTTAATGATTAACCAGTACGAAGACGAGAAAGCACAGCCTATCTATTTTGCCATCGATAAAGGTCGGAATATGCGCACGCCTTTCAATGGCTTGAGTTTGGTGGACTACGCCGTGAACAGTACGTTGGCCATTAGCAATGTCGCTCTTGAGAAAAGTGATCGTGTTGGTCTGTTAACTTTTGATAAAGATTTTGATGTGTTTATCAAAGCGCAACATCGCAGGGGTCAGCTGGCTATGATATTAGATGCGTTGTACAACATGCAACAAAAAGATGTTGATGCCAATTTTAATGCTCTGTATCATGCGGTCAAAAGACAAGTACGGCAGCGTAGTTTGATTTTTCTTTACACGAATTGTAATACCCTTCATTCACTTCAAAGAATGAAACCTGTGTTAAGTCTAATGAATAAAAAGCACCTGTTGGTAACCATTTTGTTTGAAAATTCTGAGATTTCAGAATTGGCCTCTAAAAAACCAAAGGACTTAGATGAGATTTACGAAAACACAATCGCAGAGAAGTTTTTATACGAACAGCGATTGATCGCTGCAGAACTTAACACCATGGGCGTTCACACAATTGTCTCCAAACCAGAAGAGTTGTCGATTAACACCATTAACAAATACCTGGAACTAAAATCGCAAGGCAAAATTTAGACTGACTAAGTCTAAAGTTGTTTGTAAAAATCGAGCAATCTGTCTACCACGCTTTGATTAGAGTATTGATTCTCAATTAGTTTTCGTGCGTTGGTTTTGAGTTTGTGATACAAGGCATTATCGGTATTTAAACGCTCAAAAGCCTTTACAAATTCATTCGGAGTATCAGCAATCAAAATATTTTCTCCATCAGTATACGCAATTCCTTGGGCACCTATGGTTGTGCTTATGACCACTTTCCCTGCACTCATTGCTTCCAATATCTTCAAACGTATTCCACTGCCAGATTTAAGCGGGACTACCGTAATTGCTTTGTCTTTAATAAACTCAGGGGCACTATCTACCTCACCAATCATGTGTACTCCTTCAATTTGTTGAGCCTTATAGGCATCAGACATACCTTTTCCAGCTACGTAGAATTCCAATTGATTGTCGAGTGTTCTTAATTGCGGCCAGACGTCATGAATAAACCAATCAACCGCCTCCACATTTGGCATCCATTCCAAACTCCCAATATGATACACAGATTTAGGACTTTCATTTTGTGAAGGTGCCCAAAACACGGTATCAATTCCAGCAGGTGAGGGGAAAACAGGAATTATACAACCGAGTTGTTGAAACAGTTTTCCATCATCGTCCGTAACCGGTACCAATGCCGCATATTGATTAAGGTGCTTTGACTCGAACCGCTTTAAACGTTTAGAAAGCAATCCTAAATACCACTTCTTCACAGGGTTACGTGTGTTTTTCGCCAACCGCTCCCATATTTGGTATTCAACGTTGTGCTGACGAAGAACAACCTTAGCTCCTTTTTTATGACCAATCACGGTATCCGCATATCGAGCTGGAAATGTTCCTTCTATTTGAATGACATCATATTCATTTTGCTCCAAGTGATGTTTAAGGGCTGATTCAAAATCAGCGTTGTAGAATCGCTCGACATTATATGATTTATCTGTAAACAGATTGACAAACGCTGGGATAGGTTTTACATCTGTATCAATAGGAAAGACGTGATAATCACAATATTTAGACAGTTCTTTTTTTGCAGCAGCCTCATCAGTTTGATGTTTTTTAGCCGACAAGGCAAATAAAGTGACATCACATCCAGCTTCGTGGAAACCTCTTGTATAATTATAAATACCAATCGTTCCACCTTCATTTAATGGAAAAGGAACACGATTGGAAACCTGTAAGATCCTTAATCCACTCATTCAGGTCTTTGAAAAATATTGATTTTTTTAAAAAGTTTACGGTATGCCTCAGAGTCAAATAACATGGATTCAGTATTGCTCTTATACGTTAAGAAGAAAGCAAGTGGGACAAAAATCATTGGAGCAAACCATGCCCCAGCCCATACTTCCAAAACACCTTCTCGAGCTAGTTTTTCTCCAACGGTTTGAAGGATAAAAAATACAATAAACAACAAAATCGCAACGATCATCGGTGTCCCAAATCCCCCTTTACGAATAATAGCACCGATTGGAGCCCCAATAAAGAGGAGCATTAAACAACTAAATGCCAATGTGAATTTCTTGTGCCATTGCGTTGCATACCGTCTTTTGCGTTCTTGCATTTTCCTAACGTCGTTGCTGGCATTTTCAACAATTCGATGGAGGTTACGAGTAGATTGATTCGCACTTTGCACCAATTCTTTCATGTCAACACTTTTGACTGTGGCGGCTGGGGGAGGAGGTTTCTTCGTTTTGAGTAACCCCTTTTTACCTTTTGGAATCACTGGGTCTTCCGCCAGATTTTTTGGCTTTGAAACCAACTGCACACTATCTATCGAGGCATTGAGATATTCTCTATAGGAAATGCTTTTATCTAAGTTCGAAAAATCATATTGCTTGACAGTAGAGTCTTGAGGAATACGGAAATAACTCGTTAGATATTCTCTTAAAAACGCTGTTTTTTGATCTATTAAAACTTCAAACGAATCGACTCTGACAATGATTTCTTTCAAATTCAACATTTCATAATTGTCCTTGAACATTTCTGGATTGCTCCTGGTCAACTCCAATTCAGACATGTCAATAGCCATGTTGTACGTCTTAAACTCCATGGTGTTGTGCGGAAAGGTTTTACTGTAATTGGGAGATTCTATCATCTCCTCATACCGTTTACCCTCATACAAAGTCAGTTTTAAAAACCGCTTATCCTCGGTAATAGTCATTGTACCTCTTTTCGCAATAACCACGTTCGTAACACCAGATTTGCCTGATTTAGAGTAAATTAACACATCTTCCAGTGTTTGATTGTCATCGTGTTTATGACCAACCCGAATAGCAAATCCACGCAGTTCGGTAAAGAAAATACCATCCTGAATATTCATGGCTGGCTTTTTATTGGTCACGTCATAAAACAAAGCTCCCCAGCTTAAATTGGCTTTTGGAATTAATACATTGGAAGAATAAAAAGCGATGCCGGCAATGATAACCATTACATAAAACATTGGCCTCATGGCCTTTACCAATGATATCCCAGCAGACTTGATTGCCACTAACTCGTAGCGTTCACCCAAGTTACCAAAAACCATTATTGTACTAAGTAATACCGCAAGTGGAAGTGCACGAGGAATAAGGTAAGGAATAGAGTAGAAAATGAATTCTAAAATGATATACCATTCAAGTCCTTTACCGACCAAATCACCAATATATTTCCACAAAAACTGCATTAACATTAAAAAAATACTAATGCAAAAAGTGGCTAAAAATGGGCCAATAAATGACTTAACAAGAAGCAAATGAAGCTTTTTCAATTTGTGCTTTCTTTAATTATGCAAACGTAATTAAATGCATTGACTGATGCCTGAAATTTTTACTTCGATTAAAATCCTTTATTTTCGGTGAAATCTTACAATATGAAAACCAACCTTCTAACACTTACCGTTTTACTGTTTTTAGGCGCCGGAATTAGTCAGGCACAAATCACCAAAAAAGACGTAAAACATTTTAACAAATCCATAAAACATTATAACAAGGCTAAGTACGAAAAAGCTTTGGAACTTATTGATCCAATTGTTCTTCGAAATCCAAACAACGCTACACTATGGGCATATAATATTGAATATATGTACCGTGATTATATGGTAGCAAGCAGTAAAGGCAGCTATGTGATTGTTACGAGTACAGGAGACTTGGGTTCTGCAAAAATGCTGCAAGATTTGTTAAACGCAGCTTTAGGAGGAGGTCTTAAAAAAAGAGAACTTCTGAATTCACTTAGACAATGCACCATGTATTGCGATGATCCGTCTTTAGAGGATGCTCATAGGATATTAAGGGCTGAATTTGTTGACAAAAAGTATCCAGTAGATACGGGTATTTCTGAGGAAGCTAAGGAGATTTATGCGGAAGCCGAACAACAGTTTTGGAGTAAGAACTACAACGATGCTGCTGAATTGTATGACGATGCCTTGAACATTGAACCAGATTATTACAAAGCACGCTTGTATTTAGGAGACAGTTATTATTCGTTAAAAGAATACGAGAGGGCAGCGCCAATATTTGCTGAATGTGCAGAACGATTCCCTGACCTCTTAGAACCACAAAAATATTATGCTGACGCGTTAGAGGGAATGGAAGAATGGGAGAAGGCATTAGATGCTTCAATTGAAGGAGTGCTTAGATTTCCTGGTGTTGGTATGTTTAGAAGAATGGAAGAATACTCAGAAAAAATGGGTAAAGAGTTCGACAGGGAGTGGATTCCAAGACTGTGTCCAGTGAATGTGGCTTCGGATACCATAGAAGCCGAAGATTTACCGCTTGAGTATATTCCTGAATACTGGAAGTACTACTTCGAAGCAAAAGGTAAAATCGCCCGCTATACAGACAAAGAAGGCATCTTGACTTCTAATACGCTAACTGATTATTCGACTTTAGAGGCCTATTGCTGGGACTACATGTTGGAGCGAGCAGATGAAGATATTGAAGAATTAGCCGTTGCCAGAGAGATGAAAGAAGACGGAAATTTAGAAGCATACGTACTCATTTCACTTTTTCACTACGATTTATTTGATCAATTTAAATACTACGTAACGAATTCTAAAGAAGAGTCTGTGGCCTATCTCAACTCTTTGGTGAAATAAGCCAGCAAGATTATAATTCTTTTTCTAAAGCTTCAATTTTTGAAAGTGTATCAGCTTGTTTCTGACGTTCTCGGTCAATAACAGCTTCGGCAGCATTATTAATGAATTTCTCGTTGCTCAACTTCTTGTCAATACCAATAAGAAATCCTTTTAACCGCTTAATTTCACCTTGAATGGCAGCAACGTCTTTTTTGTTTAAATCAACACCTTCAAATGCAATATTGATTTCATGCGTGCCGAGTAATTCGGTTAACCCGTCTTGGTCTACATTGTATTGAAACGACTCAACGTTGGCAAGCTTCGCGCAGGCAATTTCAGTATGCTTAAAACTTGCTTCATTGGTAGTCTTGATGCTTAATCGTGCCGGAATTTTAGGAGAAATATTTTTGGTATTTCTAACAGAACGAACCAAGCTCACTAATTCCCGACAAAGTTCTAAGTCTGCATTCGGCTTAATGGCATCAACATGCGGCCAAGACTGCTGATTAATAAATTCAGAAGAGGTGTTATTCAAGTTTTGCCACAATTTTTCTGTTATAAATGGCATAAACGGATGCAACAATCGAAGCATACTATCAAAATTCGCTTTGATTTTTACCAAGTCAGCTGAAGGAATAGGTGAGCCATAAGCCGGTTTCATCCATTCCAGATACCAAGAACAGAAATCACCCCAAATCAACTTGTAAATAGCGGTCATTGCGTCTGATACACGGAATTTAGAGAAGTGGTCATTTACGGTGGATACAGTTTCAGCCAACTTAGCCGTCATCCACGTATGAATCACATCTGACGATCCCTTGTAAAAAACATCTTGATCAACGTCGGACACTTCCCAGCCTTGAATTAATCGGTAGGCATTCCAAATTTTATTTCCAAAGTTTCTACCTTGTTCACAAAGGGCTTCATCAAATAGCAAATCGTTTCCAGCTGGTGCAGCCATCATTAGTCCCATTCGAACCCCATCTGTACCATATTGCTCCATTAACTTAATGGCGTCAGGTGAATTACCCAATTGCTTTGACATCTTTCGGCCTTTGTCGTCTCGAACAATGCCGGTAAAGTATACGTCTTCAAACGGTTTTTGACTGCGATATTCATATCCTGCCATCACCATTCTAGCTACCCAAAAGAAGATAATATCCGGACCAGTTACCAATACGTTGGTAGGATAGTAGTACGATATCTCCTCGTTGTCTGGTTCGTTGATACCATTAAAAACACTAATTGGCCATAACCACGAAGAAAACCAGGTGTCAAGGACGTCTTCATCTTGTTTTAGTTGATCAATCGTAATAGTGTTATCAATGAGAATTGCTTTTTCAAACGCTTTCTCCTTGGTTTCAGCAACAACACATTGGCCGTTTGGTAAATAATAGGCAGGTATTTGCTGTCCCCACCAAAGTTGTCGACTGATACACCAGTCTTTCAAGTTTTCAATCCAATGGCGGTAGGTATTTTTAAGTTTGGAAGGATGAATGTTAATGGTATCATCCATCACTTTAGAAAGAATTTCAGGATTTCGTTTTGTGAAATCCTCCATGTTTACGAACCACTGCTGACTTAACTTTGGTTCAATCATGGCATTGGTTCTTTCAGAAAAACCGACCTTATTTTTATAAGGCTCTATTTTTACTAGATTCCCAAGTTCTTCAAGCTTCTTACCAATGTTTTTTCTAACAAAAAAGCGATCCTCACCAATGTAATGACCAGCGGCATCACTCATCGTTCCGTCGTCGTTGATGGTGTCGATTACAGCTAGGTTATATTTTATGCCTAGGTTATAATCGTTTATATCGTGTGCTGGAGTAACTTTAAGCGCACCTGTTCCAAATTCAACTTGAACATAATCATCAAAAATGATTGGTACTTCTCGGTTCACAATTGGTACAATTGCTTTTTTACCTTTTAGATGGCTGTATCGTTCATCCTCTGGATTAACGCAAATTGCTGTATCGCCTAAAATAGTTTCTGGACGTGTGGTGGCAACTGTAATATATTCGTCCCTATCAACGATTTTGTATCGTACATAAAACAAATGAGAATCCACTTCACGGTGGATTACTTCTTCGTCAGATAAAGCTGTTTTACCTACTGGATCCCAATTCACCATCCGAACCCCTTTGTAAATCAATCCTTTTTCATAAAGATCCACAAACACTTTGATTACAGAAGCGTACAGGTCATCTTCCATAGTAAACCGTGTTCGATCCCAATCACATGAACAGCCAAGTTTTTGGAGCTGTTTTAAAATGATGCCTCCATATTTGTCTTTCCATTCGAAAGCATGTTTCAGGAATTCTTCACGAGAAAGGTCTTTTTTGTCAATGCCTTTTTCTTTAAGCATGGCCACGACTTTTGCCTCGGTGGCTATTGACGCGTGGTCAGTACCTGGAACCCAACAAGCGTTGTAACCCATCATTCGAGCGCGTCTTATCAATACATCTTGCAAGGTATTGTTAAGCATATGACCCATATGAAGAACGCCTGTGACATTAGGTGGTGGTATAACAATGGTGAAAGGTTCTTTGTCGTCAGGTGTAGATCTGAACAAAGAATTCTCAAGCCATGAATCATACAAGGCAGACTCAAATTCATTTGGATTATACTTATCGCTTAATTGCATATTGGTGTTAAATTGAAAGTTGACAAAAATAAAAAAAGCCTTCCGGTAGAACGGAAGGCTTTTTTAGAATTATTTATGCTAAAGTTAAACTCTTTTTTCTTTGATTCTTGCTTTCTTACCCGTTCTGTCTCGCAAGTAGAAGAT
>Ga0055584_100007411_pt1 | contig 10760 bp, 5 predicted proteins | sample OSDHelmetaG_FD_58716 | JGI IMG/M metagenome (GOLD analysis project Ga0055584, IMG submission 58716) | Pelagic marine sediment microbial communities from the LTER site Helgoland, North Sea, for post-phytoplankton bloom and carbon turnover... | ecosystem: Environmental > Aquatic > Marine >...
GGAACGCCGAGCAGGTCAGCCTGGATCTGCATGAGAAGTTCGTTTTGTGTGGCGCCTCCGTCGACGCGAAGTTCAGCGAGTTCGATGCCCGAATCGTCTTGCATCGCGTGTAGAACGTCGTGGGTCTGAAAGGCAATTCCTTCGAGAGCGGCGCGTGCGATGTGGCATTTGTTTGCACCGCGAGTGAGTCCGGTGATCGTGCCGTGGGAAAACCCATTCCAGTGCGGAGCTCCGAGTCCGGCAAATGCGGAAACAAAGTAGACGCCGCCATTGTCATCGACCTTACGCGCAAGTTCCTCGACCTCCGAGGCGGAGGAAATGATGCCGAGCTGATCGCGAAGCCATTGCACGACAGCTCCGCCAATGAAGATGCTGCCCTCGAGAGCGTATTCGGTTTTTCCTTCGATCTGCCATGCGATAGTCGTAATGAGACGGTTTTTTGATCGAACAGGCTCGGTGCCTGTGTTCATGAGCATGAAACAACCGGTGCCATAGGTGTTTTTCGCCATGCCGGCTTGGTGGCAGGCCTGCCCGAAAAGTGCGGCGTGCTGATCGCCGGCGATCCCGGAAATGGGAATGGCTGCGCCAAAGAGATCGGGATCGGTTACAGCGAGTTTGCCGCTGCTTTCGCAAACATCCGGGAGAAGCGAATGGGGAATCTGAAGAAGGTCCAGCATCTCTTCGCTCCAGGCGACATTGCCAATATCGAAGAGCATGGTGCGGGATGCGTTGGTGACATCAGTGAGGTGTGACTTTCCGCCCGTGAGATTCCAGATTAGCCACGAGTCGATCGTCCCGAAGGCGAGTTCGCCAGCTTCGGCGCGCTCCCGTGCGCCCTCGATGTGATCCAGCATCCAGCGAATCTTGGTGCCGGAAAAATAGGCATCAACAACGAGGCCGGTGACGGTCTGGATTTCCTCTGTCTCGCCCTCGAGTCCTTTGCAGAAATCGGCGGTGCGTCGATCCTGCCAGACGATTGCGTTGCCAATTGGCTCTCCTGTCTTTCGATCCCAGACAACGACGGTTTCTCGCTGGTTCGTGATACCGATTCCAGCTATGTCCGATGGAGAAAGTCCGGACTCTTTGATTGCTTCGAGAGCTACGTCTTTTTGCGATTCCCAGATTTCGTTCGGATCGTGTTCGACCAGTCCTGGGGAGGGGAATATCTGCTCAAACTCGTGCTGGGCGACAGATATGATGCCCCCCTTTTCATCAAAGAGAACCGCTCGGGAACTTGTCGTTCCCTGATCGAGAGCAAGAATGGCGCGAGGCATGGATACGCTTTTTACAATTTCGAAAAACTGTTTTAGTCCAGGTAGCTAGAGCCCAATGGATGGAACAGGAATGCGCTTCGCTCCCGCAAATGGAGCGCGAATTTCCGCGAATTGGTAACGGTTTTCGTGAAAGCCTTTTTCCATCCGAGAGCAAAAACCAGGATCTTACCAGATAGAATTAGTTGGGGGCCTTTGCTTTTGCCTTGGGCGCCGGCTTTCCTTCACCCTTTACTCTTTGCCTTGGCTTTCGGCTTCTTCTTTTTGGCAGGGGTTTGCGGGCCCCCGAATTCCAGGGCATTGGCATCGAGGAATTCCTTAGTCGGTTTTTCTGTCTCAATTCCGTTTTCAGGAATTTCGAGATTCGCAGCCCAGGCGACCCCGTTGAGGACGGTCTTCCGGAAACTGTCGTCCATCCAGTTGTCGTGGTAGTGTAATCCGGTGAAGCCAAAGCCGCGCCCGTTGTTGTAGTCTTCGCCGCGCTGGTAGGTCCAGGCGACGTGCTGAGGTTCTCCGGCGGCGACTGCCTTTCGAACGTTCGGGTTGCCGGAGTGAGGTCCGTCTTTTCGGCTCATCGTTTCTGCCGGAGCGATAGCGGAAAGGATCGGGGTCACGCCCGCCATGTCGCCGACGAATCGCATGTGGAAATACCACTCATCATTAATTGTGAACGGTTCCAATCCATTGGCGGCAGGATGATCGGTGAAGGTGGTAAATGCCGCATCCCAGTGTGGGTTAACGGACCAGTTTGCCTCAAAGTATCCGCCCATCCAGGCGAGCATTCCTTTTGCCGAAGGCCCGATCGGAACTTCGACGCCGTAGTGCAGACAGGCGAGGCCTGCTCCGGTTTTCATGACCTTGTCGAATTCAGCGACGTGATCATTGACGACGTGTCGCGTTCCTCCCGAGCAGAAGAAAACAACGGCATCGGCGTCGGCGTAAAAGGTCTCTTCATCTTCCGGCCAGGGAACGGCGTATCGGCCTTCGAACTCGGTATCGGGATACGCGCCCTTCAGCCAGTCTTCGATGAGATGGCAGCCGGCCATGTATTCATGTTTTCCAAAACCGTGGGAAGTATGGTGCCCGACGAAACAGATGGTGACTTTTTCCTTCGGCGCAGAAGCTGCCTGTTCTTCGGCAGGCTCAGAATTTGACGGTTCTTCAGTGGGTTGGGAACAAGCCGTCAGAATCAGAAGAGAGAAGAGTGGCGTGATGTGTTTTAGCGAGAGGAGCATGAGGCGGATAGTGATAGATTTCCCGATTCGGGTCAAGAGTGTGGGAAGTAGAAATCGCGTAACGATGATGTCCGGGGTTGCAAACTAAAGTCGAATTTGTAATCGCTATTTCAATGCGAGGAGTGGAATCTCCATAAATGATGAACCGTCCCACTGGTGTTTTCGCCTCTACTTCCGCTGCCATGGCGCGGATGAAAGCGACTCTCTTCCAACCCTTTGATGCCGGAAAATGGTTTGTGCTCGGTCTTTCCGCCTGGCTCGCAACGTTGTTTGACGGGGGAGGTAGCAGAGGGGGCGGAGGCGGCGATGATTTCCGTTTCAGTGGTTCCTCGTCGGAAGGCGAAAGTGAAAGTGAGTTTCCTGAATTTACCTGGGAAGAAGTGCGAGAAACGGTGACGGATTGGATTGCTACGGCGAGGCAGTGGATCAACGAGAATCCTGAAATCGTCGTCGCAATTGGCATAGGAATGGCAGCGGTAGTTGTGATCGTGATGATCCTCTTCTGGGTCCGGTGTCGCGGGAAATTCATGTTCCTCGACAACGTGGTTTGGGATCGCGCTCTCGTTGTTCACCCGTGGAAGGCCTACAAACGGCAGGGTAATTCGCTGTTCTGGTGGTCAACCTTTTACGGCATCTTCGTGATGGCATTGCTACTCGGGGCGATGGGCGGGATCACTTACTATGTGATATCAGTCCTGGAAGACGGAGGAAATTGGGATCCGAGCGCCACGATTACCGTAGTCCTGATGGGAGGTGGATTCTTTCTCCTCTGGCTTGTCCTTGCCTACATTTCGATGGCGCTTGAAGATTTTGTGACGCCCCTGATGTATCGAGATTATCTCACGACGACCCAGGCATGGGGGAAATTCCTGCAGCTGCAATTTCGACATCCGTTTCGATTCCTAGGCTACGCGATCTGGCGACTGATACTCGCCATTGGAATCGGGATTGGTCTCCTGATCTTCGGTTTAGTAACCTGTTGCATCGGACTGGTTTTGATGGCGATACCCTATGTCGGCGCGGTGCTGCTGCTACCGGTGACGGTATTTGTGCGATCTCTCGGACCAGAGTATCTCGCCCAGTTCGGCGAGGAATATGATCTGTTCGAGTTAGAGGAGCGGTGAGGAACCTGCATTCCAATTTGTGATGAAGGGGCAAGTTCCACCTAGCCCGCGATGCGCGTGATGTGTGGGAAGAACGTTCTTTGGGGAAACCGAGTCCAATCGGGCAACACGAGGGTTCCCCCGCACGCTTCGGGTTTTACGGATGCTCACTTGTCACTGAAGGCATACAGAAACTCGTCGGTTCGCTGGTATATGACTCCATTCGCGAATGCGAGGGAACCGTTGGTGTGCTGCCGCTTGTCGACCTCATTGTGATGCAGCAGTTTCAAACCTGTTGTGTCCGGCTCGATGATGAATGTCGTGCCGTTGGTGTCATTCACGTAGAGGTGATCCCCGATCAGGTTCATTGAACTCCAGGACTTCACGCTCATCCTCTCTTGCCACAGCCTTTTCCCGGTCTCGACCTCGAGACAGACCATGATGCCGGGTTCGTCGAGTTGGAATATGTGATCGCCGATCATCTGACCGGATCCGATCCGCTGGCGATTGGGCTTTTTCCCCTCGTCAGCCCAGAGACTATGGGTCCCGGTGATGTCTCCAGTTGCGTCTGCTTCAGGAAGTTTCACTCCAATGCCCGGCCCGCCGTATCCTGAAAGGTAGACAGCGCGCTTCGGACCGGCGAGCGCGCTGGTGTAGGCAAGGTCGTTTAGGCCTCCACATTTCCAAAGCTCGCTTCCGTCTTCCGGATCGAAGCTGGTCAGGAACCCGGGCAGTCCGATCAGCATTTCCGTTCTTCCGGCGTTCTCGATCAAGAGTGGGGTCGCCCACGAACCTTTGAATTGCCCGACGTCATTGCTGACTGCTGATGGCAGTTCCTTTTCCCAAAGCGTTTTTCCGGTATTCCGGTCCAGGCCGAAAAGTCTCACCGCCACTCCGGGGCCGGCGTGGATGATCAAGGTGTCACCGTGCACAATTGGGCTGGCAGCGTTCGGCCCCCAGATGTGAGCGTAATCGGTTCCTAGTTCACGTTTCCAAATTTCGTTTCCATCGAGATCGTAGGCGAAAATACCGGCATTGCCGTGCCAGGCATAGACCCTGACACCGTCAGAAAAAGGCGAGGCAGAACTGTAGGGGTTGGTCTTGTGGGTCTGGTCTTTCCTCCCATAGGTCGTCGACTTTTCCCAGAGTAGACTGCCGTCCTTCGTGCTGTAGCAATGAAGGGAGCGAGCCTGCCCCTGGTCGGATGCCATGGTCAGGAACAGCTTCTCGCCGACGACAATGGGAGAAGAATTCCCGGGCGAGGGGAGCGGAACCTTCCAGAGCAGGTTATGGTCGGGAGACCAATCGACCGGATAACCTTCCGCTTCGGCAAGCTTCCCGTCACCGTTTGGCCCACGCCAGCTGGGCCAGTCGTTTGCTTGAAGGGAAAAGTGACAGAGAAAGAGAAGGGCGAGGATACAGGGCTTCATGGAATACTGCATCAGGATGGCAGAGCCTAGGGTTCTGCCCAAGGGGAATTAGATCGTAATCAGGTGAGGTGACCAATTGAGAGAGAGTTTCCGCCTAAAAAACGCGAGAAAAGCCAAGCGCTGATCGCCATATTTCTGCTTCCTTTCGCCTTCAAAGGCCTGTAGACTTTTCTCTTCCTCCCTTATGAAACGCCAGAATCTTCGATTCCTTCTTGCTGCTGGCCTGCCTGTCCTGGTGCTTTCTGTCCTTGTGATTTTGTGGAAGGGGAGTCAGGAGGGGGCTATCAAGGCTCCGACCGCAGCTGCCCGTCAGGACGTCACGATTCCGAAATTTTATCGGGTTTCGCACAAGGATGCTTTCGCCATCTTTTCTGATTGGGCTGAAACCTATCGAGCCTCTTCGATGCAGCAGAAAAAATCCCTGCTCGATTCGGGTGCCGCTTTTGCGAAGCAGCGAGCTGTTGAAATGGCGCGCCTTATTGAAACCGACCCGTCCGAAGCGCTTGACCGCTCGATGACGCATGAAGAGCGAAATGAGTTTCCCGATGAGATCCGAGATCATCTTGAGAAGCCTTTCAGTCGCCAATTTGCAATGGATGTCTTTCCGCTCTGTAACGATCTTGAAAGCCATGGCCTTCTTACGGAGCAGTCAACCGATGGGCAGCATCGCCAGAATGCTCGCATCGAATTGCTGGATCTACGTGGAAACACTCTCGACGGCTACGTTTACGGACGTCGCAGCGATCCGCTTTCACGAAGCCGAATTCCGCTTCAGGGAATCGAACTGCAGGGTAAGGCCGCGCTGCGCGAGGAGATGTTCACCCGGATTCTCCCGCACGAAGTGGCTGATGTGAAACAGCGATACATCCTCGGGGAAACCGGTACAAAGCGTGATTTTCTCTCCGGAGAGGAAATCGAACAGGAGCCGATTCTCGCTTTGTCAGGGGCGCGGCTCTTCGCTTTTTCCAGCATTGCCAATCTCGAAGCAGTGAATCGATCAGCGGCGAAGTTGGAAGAAATGATCGGGATGGAAACGGGCAGCCAGCTGCTTCTGACGGCTCGACTCACGCTGGGCCACGATCCGATTGATCTCGATGAAGTCGAGGATGAAGGCGAAGTCCTTGCAATCACCAGTAATACAAATCGGACTGCCATCGTCATTCTCGTGGATTTCTCCGACAAGACGGGGACTCCGATCAATGCCACGACTTTGCAGAATCGGTTTGATGGCGAGGTGCACGATCAAGTGGCTGCGATGTCCTACTACGAGATCGGGATTGATGCCACGGTTGACCCCCGCGTTTTCCGCATGCCCCAGCCAACGACCTACTACAACGGAAATGACGATGGACAGAAGAAGAATGGAGATCTGTTCAACCATGCCATTGCCGCTGCAAATGCTGCCGGTCTCGTCACGACTGGATATACGCACCGGTGTGTGATTTTCAAGGGAATCGGAATGGGATACTGCGGTCTCGCGACGGTGGGGGGAAACAAGATCTGGCTGCCGTGTCACGGGTCGAAAGTCATTGTTCACGAGTTGGGGCATAATTTCACCCTTAGCCATGCTTCCTACTGGGATGCGACGACTGCTGATCCCGTGGGTGACGGAAATTCCTCCGAATATGGTGACAATACGAGCATCATGGGGGGCGGCGGTGTCCCGAACGGCCACTTCCACGTTCAGGCAAAACGAAAAATCAATTACCTGCCCAGCTCGCAACAACAGAATATTGGGGACGCCGATTCTTCGCAGGTGGTGCGAATCTATCGCCACGACCATGTCGACGCAGATATCACGACAGGGAAGAGAGCGGTTCGTCTGAAGAAGGGGGATGATGAGTTCTACTGGATCAGCTATCGACAGCTTTATACTGGGAATAACTTTCAAAACTACCTCAAGGGGGTGCAGATTCATTGGGAAAAACAGGGCAAAAGCAAGTCATGGATGCTCGATATGGATCCCAGCTCGACCAAGAACGATGCCGGTCTTGCTCTCGGCCTAACCTATACGGATCCAGTTGCCAATACCCATGTCACTCCATTGAAACGCGGTGGCTCGGCACCCAACCAGTGGATCGATGTGGAGGTGAATGTCGGGGCCTACCCCGGAAATCTTTCTGCGACAGGAAATCTTAATCTTCCCGCTCGCTACGCCGTCAATGCTGCTGTTCCGGTTGGGTCGGACGTTGCAGATGCCAACAGCGATCCTCTTGCCTATCATTTCGAGAGCGACGAAAAAGTAATGGGCAACGATGCGACGACCATTGGTCGCAACTACACCTGGACCTCCACCGGAACGAAGATCGTCAGAATGACGGCGACGGATAGAAAGGGTGGGACGTTAAGCCAGACGGATACCATTCTCATTCAAACGGCGATCCCGACGCCAACGAGTTTCACGGCATCGGATAGCGAGCACTTTGATCGGGTCGAGCTTTCTTGGAATTCGGTTTCCGGCGCGATCGAATATGCAATCTATCGATCCGAGACAGCCTCTGCCTTTAGGGCAATCCAAGTAGGAACCGCGACTTCGGGAAATTCCTGGTCGGATACCACGGTGACGCCTGGAGATACCTACACCTACTTTGTTCAGGCGCTGGGTTCGAGCACGGCAAGCGCCTTTAGTTCTGGTGATGAGGGAACGCGCGCGGAAGGGCCGCCGGTCTCGCCAAGCAACCTTCAGATTTCTCAGAATGAGCATTCGGACCGCATTGATATTTCGTGGCAGGGCGGGGGAACCGCCACAGCGTTCGAAGTTTTTCGGAGCGCTTCCAATGATTTAGGATCCGCCGTCAGTATCGGAGAGACACCCAATTACAACTTTTCGGACACGGGGACAACCTCCGGCACGATCTGGCACTATTGGGTTCGCGCGACAAACGAGTATGGAAGCGCGGATTCCACCTCGGCCTCAGGGTCGAGAAAGCTAGCTGCGCCGGGTAATCTCGTTGCGACGCAGGGAGGTAATCCTGATACCGTTGCCCTCACGTGGGGTAGCGTCGAGAATTTCACCCACTACGAAGTGCAAGGCGGAACGAGTCCAGATTCGGTCGATATGGCACTCGGGACATCTGGCGAGACTTCCTTCATCCATTCTCCTCCTAATGTGCTGGATATGCACTACTACCAGGTTCGTGCCATAGCCGCGACTGGTCCCGGTGATTGGAGTGCGGTGGTGAGTGGATACCGGACTTTCGAGGCTCCCAGTGATATTTTCGTTTCCCAGAATCAATACGATGATCGCGTTTCCCTGTCGTGGGACAACGCAAAGGTTCCTGTTGGGGTGACAGTTGGATACGAAGTCTGGCGTGCTCTTGCAGGCGAGCTTGTGGAAAACGCCCAACTCGTAGCCACGATCAGCGGATTGAAATACGATGACTTCAGTGCCGATCCCGGAGTTGACTACAGCTATTGGGTCCGCGGTGCCGAAGAGGGCGGAGTTTACGGTGGATTCACGGCAGCGATAGATGGAACACGCGCCCTGGTTCCTCCGCACCAACCTGACCAGACGATAGGCCTGTCGACAGAGGGCCAGCGTGGCGACAATATCTACAACATGACGGGTGGAGGACAGAGCGTCTACAAACGACAGCGCCGAGTGCGGACAGAGAAATTCTACTCGCGCCTGCAGAACGATGGACTGTTCCCTGATTCCTTCCGACTTATCTCGACCCGTTCGGACAAGTATTTCACGGTGCGCCTCAACGAGCAATTTGGATCCTTCCGAAACATCTCCGCCAGCGCAGCACTGGGAGCCTATCGCTCGGACGATCTCGAGGTTGCCGACACTCGCCTCTACCAACTCTCCGTTTCACCCAAACGAGCAGCGAAGAAGAGGCGGGTTCGCCGGACCTGGTATCTCTGGTCTGTCTCGACCACTGACCCCGATCATCAGGATCGCGTCAAAGCGAGCGTGAAAACGCCGAAGCCGAAGAAAAAGCGGTGATTCCGTATGTGTGAACGAAGAATATAGGCTAGTCGTGCAACAATTTTCTTTGCAGCAGGCGATGAGAAAAGGAGCGGCGACTTCAGTCGCCGTCGAAGCATGCTGTCGGCAGCTAATGCAGCCGGTCCTTTTCGGGCTATTAGTGCAAGCACTCTTTCTTTAGTCGATTCAGTTGTCAGAGCGCTTGAATCAGGAGCACGGCGCCTTTGCGAGCGTGACAGTTGAATAGGGTTCGGGCATGGTCGAACGATGAAATGGATTTCTGCCTGCCTTGCTCTTTCCCTGTGTTTAATTTCTTTTGGGGCTGATCGGCCAAATGTCGTCGTTCTTCTCGCCGACGATTTGGGTTATCAGGATATTGGATGTTATGATGGACCTGTTAAAACCCCTTCGCTGGATGCGCTGGCGAAAGGTGGGACTAGGTTTCAGACTTTCTACTCAGGTTGTGCGGTTTGCTCACCATCCCGGGCAACGCTGCTGACAGGGCGGCATCATATCCGGACTGGGGTATACAGTTGGATCCACGACGGGGGACAAAAGTCGCATCTTCTGGAGCGTGAGACGACTCTCGCTGAAGTGCTCAAGGGTTCCGGATATGAAACCGCTCACTTCGGGAAGTGGCACCTCGGTTTGCCAAGCGAGAAATACGACAAACCGACTCCGGACAAGCATGGTTTCGACTACTGGTTTGCGACGTGGAACAACGCGCAACCGAGTCACAAAAACCCCGAGACTTTCATCCGCAATGGGAAGCCAGTTGGCAAACTGGAGGGCTATTCCTGCCAGCTTGTCGTTGATGAGACGATCACTTGGCTGGATCAGCATCGCGATAAAGAGGCTCCGTTTTTTCTGAATGTCTGGTTCCACGAGCCGCATGCCCCGATTGCTGCGCCCGATGAAATTGTTAATGACTACGGAAAGCAGAAGGACAAAGCGGCGATCTACTCGGGAACGATCGACAACACGGATCGCGCGATCAGTCGACTGGTCAAAAAGCTTCGCGAAATTGGTGCGCCGGAAGACACCCTGATCATCTACGCGTCGGATAACGGTAGCTATCGCGATGACCGAACGGGCGGCCTGCGTGGCAGAAAAGGCGCGAACTGGGAAGGCGGCATTCGAGTGCCAGGCATCTTTAACTGGCCTGGAAAAATTCGACCTGACATCGTTGCGAACGAGCCGGCGGGTATTGTCGATATCCTGCCAACCGTTTGCGGCCTGCTCGACCTGGCAAAGCCGGATAGCGTTCACCTCGACGGTAGTGATTTGTCAGGATTGTTGCAGGGTAACGCCAGCGCTTTTTCCCGCCATCAACCGCTTTTCTGGCATTTACAGAAATCCCGGCCCATCGTCGCGATGCGGGACGGCAAGTGGTCACTGGTTGCCGATCCTGACTACGAACTCTCGACTTCGAACATGTTCGATGAAACGTGGATCCCAAAGATCAAAGCGGGAGCCTACACCAATTTTCAGCTTTTCGATCTGACCCAGGACCCAAACCAGACAACGAATCTGGCCGCAGACCAGCCCGAGAAGCTGGCATTACTGAAGGAGAAGCTCCTTCAAATCAACGCCAGCATTATGGCGGACGGGGCGAATTGGCACGAAGAGTGAGCGGATAGCGTGTGAGCCCATGGGAGAAGATGCGCCATCGTGGAGATGATGCTTGGCCCGGATTGATGGAAACAGGTCAGGTATTGTGAGAAGGATTCGAAAAGTTCAAAAGAAGCCTCATGCAGCGGCCTTCTTCTTGTTTTTCCCTTTTCCTTTGT
>Ga0055584_100007413_pt1 | contig 10758 bp, 10 predicted proteins | sample OSDHelmetaG_FD_58716 | JGI IMG/M metagenome (GOLD analysis project Ga0055584, IMG submission 58716) | Pelagic marine sediment microbial communities from the LTER site Helgoland, North Sea, for post-phytoplankton bloom and carbon turnover... | ecosystem: Environmental > Aquatic > Marine >...
CGGCTTTGGTCAGATTGGTCACAATCGGCGCATCACCTGGCGCTATCATATCTTTCAGCGCCGTCACGCCATTGGTCGAAGCATAGCCCTTCTGGTCAACGTTGACTTTGATGGTCACGGGCACACCGTGCAACGGTCCGATGGGACCAGAGGCCGCCATGGTCGCATCATGCGTTTTGGCCTGCGCCAGTGCGCTCTCCGACAAATCATCCACAACCGCGTTGAGTTTCGCGTTGGTCGCTTTCATGCGCTCGATCGAAGCCGTCACAACCTCAACTGAGGTCACCTCTTTAGCCGCTATAGCCGCCGCTTGTTCACTGGCACTCAACTGCCAAAGGGGTTTTGTGGTCATGATGTGGTGCCTTTGTTTGTGATGTGTTGGATGCAAGAACTTAGAACGCTTGCGGAGATTTCCAGTCTGCCATCAAAAAACCGCTAAGTCATCAGGCTAGCTGCCAATTTTTCTTAACCCAATGGTATGAAATCTCCATGAAAAGAAATGCCCCCGGAAGCCTTGAGGCGCCGAGGGCTGTTTGATCGTCTGATTGGCAATGCCTAGAGAAGGTTGAATACAACCACTGCCTTTAGGCGTTTGCGCCAGATCTGGAAGGGTTGCTGTTGCCCATCATCCGAGCGAGACCAGCAGTCGATGAGTCCTGTCCCAAACCGGAAGCTGACGCTCCTGACTTGGGTCTTTTACGCCAGCTCTTAGTCTTCTTGGAAGCTGCTGGCTGGGCGGTTTTTTCTGCAACAACCGCTTTATCGCCCGTACCTTGAGCCTGCCTCTGAGCAGGTTTTTGGCCCGGTCTTTGTGTCCGTTTCTCGCCCGGCTTTGAGCTAGCTCTTTGACCTTGACGTTGGCCTGGTTTTTGACCACTCGGCTTTTGACTCTGTCTTTGTCCCTGTCTCTGGCCTTGCTTTTGAACCGGCTTCTTCACCGCGCGGATGGTGTCTGACTGAGAACCCGGAAGCTGGTTCCCGATCAGTTTCTCGATGTCCTTCAACAAGGTGATTTCTGTGGCGTCACACAAAGAAACCGCCGTGCCGTTCTTGCCCGCTCTGGCTGTTCGGCCAATGCGGTGAACATAAGATTCCGGCACATTCGGCAGCTCGAAATTCACAACGTGAGAAACGTCATCAATGTCGATGCCTCTGGCTGCGATATCGGTGGCGACCAGAACGTGGCACTCACCGGTTTTGAAAGCAGCCAGTGTGCGTTCACGTTGCGACTGGCTTTTGTTGCCGTGGATCGCCATCGCCTGGATACCTGCCTGGGTCAGATGCTTAGCAACTTGATCGGCTCCACGTTTTGTGCGCGTGAAGACAATCGTATGCGTGATGTCTTCGCCCTGCAGGATCTTGGTCAGGGCCGCTTTTTTACCAACAGCCTCCACATGTATGACGCTCTGTTGAATACGCTCAATCGGGCGGGAAACAACAGCCGCAGCGATCTCAACCGGGTTGGTTAGAATGTTCAGAGCCAATTCACGGATCGGCTTTGCCATCGTCGCAGACATCAACACAGTCTGGCGTGATTTAGGCAGCTTGGCGATGATGCGTTTTACGGCTGGCAAGAAGCCCAGATCGAACATCTGATCGGCTTCATCAATGACGATTGTTTCCACCGCGCTCAGGTCAATGGCACCAGACGACATGTGATCCAGCAATCGGCCAGGTGTCGCAACAACCAAATCAGAGCCGTTTCTGAGCCTCTTGATTTGGGGGCTAGGCTTTACACCACCAACGATAACGGTGACGGAAATGTTCATGAACTTGCCGTAGGTTAGCGCTGATTCAGCGATCTGGCTCGCCAGTTCCCGCGTTGGGCTGAGGATCAGGTTGGTGCAGCCTCTGGGCTTCAGCGACGGCTTGTTTCTGCTCAAACGGTCCAGAAGCGGCAGCAGGAATGCGCCGGTTTTACCAGTGCCAGTTTGTGCAATACCAATGATATCGCGCTTCTCTAACAAAGTAGGAATGACTTGCGCTTGGATTTTAGTGGGCTCAGAGTGTCCCTGAGCTGTTAGGGCTTTCAGGATAGGATCGGCTAGGCCGAATTCGTTAAATGTATTCAACTGTTTTCATTAACGGTCATGACACAGGTCAGCAAAGACCAGTGAAGCCGTTCTTTCATTATTTGGGAGCTTATGTAGACTGGCCGCCGTTGTTTATGCGCCATTTTTGGCAATTCAAGGCAGGGATCTAAAATCAATGTCTGGAATGTTGTGTCGCTGAAATAAGATTTCTACAAGCGAACAAGTGGCTCATACAGCAAAGCCGGGGTGGGGGCAAGGGTTGTCGTTCACCAAGCACCCATCCCATTCAGGATATTCTGCCATGCCAGTGGTTTTGTTATACGATTGTTAGGAATTTCATTCAGTAGGAAGGTCTCGGCCATGTCGCTCCAAGAGTCACGTTCAAACTATGGCAAAGAAATTTGGCAGAAGGATAAAGACCACTTTGTTCATCCTTGGTCGAACTGGCATCATTACCGCGAAGAAGGTGCGGCGATGGCGGTTGAGGGCTCTGAGGGCGCTTATGTCATTGATATTGATGGCAACAAGTACCTGGACGGTATCGGTGGCCTGTGGTGCGTGAACATCGGCTATGGCCGTGAAGAAATGGTTGAGGCGATTGCTGACCAGGTGCGTAAATTGCCGTATTTCAGCCCCTTTACAGACACCACCAATACCCCAGGTGCAGAGCTGGCCGCGAAGATTGCTGAGCTGGCCCCAGGTGATTTGAACCACGTGTTCTTCACAACGGGCGGCTCGACCGCGATTGATTCCGCTTACCGTTTGGTCCAGGCTTATTTTGGTGCCCAGGGTCTGAAAGAAAAGCGCCACGTCATTGGCCGTCACGAGGCCTACCACGGTTCGACCTACATCGCGCAATCCATCGGTTGTAAGGAGATGGACCGCAACGAAGATCTCTTCGATTTCAAGACCGACACGATCCACCATATCTCAACTCCAGACATGTACCGTTGTCCTGAAGGCCTGTCTGAGGCCCAATACTGTCACCAGCTGGTTCAGGAATTCGCCGACAAAGTCGCCGAAATCGGTGCCGACAAAGTTGCAGCATTCTTTGCAGAGCCGATCATGGGTGCCGGTGGTGTTCGTGTTGCGCCTGAGGGATACCACAAGCGCATCTGGGATGTTTGCCAAGAGAACCACATCCTTTTTGTAGCCGATGAGGTTGTTACAGCTTTCGGTCGCCTCGGGCATTGGTTTGTTTCCAAAGAAGTCTTCGATGTCCAGCCTGACATCATCACTTGTGCCAAGGGCCTGACCTCTGGTTACATTCCGCTGGGTGCCATGGTGTTCTCTAGCAAAATCTACGACGCAGTTGCGAAGGATGACCAGTATTTCACCAACGGTTTCACCTACTCCGGCCACCCGGTGGCTTGCGCGGCGGGCCTCAAGTCCATTGAGATCATGGAGCGGGAAGACATCCCCGGTCACGTTCGCAAAGTCGGCGCTTACTTCCGCGAGCAGCTCGGCAGCCTGAGCGACTTGGCCGTCGTTGGTGACGTTCGTGGCAGTCACTTTATGTGCTGTATCGAATTCGTCGCGAACAAAGAAACTAAGGAGCTGTTTGAAGGCGACGTTGATATCGGTACCCGTGTTGCACGCGAAGCCGAGAACCACGGCCTGATCGTGCGCCCAGTGGCGCACCTCAACGTGCTGTCCCCTTGTTTGACGCTCAGCACCGAACAGTGTGATTTTGTCGTCTCAACTCTGCGCGCCTCGATTGAGAAGGTACAGGCCGATTTGAAAGAAGAAGGCCACCTTTAGAAGCGTGGTTTGGGGGCGCTTCGCCCCCTCACCACTCCGCTCCCGCTTCCCGTCGAAGGACGGTCCCCACTTGTCTCCAGGCGCGCCTTTCGCAGATTAAGTGCTCAGCGTCAAAAGACGCGCATTCCCTCGCAAGTAACTAGACCAGGTCTACCGTGGCCCTCGCAACAGGTGCGGGGAAGGAAAGTGCGAGTGGGGGGAAGAAGAACAGACATGCAAGCACGGAAGGTTTGATAACAAGGCCAGGCCTTCACCCTAACCTAGCCCACCGGTCCCTCACTAATCCCTGAAACCTGGCATGTGCTTATCCAACCAGCGCACTTGGGGGTTCCAATCTTCGGCACCTGGAGGTTCGTTGACGGGCACGCCGCCGTCGTTGAACAGGCCCTGGACAATCTCGTCGGACAGCAACAGGGGCTTCTGCCCTGAGGCCAGGACATCGACTTGAATTTTGCAGGAAATTTCGAGGTAATAGAGGTAGTAGAAGCATTCCCCAATCGAGCGGCCTACGGTGAGCAGGCCGTGGTTTTCCATGATCATGCAGAACTTATCGCCGATATCACGAGCCAGCGCGGCGCACTCGTCGGCTGCATTGGTCACGTCCTGATATGCGTGCTGTACCACGGTGGGCAGGATCATGCCGGAGTGTTGGGAGAGCGGCAGCAAGCCACAATCCATACAGGAGACCGCCGCGCCAGCGCGGGAATGGGTGTGGGCGGAATAGTTGATATCCGGCCTCGCACCCAACACAGCGGCATGGATCAGCGAGCCAGCACGGTTGACCTGCCAATCGCCGGAAACCTGGTCGCCGTTCATGTTGACCTTGGACAGGGAAGAGGCCGTCACCTCCTCCATCAGGAATTCATCGGGTTTAAGGAAGAACAGATCGGGTTCGCCTGGCACCCTGGCCGCCGCATGGGTCTGGTTCAAATCCGTCCAGCCAAACTTGGCATAGAGACGGTAAAGCGCTGCGAGGTTCTCCCGCGTTTGCTGCTCAGCTGACTTAGCGGTGTCGATGGAGGTGACATTGGTCGCCATGGGCTTGTTTCCTAGAAAGGGAATTCCTGAAATCAAACTTCATCATTGATAAGCTGGGTTGTCAACACAAGACAGCCTAATCGTAGGAACCACATCCATGTCTGACAGATATGACTACAACTCGGTCTCCCAGGTCTCCCAACAATTCAGCCCATCCAGAAAATGACAGTCGATGAGTCTCTAAAAGCAGTGCTTCTGCCTTCTTGTTTCAGAGAAAATTGAAGGAAACCGTCACGTTTCCACCGTAATTGAGGACCATTATCCAGCCAGCTCAGACGCTGAAGGAGGAGACAGCCATGATCATCACACCCCAAACATCTCGATATGTTTTCACGACTTTGGTCATCGCACTTTGCGTGTTGGCAGTAACACTCACCGCCAGCAACGCAGAAGCACGCAGCCGGATCTATTCCAAGGACTACATGGTCACCTGCCGCGATAACGGCAATTGCGAGGCCATATCGTTCAAGTCAGTAACGGGGCCAAAAGGCACCTCCTACCACCATGTCGAGTTCTTCCGTCCTGCAGAAACCACGGGCAATGTTTGGCAACTCTCGCTGGCTCTGATCGTCGATCCCGTCATGCCGGGAACGCCTGTGAAGGTGACCACCGACAAGCAAAGCTGGGACCTGTGGGAAGGCACCCACTACACCAATAACCACGGCACTCTGACTCTCCTGCCTCCCGTAGGCACCAAAATCCTGAAGGCCATGCGTAAAGGCGATCTGTTCAGGGTCTCCTACCAAGCCAACCATGGTCAGCAGATGAACTACCGTCACTCGACCAGAGGATTGAAGAAAGCGCTGACCTGGATCAACCGCCAGAAGAAGGTCAAGGACCGGAACTACAAAGTGATCGCGCCTGGGATTTAGGTGTTGGAAGGGCCTGTGAAACGCCTGCTCACTTGACCTGGATCAAAGCAGCGCGTCATTCGGTTTGTTAGGTTCCTCTTAGTAACTGCAACCGAGGATGTCTTATGTCACACGTGCCCCATGAACTAGCCGAAGAATTCCCAGAAAGTGTCGATAAAATTCACGACCTGAAGATCAATGATGCCCACTTCGCCAGGCTTTTTGATGACTACCATGAAATCAACCGCGAAGTTCACCGTATTGAGACCGGCATCGAGGGAGCCTCTGACGCTCGCCATGAGGAGCTGCGTAAAAAGCGAATGATCCTAAAGGACGAGCTTTACGCTATGATTTCTAAGAAATAGTGCTGGCGTTTTTATAACGACTTCTACTTGAGCGACGACATTACCATGTGGGTGGTGAATGCGGAGATATTCTCGTCAGCGTGAAACAATCGGTCGGCAAGCTGAGTATATTCTTCCATATCAGCAACGTTCATAGTCAAAATACTGCCCACTTCGCCAGAGACCATATAGCATTGCGAAATGGCGTTTTCTTTTTCCAGCTGCTTGAAAAACTGCTCTCGATGGCGCGGGCCATGTTTTTCAAACTTGACCGTAACGATCACGGTCAGTTTTAGGTCGAGGCAATCGGGATCTACGACGGCGACGATGCCTTGTATCGTGCCAATATCCTTCAATCGCGCAACACGCCTTAGGCAAGCTGACGGCGACAGCCCGATCTTGTCAGCCAATACTTTGTTCGCCAAGTCAGCATTCTTGCGCAAGGTTTCTAATATTTTGTGATCAATGGAATCGATTTCCTTCATGTGCGTGAAAATTGCACATGCTAATATTCTACGCAATAATTAGGCTCAAGATGCGCAAGTTTGCGGCTACATTTCGTACGGTCATGGCTATCCTCTTCAGCCATGCAGGAGAAATCAGCCATGTTTAACCCAGCCGCCGCAACGTTCATCGATCAGGAAACCGGAGAAACTCACCCTTTGAGCTCACCGCTCTGGCGCGCACCGAATGGTAACCCTCTATTGATCAGCAACTTGCCAGGAATATCCCGCTCTCAGATTGACGGCTCTAAACGATCGATTTGGCGCTATGCTCAATCGTTGCCGGTAGAGATCGCCCGGCCTATATCCCTGGGGGAAGGCTGCACACCCTTAATCGAGACTGAGATCGACGGGCTGAAATGCCACTTCAAACTTGAATGGTTTGCGCCTACGGGGTCGTTCAAGGATCGCGGTGTTTCGGTTCTGATCTCCTTCCTAATGCAACAAGGCATCACAGAGATCTGCGAAGACAGCTCGGGCAACGCGGGTGCATCAGTGGCGGCTTACGGCGCAGCAGCTGGCATAACCACCACGATCCTGGTTCCAGAATACACTCAACCCGCAAAGATCATCCAGGCGCGCGCCTACGGAGCCACCGTCGAACTGGTACCCGGCACAAGAGCCGACACTGCAAACGCGGCGATAGAACATGCCAAAACAACCTTCTACGCCAGCCACAATTGGCATCCCATGTTCCTGCAGGGCACAAAGTCCATCGGCTATGAAATCTGGGAAGACTTTGGATTTTATGTGCCGGACAACATCGTAATCCCGGCATCGGAAGGCAGTAACGTGATGGGGTGCCACCTTGCCTTTAGCGAACTGATGCGCGTTGGCGAGATCGCCCGAATGCCCAGAATATTCGTCAGCCAACCAGAAAACTGTGCGCCTCTCCATCATCTTATCCAAGGCAACAAACTGCCTGCATTCGCGCCAACCATTGCCGAAGGTACAGCCGTTCAATCGCCAATCCGGCTTCGTCATTTGGTCAAAGTGATTGCTGAAACCGGCGGTGGCACTGTCACAGTCTCAGAAGATGAAATCCTGGCCGCAACAAAGCGCCTCGCCCGCGCAGGTTTGCTGGCTGAGCCCTCCAGCGCTCATGCGTGGATGGGTGCGAAAAAGCTGGTGGATAATGGCAGTATCGCAGCGAGCGACAAAACAGTGGTGATCTTAACCGGAACCGGCCTCAAGGCACAGTCTGTTTTTGGAGGTTAAAGTTTGTAGATCAGAAATATTCCACGGTACCGGATACACAAAACAGGTTGAGGGCATCCAGAAGTCACGCCCCAGACCTTTTTGCTCAAGATTTATTCGACCAGTTGAAAGTTTTGCTTCCTCGGACGTAGCGAAAAACATCATTTACATCAAAAATCACGCTTATTGAAACGACGATGGCGACGTAGATCATCCAGTAGCCCTGTATTGGTGGTTGTTCAAAAGAGGTGATCCGCGAAATGAGCCAGGGCAACATAACCAACCACGGAAGATGGCAAATGCCAATGCCCCTTGAAAAAGGTGTGCGTTTGTGAATTTGTCCAGCAACCGCCAGCGTGAAAAAGACCGTCAGTAGTATGACCAACCCTTCGACAGTTCTTATGAAAATCAAACCACCCAACACCTGAGGAATGTTGAGCAAGCCACCCCAGAGGTAAATCATCAAACCCTTGGTTTTGATGTCGCTGACCATTTTCAAAGCATCAGTTAGAAAAAAAATTTTGGCCTCCGGTTAAAAATTTCGGCTAGGAAAAATGAGGTGACAAGTGCCAACATCTATCCTACTGCTCAAGGCGATCTATTAGAACTTCTGGTCGATGCGAGTGTTTACGTCCAACGCTCATATTTCGCCACAAGTGCAACCGCCATTTCTAGAAAAACCGAGCGATTTAGACAATCCTTAACCAACAGCGGCAACACAGATAATCTCGATATCATAGCCAACACCGCCGAGACGAGCCTCTCCACAGGCACGTGCAGGCGTGCACCCTTCCGGTATCCACGCATCCCAAACAGCATTCATCTCGCCATAATCATCGATGTCCGCCAGCCAGATGGTTGTGTTCAAAATTCTGGCTTTATCAGACCCAGCTTCTACCAACAAACGGTCGATTTTCTGCAAACTTTCACGGGTTTGATTCGCAATGCTTTCTCCGGCAGTACCACATTGCCCCGCCAGCCAAACAAGCCCGCTGTAAACGACGGCCTGGCTCATCCGTCGACCAACTTCAATACGTTTGATTTCTGTCATTCTATTTCCCCCCACACACCCATCATAACTTCTACTCCCTCCTCTAGGATCGAGAGCAGATTGTGCTCATCCGGGGCATGTTGGGAGCAGCCGGGGTAGGAATGTGGTATCCAGACAGTGGGGATTTGGAGGATATCGGTGAAGATCTCGTTGGGCAGAGAGCCGCCGAGATTGGGTAGGATCGCAGGATCTTTGCCCGTGGTGGCTTTGATCGATTTGACAGCCATCTGCACCCAGTCGCTGGACGGGTCGCTGCGCGTTGCGTGGAAGATTTCGCCTTCATAACCGACGATCTCCACGTCGTTGAAACCGCCCTGATCCAGGTGTTCACGCAGAGCCGGCAGGATGCGGGTGCCATCGGTGCCAACAACAAAGCGCAGTTGGCAGTGGGCCGCGGCGCGTCCTGGAATCGCGTTGACCGGTGCGCTGGGTGTGCCTGATTCCATGGCCAACACCGCGAAGGAGTTCCAGCCGAAGACCTGTTCCTCCGGTGTCATGTCGGCTTCGCCCCAGTCTTGATCGATTTCGATGCCCGACATCTCAGTCGGCAACTTGCAAGACTTGAGCAGTTCGCGGATTTCGGGCGTGAAGGAGCTTGGTCGCCAGTCCGCAATCAACAGCTCGCCCTTAGAGCCAGCGATCGAGGCCAAGGCGTGCGACAGGCGTATGGTAGGATCTTTCAAGAGGCCACCCCAATTGCCGGAGTGATGGACCCCCTCTCTCAAATCCACGACCAGATCGAAGTTCAGCGCTCCTCTGGCACCGAGGAATACCGTCGGGCGCGCGGCCTCTAACCGCGGTCCATCCGAGGCGATCAGGACGTCGGCTTGTAAGCGTTCTTTGTTTTGAGCACAGAATTCCGCCAAGCCCGGCGAGCCGCGTTCCTCCGCCATTTCAATCAACAGTGTGACGTTGAAACCGAGTTTACCTTTGGCGTTCAGAACCTTGCGCAGCGCGAAGATGTTCACCAGGTGCTGGCCCTTGTTATCCGCCGCACCGCGCCCATACCAGCGGTCGCCCTCTTCCGTTAAAGCCCAGGGTGACAGGCCCGCCCGCCAGCGCTCATCCATGCCCAGCACCACGTCGCCATGACCGTACACCAGGACAGTGGAGAGGTCTGCGCCCTCGACACGCATAGCGACCAGGATCGGCGGCTCACCCTCTCGCGGATTGGCAAAGACCTGACTATCGAAAGCCATACCATCAAGAAGAGTCTCCTGAAGCCAGCCCAGATAGGCTGACAGCGCCTGTGGTCGGTCGCCGCTTTGGCTTTCCGTTGGTTGGACCACGGCGGCGGCCAGCAGTTCTTTGAAGTCTTTATTGAAACTCTTGGTCATGCGCTTCCCTGAGGCACTTAAGATGTAGACCCAAAGATCCCCGATCAGGTTAGGGATGACAAGAGGAGATGTTGAAACAATGTGAAAAGGTACTGAGAAAATCAGCTGCAGTGGCCGAATCTGTTAGCAACATCCGCACCCTTCCCCGCACTTGTTGCGGGGTCCACGGTTGGGCTGGGTTTGATGCCGCCAAGGTTCACTCGCTGTCTAGCCAACGTGTTTCATCAACAAGCATCTTGCCCAGAGAACAAGTAGACCCCGTCCTGCGACTGCGACGGGGGAGGAGATAGATTGAAGCGCTATTGTTGGGAGGTCATTGGTAAAACCAAACATGACGAAAAAGGAAGCCCCCTTCACCAAGTCATAGATGACAATGACAAAGGCTTATGTCAAAACCAGCGAAACATCGCCACCGACAATCAACAAAGGAACCACGCCATGAGTAACAACGAGAGACCCGGTGTCCACTGGACCTTCTGGCTCGTCGCCATTTTCACCCTGCTTTGGAATCTCATGGGCTGTATGAACTTCTTCATGCAGATGAATGCCAATATGTTGGCTTCTATGCCGGAAAGCCACCGTGCCATTGCTGAGGCTCGTCCGCTTTGGGCGACGGCAGCCTTTGGACTTTCAGTCTTTGGTG
>Ga0055584_100007414_pt1 | contig 10757 bp, 9 predicted proteins | sample OSDHelmetaG_FD_58716 | JGI IMG/M metagenome (GOLD analysis project Ga0055584, IMG submission 58716) | Pelagic marine sediment microbial communities from the LTER site Helgoland, North Sea, for post-phytoplankton bloom and carbon turnover... | ecosystem: Environmental > Aquatic > Marine >...
TCATTGGGTAGCAGTCGTACCGTCGGCAACTCGATCGTTTCCTCAGCTTTCACTTGAATCCTGGTGCGGTGAGGTTTGAAGCCTGCAAGGTTGATCTCGAGCGCTCGATTGCCTTCGAGGATCTCGGTGGTCAGCGGCGTACGACCGACCTGCTCGCCATCGATCGCCACGGCGGCATCAGAGGGTTGGCTATTGAGGGTGACCGTGGCCCAAAGGGGCTGCAGCTCCACTTCGAGGGCCTGCTCCATACCGCCCCCCTCGATGTCCACCACGGTCACGAAGTCTCGGTAGCCCTCCGCCTGGATCAGAAGACCATGCTCTCCCGATGCCAGCTCGACAGGCCCGGGCGGCCAGGCATCCTCCTTCTCGCCATCGACCCTGAGCGTCGCCGCTGCCTCGACACCCAACTCGACGATCAACAGACCCGGCAACCTCTCGAGCTGGAACTCGAAGACCTGGGAGCTGGCCTTCGTCACCTCGATGGGGCTTTCCAGCTGTCGATAGCCGACCTTCTCTGCGACAACCGTATAGGCCCCAGGACGGAGAAGAACTCTGCCGCCGATCTCGAGCCGCAACCAACCACCCTCGACCTGCAGATCCTCAGGTGCTGGCTCGACTCGAATCTCTACTGGCCGGGCTGAGAACAGGTACCATGCAGTCATCGCCAGGAGGCCCAGGACCAGCCACAGAGCCAGGGCGGCCGGTCGCGGAGCCCTTCGCCTGCGGCGACCCATTTCGAGACGGGCTGGCGTGAATTCCACGGGGCGGATTTCCTGCCTTCCCGCACCTTCTCTCTGAGCTTGTGCAGAAGGGGCAGCCAAGAGGACGACTGGGGGGTCGGTGCCTTCATCGGAATCGCGGTGGGTGAGCTGCAGAACGGCTCCACTCCCGTCCGAGGAGAACTTCAGTTCTGCATCACCTACACGAAGGAGATCGCCATCGCGCAACCACTGCGAGGTGGTCACGGTCCCACCGTTGCAGACGACTACGTCACCGCCAGCAATCGGCTGCAGAAAGAACTCGCCCTCAGCGATTCCGAGATGCCCGATCGGACTGCCAACGGGCCGGTTCGGGATCTCGATTTCGGCGTCGGAGCCACCAACGGCAAGGGGAAAGTCGCTTTCCTGGTACCGCCGCGTACCTTCACCGGTCCGCAGCTCGAGGGTGACCCTCAAATCTCCTCCAAGCAACGAACTTCGACGGGCTTCGAGCTCTGGCTCGGCGAGACCGTCAGCCGATGACGCACATCCCGATAACCCGCCCGGCTGCCGACGACCGTATAGGTGCCAGGACGCAGGTCGAGGACCTGTTGGCTGAATCTCCCCAAACGACCCACTCGGTAGACCGTCACCTCCGTGAGGTTGTCGGAGACCAACTCGACTCGGATCGGCGTTGTCGCGACGGCCAACAGCTTGGTCATACTGTCGATCTGCCGGCGCAGCACCGGACCCGGCGGCTCCACTGACCTGGCATCGCTCAAGAGCCTCTCGGCACTCTCCAACACTTCGTCGTTGGACAATCGGTCGGGATGAGCGATTTGATCTTCCAGTCCCTCGGCGAGCTGGGATCGAACTTCAGCTCGGGCCTTGCCCTCACGCGCGAAGCGAATCGTCGGGTCGAGGCCAAATGCGGCCTCGTACTCTCGCAGAGCTGCACTCCAATCTTCCTTGCGCTCGAATTCCTCAGCCCGTGAGCGGTGCTCCGAGATGGCGGCGAGCCGCAGACCCTCTTCGGCTCGACCGAGGCCATCCGCGACCTCCGAAGAGCCGGGTGAGAGCTCCAGTGCTCGCTGGAAGGCCTGCTCGGCCGATGGAAAGTCACTAGCCTCCAGCGCTGTCAGGCCTTCGGACATGGCACGGCGAAACTCGACGTCCGAGCTCGTTGCCTGCTTGGAAGGGGCTACGACTCCGAAGTCTTCGGTGGTCGGCTGCTTCACCCTTTCGGCAGCAGAGTCAAGAGTCGGCTCTTCGGTCGGCTCTTCGGTCGTTTCGGCGACTACTGTCTCCGGTCTAGCCTCGCGACGCTCGCCAATCTCGGGCTCAACTGACACCTCGCTGACCGACGCCGACTGCTCCTCTCTGCCCTCCGAAGTCACGGCAACCTGATTTTCCGAGTTCCCCGAACCCTCTTCCGACTCACTGCACCGCTGCACCCAACCCGGCAGCAGCAGAAAGACGCCCAGGACCAGCGCTCCGAGCACCAAGAAAACCACCACGGTGCTCCAAAGCCGGACCCTGCTCTCGGACTTGACGGCCGAGTCTTGACCGACCAGAGAGCGTCGAGACTCGATCTTGGGAGGAGGAGTGAGTCGAACCGCGGCGGGCCGAACTTCCGGTGCCTGGGTCTCGGCCGCCGACAATTCTCTGTTGATTTCCTCCAGAGCCTTTCGCACCTCGGCCATGTGTGCCGGACGGTCGACGGTCGACTCGGCCAACATCTGGTCGACCAGAGCCTGAAGTGTCGATGGCACTCCTCTCTGGGGATCGAAGGGCTCCAGAGCGTCTCGCTGGATCCTCTCCACGTCGCCCTCGGACCAAAAGGGAGGGTGCCCCGAGATCAGGTCATAGGCCAGGGTTCCCAGCCCGTAGATGTCGTCGGAGGGCTGTGGGGGATCTCCCGCCGCTTGCTGTGGACTCATGCTGTATCTCGACCCACCCCCTTCGAGGCGTAGATCCCCGTCACCCGGGTCTAGGACAGCCGCGATTCCGAAGTCCATCAACCGCGGCTGACCAGTGCGATCCAGAAGAACATTGTCGGCCTTGACGTCTCGGTGGACCACTCCTGACTGGTGGGCGTGATCGAGAGCTCCTGCCAGCCACGCGAGCGTCTGGATGATGTCCTCGACCGAAGCTCCGCGAAGGGTCTCGATCGATTCTCCGGCGACGTGCTCCATCGTGATGAAGCTCACTCCGTCACACTGATGGAAGTCGAAGACACGGACGATGTTGGGGTGTGACAACCGGCGGGTGTTGCGACACTCCTGTCGCAAGAGCTCGATCGTCACCGGCGAGGCGTCGGCCGGAACGATCTTCGTCACCACCTCTTCATCGAGTTGGCGATCGCTTGCCAGCCAGACCTCGCCCATACCCCCACGACCCAAGGGGCGTAGCAAGGTGAATCGGGAGCAGAGAACTTGGCCGCTTTCGAGAGGGAACATACGCCGAAGCACCGCCGGAATCAGTTTTCGACCGAAGTCCCGGCGGTCTGCCCTGCCTCGAGGTTGGGGTCCACAGGCAGTCCGGTCTCCTCGGCGTAGATCTGCCGCAACATTTCCCGCCATTCGGCAAATTGGCCTTCCATGGTGCCGCTGAGTCGCAGTGTCTCGCCTTCGACCTCGACAACGAGTGGGGTGACTTCTACATCCAGGGAGCCACCCAGCTCACGCAGGGCTTCGACATGGATCTTGGCCTCCTGTGACTTGGCCATGCCGCTCTGAATGGCCGCCATACCGCCGATCAGGGCCACATCGCGCGCCACCCTCTCAGCGGTGCTACCGCCGCCCGGAGCAACAACTGCACCGAAGATTGCCAGCGCACCGACGATCTTCTGCATCCTGGCCTGGCGACGGAGCTTCTCCAAAGCCAGTTGCTCCTCGTAGCTGAACGACCGCCAGTTGTCATAAGGCTCTTCCATCGAGGTGGTGAAAGTGGCGTAGTACTCGTTGAGAGTGTCGATGAAGGTGTAATCGCGCTCTCGAATCTCGGCGATGCGAGCCATCATGGAGTCATCCTCAGCGGGGAGATGCTCCAACTTGTAGCGCTCTTTGCGATCGAGGCTGAGATAGTCCTCGAACGCCACCGGCGCCAGGTCGGCGGCGAACCGCACGTCTGCAATATGGCGCAGCTTCATCAACTCCGCTTGGGACCTCTTCTGTCGTTCAACCAGCAAATCGTTGGCGATAGCACCGTATAGGGCATGAAATGGATCCTTCTTCTTCACCTGGTCCGGTGAGTACGCCAGGACATCGGCCTCCTGCTTGTAGCGTTTCTCAAACCAGGTTTGACCAGCCGAGTCCTGCACCTGGATCTCGACCACGAGATCCTTGCCAGTGGACTTGATGATCTCGCCGGTCACGGTCACTTCTGCACTGGAGGTGTCCTCTGGCATCACTCGTACTGCACCCCAATTGCCGGTCGACTGCAAAGTCTGCTTGAGCTGATAGGGAATGAACCGCGCCTCGGCCTTCCGGACCTCCGGGAAGACCCCCTCTTTCTCGGCCTTGGCAACTGGCACGCTCGGGTCGAGCAGTCCCGGATCGAAGACCTCGATCGTCACATCCAGCAGCGTCTCTTCTGGAACCTCGCTTGCAGCTTGGATCAGGGTCACCGCGCTGCCAGAGGTGGACGTACCTGTCGAAGTACATCCCGCAAGGCCCAAGGCCACCAGGGCCAGACACGCAATTCCGTTTTGCAATCTCATACCAGACCACCCTGGTCAGCCACTCTTCCTCTTCACGGCTGCCTTGTATTCGCGATACTCGTCCCAGAGCTTCTCACGCAGCTCTGGATCGTCCTCGTTCATCGCCGCCTCTCGGAGCTGTCGTGCCACGATATCGTCGTCACTGCCGTCCCCGACATCGTCGGGTACCCTGCCGCCACCACCGCCACCGCCGACCGAACCCGCCGGCGCGGAGCTCTCCGCGCCCGACTCTTCCTCGCTGGTGCCTCCACCGGAGGCTGACTGCGCTGCCGAGCCCGCGGTCTGCTCATCTCCCGTCTGCCCACCACCGACCGGGTCTCCGAAATCGGAGTCTTCATCTCCGAAAGCTCCGCTCCCGCCGGACGATCCCGCGGCAGTTTCAGCCGCGACCTCTGCCTCGGCGCGTGCTTGCGCGGCCGTCTGCTGTTCACTGGCCAGCATTCCGTCGAACTTCTCGAGCGAGGCGATCAACTCCTGGTCCAGCTCAGAGGTTGGCTCGCTTCCCGTCATGGACCCAGCAGGCTGACCTGCGGCACTGCTAGCTCCGCCTCCCTGAGACTGGTCCTCGCCTCCCTCTGCGCCCTGGGAGCCGGGCTGCCCACTGGCGGCCTCCCCTCCCGCTTCCTCGCCTGATCCGTCCTCTCCAGAGGACTGTCCCTGGCCCGCCTGACTGCCCGATTGTCCGCCGCCTTCAGAGCCGGCAGCACCATCTCCGCCACCCTCCTGACCAGCTTCCGCCCCGCTTTCACCCTTCGTCTTGTCCTCTGGAGCGGAGGAGGTCGTGCTCTCCGGCTCGGGGGGAGCAGCTGGAGGTGGCGGCGTCTGACTGCTAGCGCAGGCAACCACCAGCGCCAGGGCGACCAGTGGAACGATACGCTGCAGCCAATATTGCATCTTGAAGTCCATACTTCTCCCTAGGTGTTGGCCAGCAGAGCTGGCTCACACTCCCGAAGCTCCCTACCCCGGTGTGATGGAACTCGATTTCACCCGTCCGCCTCCCTGTCGCTGCTCACGATCACACCGGACTCAACTTCAATCTAGCAAATTGCGCGCCAGCCCTCAGTTATTCCCGAGCCAAGAGTTCCACTCCGCTGCCGTCGGACGGAGCTGCCAGGGCCTCTTCAATTCCAACGTGAGTACGCTGTCAGGAGAATGAATGCAACGAGATAGACCCAACGGCCCCAGCGATCAATCCGACGTGCCCGCTCCTCGTTGCCCTGCTTGGCGAGTCGAGCCGTCACTATGACTTCGCCCAGGGCCGCGAACACCAGCAGGGTCGTACCCAGGAGGAACTGATCGGCGCGAGTCATATAGGCCACATCGGGCAGCTCTCTCCGCAGGCTGAAGCGGAAGGCGATGAGGGAGAAGACCGCAGCCGTGGAGATGCCGACCTGGGGTGGCACAATGGAGGGATCGATCCAGAAGACGGTCCAGGCCATAAGGACGATGAGCACCAGAGGCACCATCATGGTGAGGCTGAAGTAGGACGACTGCCGCTTGGCCAGGAGAAAGAAGCTCACACCGGCAAACTCATCTTCCACTCCGGGCAACTGTACCGACTCGGCCCTGTGCTCACCTTCTTCGATCACCCACCCGGTCACCGAGAAGTCACCCCGGCTACCGGTCAGTCTGTCGGTGAGCACGAACTCGATCTCTTCCGGTCCGTACCGGTAGGCCACCAGATGAATCGGCAGGAGTTGGGAATCAAACGGAAACTCCCGTAGCTCCAACCGTGATGCCAAGGTCCCTTGGACTCTCTGCGAATAGGTGACCTGCCCGTCCGGATCGACTTGCACCAAGTCAGGCAGAAAGATCTCTGTTTCGCGCCGGTTCAGTGCCGAAAGCCCCGCATACCAAACGTCTTCCAATGGCAACACCAGCTCGTCCAAACCAGTCTCCTCTACCGAGAAGGCGAGCCGTGGGTCCCTCCAACGGGCGGACAAGACCAGATCGACCTGGAAGGTCTGCGTGGCGTCGTCGATGGCCATCACATCGAGGAAGTAGACACCCATCTCCACTCGGGTCGGCGTGCCTTTCGGATCCGGGCGAACGTGAACCCACTGTCGGCTCAGATCCTCGTTGACAGAGCCCTGAGCATTCAATGAGCTTCCGAGACCGCCAAGCACGATCCAGATCACCGCAAATCCAACCCTGACAAGAGATCTCGTTCTTCTTCGCATGACTTGCGCAGTATATTCGGACCCGGCCCTTTCGAAGGAGCCCGACCCTTCGCTCTCCAAGCCAGATGGCCTGTCTCTAGCCGAAGATCAAGGCGAGCAGGCACAGAGTGAAGCAGTACGGCGCGAACCATGACAGGCGACCCCGCTTGACCACACGAACCAGGAGCGCCAGACAGAAATACCCGGTGAGGGCCGCAGCTCCGAACCCGAGAACCAGCGCGCCTGTTCCAACCGCATCATCCGCTCCGTTCAAACGAAGCAGAAGGGCTCCGAGAATCGAGGGGATCGAGAGCAGGAAGGAGTACCGGGCCGCAGTCGCTCGTTCGATTCCGAGCAACAGAGCGACACCGATCGTGATTCCCGATCGACTGATACCCGGCGTGATGGCAACTCCTTGCACGACACCGATGACTAGAGCATCGACCCAGGTCATCGCCGATGCGTCGCGCCCCACACCACGAGAAAGACGCGTGAGTAGAAGGACGACTCCGGTCACGATCAGCATGAGCCCAACGAGACGCACAGAGCCGAAAAGTCGCTCGAAAGTGTCCTCGAAGGCGAGTCCAATCACCGCCGTCGGGATCGTGCCGACAACGATCAAAAGCGCGAAGCGAAAGCCAGGGTACGACTGCAGCGTCTCCTTCCATGAGTGTCCCGATGCGAGATTGCGAAGTGCCGCGAAGGTCTCCAAGACCAGCTCCACGAGGTCCCTTCGGTAGTACCAGACGACCGCGACCAGGGTGCCGAGGTGCAGCACGATGTCAAAAAAAAGTGCCGGTTCTTCTAGACCGACAAGGTGCTGAGCGATCACCAGGTGACCTGAAGAGCTGACGGGAAGGTACTCCGTCGCACCCTGCACAATGCCCAGAACGAGGGCTTCCAGCCAGTCGATCATCGTGTGCATCCTACCGCGCCGCGCCGCGATCCTCGATCGGCGACGACGTCTCAATCGGTTCATTTGACATGCAACCTCTGGGTTGCTTAATATCTCCACTCATGGAAAGCATCTTCACAGCGGTGGCGGACCCCACTCGAAGAGGAATGCTCGCCCGCATGCGGACGGAAGGTCCGCTGTCCATCAAACAGCTGGCAGCTACCCTTCCCATCAGCCGACAGGCGGTGACCAAACACTTGGGAGTTCTCCAGGCCGTCGGCCTGGTCCGAGTCCAGAAGGCCGGCCGCGAGCGCCTCCACTCCCTGAACAGCTCGCCGCTCAGAGAAGTCGAAGATTGGCTCGAACCCTACGCTCGCGTATGGGACGAGCACCTGTCGCGACTGCAACTTCATTTGGAGGATCAGGCATGATCGAAGCACTCGAACGCACCTTGGAGCTCAGGATCTCGCCCGCCAAAGTATGGCGGGGCCTCACCGATGCCAGCGAGATCGCCAGCTGGTTCGGCGATTCGGCCGAGCTCGAGCCCCGTCTCGGAGCCGAAGGATGGTTCGGCTGGGATTCCTATGGCCGGGCCGCCGTCCGCATCGAGGCCTTCGAGCCGGAAACGCGACTCGTGTGGCGTTGGGCCCGCGAGGCGGACAAACCTCTCGACGAGGTGCACTCCACCGTCGTGGAATGGACCCTGATCCCGCGCCCTGACGGCGGCACAACACTCAAGCTCGAGGAATCGGGCTTCGAACGAGAACAGGATCGAGAAGAGAACGTCGGCGGTTGGCAACACGAGCTTGCACACCTGACAGATCATCTGGCCGCCACCTGAGTCCGCGTGGCCCTTTCCTGCCCCGACGACCGGGAACAGTTGCGCCGGGGCAGAATGGGCGTAGACTGATGAGCATGCAAGGACTCCCTGGTCCCAGCTGGCCAAGGCTCGAGAGGAGGAACGGCATGTCTGGAAAGCAAAGCTCAACGAACAGACGAGCGCATTTCTCGATGCTGTATGGGTCGGTACTGGCGATTGCTCTTCTGGTCGTCGGCTGTCAGGCTCCTCAACCGACGACCGAGGTTTCGCCAGCGGAGATGGAGCGAGCGCAGACTACCCTCCAGCCGCTCAAGGAACAGCTCGTCGATGCTCTCACCGGAGCCCTGCAGGAAGGCGACCCCGAAAGTGCCATAGCGGTCTGTCGCGACAGGGCACCGCAGATCGCGGCCGAGCTGAGTGTCGGAGGGGTCCGGATGGGTAGGACGAGTCACAAGCTCAGAAACCCCGCCAATGCCCCCGAGCCGTGGGTCGAGCCTCTGCTCGCCGCCTACCTCGAAGATCCTGAAAATCCCCAGCCCCGGGCCGTAAGACTGGACGACTCCACCATCGGGTATGTCGAGCCGATCTATGCGATGTCGTTCTGCCTGAGTTGCCACGGGCCGAGCCTCGAGCCCGCCCTGCACGAGACCATCCAGTCGCTCTACCCGGAGGACCAGGCTACTGGCTTCCACATGAACGATGTGCGAGGCCTCTTTTGGGTCACCTTACCGAGCGACCCCGGCGCCGGGGCCGATACCTGATCCGAGCCGAGGGAGTCCTGAAGCTCTAAAGGTAGGGTCCGGACGCCTGTGTGCCTACTCCCCGGCACCCTGCTGGATCGACTGCAAGGCCAGGAATCGCTCGCCGAAACGCTCGATGAACTGGATCTGCTGGTCGAAGGTATCGGCGTGGCCCTCTTCATCCGCCACCAGATCCTCGAAGATCTTCTTCGACGCGGCATCGGCGTTCTTGGCACACTCCTGCGCAGCCTCGTTGTAGAACGCGGCACTCGCCACCTCCATGGCTTTCGCCCGCTCGAGCATCTGCTTGGCATCGTGAATCTTCTGGACCGGGTCGGAGACCTCCATTTCCACCTCACCACCCAGGAAGAGAATTCTCTCGGCCAACTGTTCGTTGTGAACCATTTCCTGGATGGCTGTGCGCTTCATCAGGCTAGCCAGGGGGCCGTAGCCGAGATCGTCCAGGTGAAAGTGAAAATACATGTACTGGTGCACTGCTGACAGCTCCTCCTGCAAGGCACGATTGAGTAGCTCGATACTTCTTTCAGACATGGTTCCTCCTCGCCGCGCGGCTTGACTGTTTCGAGCGCCCAGCCTATTCGACTCGGCGAGCTCCCTACACCACCCGCACGGGTGGGATTTCAGGGGCGAGCTTTGCGTTAGCGGTTGGAACGGGTCAAGCGGGTGAGAAACGGTCGAGGATCGATCGGGTCCTCACAGCGGACGATGACAAATGAGCGTTGGCCGGCCTTGCCGATGGGAATCACCAACGGCGGTTCGACCTCGACCTTGCGAAAGTGCTGTCTGAGATTCTCCTCCTGCCCCGGATTCTCAGTGAAGAACAGGACTTGACGGCCCTCGAAGTCCTCGGGTGGATACCAGTAGAGCGAGGCCAGGCCGTGTTTGCCACCCTTGATATGCAGAAACCGACTTTCGAGCTCGCCCTCGGACACAAAGGCCGAGAGATGGGTCTTCGTGTAGCTCTCTGAGCCAACATAGATCGAATCGGGAGGTACGCCAATCTCTCGAGCCCATCGGTCTCTTCGCTGTTGGACCCCATCGACCAGTTGGTCGGTACCAAACGCTCGAGCCAGCTTCTCGGACGAGATCTTCTCGGGCCTCGGCTTGTACTCCCATTCGAAGTTGAGAAAGAGCGGCGCCGAGAGAGCCAGCACCAACACCAAGCCCGTGATCGAGATCCCGACGATCGCCCCGATCTTGCGCATCCGATCGCCACCAAAACCGGTGAGCACCAGAAGCACCGTCATCATCATGAGTCCGGGGCCACCCCAGTGCGCACCAACCCTGGTCCGAAGAGCCACGAGCCCGAAGAATACAAACGGCGCCACTGCTCCTGCGACCGCTACCTTCCAGGCCGGGTCCTGGCGTTTCCATGCCGGCCAACAGCTTCCCACCAGTAGAACGGCGAGGATCGGTGAGGCCAGAAGCAGGTTCGCACCAATGAACTCGAGGAGATACTTCAGGCCGACTCCCTCGGGTGAATGCCGGCCGCTGAGTTGAAAGACGATGTTGTCCCAATTGTGCTGAGCGCCCCAAATCCAGACCGGCGCAGTCAAGAAGGCGGAGACCAGAGCGGCCGCCCAAGGGGTGATCGTCTTCAGATCGGCTCGCGCTTTCAGCGACGTGAGCGCGACCGCGGCGGGCAGGAACGCCACGACGATGGAGAACTTCGCCAGGAAGCCGATGCCGAGAGCCACCCCCAG
>Ga0055584_100007417_pt1 | contig 10755 bp, 9 predicted proteins | sample OSDHelmetaG_FD_58716 | JGI IMG/M metagenome (GOLD analysis project Ga0055584, IMG submission 58716) | Pelagic marine sediment microbial communities from the LTER site Helgoland, North Sea, for post-phytoplankton bloom and carbon turnover... | ecosystem: Environmental > Aquatic > Marine >...
GGATCGGCCACGGCGGCGCTCCTGCTCGCACGCCGGGCGGGTTCCTCGTTGCCCCCGGTCGACGAGCCCTCCAGCCTGCCTGAGGGCTAGGCGCCAGAAAGGAGGACCGTCATGGGGCGATGGGTGCGGCGCGCCCGCGGTGCCGTCGGCATGGGGCTGACCTGGGCGGTCGGGTGGGCGCTCGCTGGCGTCCTGATCGGGGGCGCTTCCATGCTCTTCCCCGGACTGCCGTGGGAGATTGTCTTCGACATCTTCGATGCTCCGTTGCCAGCGCTGGCGGTACCTGGATTCGTAGGTGGTGCAGTCTTCTCGACCGTCCTCGGGATCGCAGGTCGGCGTCGGAGATTCGATGAGCTGTCGCTGCCCCGCTTCGCCGCGTGGGGGGCGATCGGTGGTGTGCTGCTGGCGCTGATTCCGGATGCCATGGTGTTTGTTGGTCTCGCTACCGCGACAGGGGGCTTCGGGATCGGGAGCGTCGCTGCCCTGCTCATCGGGCCGATGGCTCTGTTGTGCTCAGCATCGGCTACCGGTTCGTTGGTGTTGGCACGACTGGGGGAGGATCGAGATCTGATGGAAGCCAGCGCGGCGGTCACGGAAGTGGGGCCTGCCGGAGAGGAGATGCAGAGGCTGTTGGGCGACCAGGGATGATCTCTCTGCGCGGCGCTGGCCGGAGACACCGACCAGGTCCGAGCACCCCCACCCGATCGTCGCGGCGACGGCGATGGCTACGATCGGCTTCATTGTCGATGGACTCCCACAGTTGGTCGTGATCCGGCCCGCTCGAGCGGGCCGTGAAGGGGCCGGCTCCCGATGATCATCATACAGAATTGGGGTGGGCGAGGGCTCATCTTCCGGGTTCGGTCCTACCCCTATTCCCCTGATCGTGTTCGCGATCCCTGCCCGCCGCGCGAACGGTGTGAGTCTGGGCGTGAGACCCCAGGAGCAGCAGCTCGCTCGGCCGTCAGAGCGTCTCGTGGTGAGCCAGGCTGACGTACCAGTTCGCTGCACGGTGTGTCGCGGCGGAGATGGCATCTCCGTCGTGGGTAGACACGGCGTAGCGCAGAGGTGACGGCCAGAGGCTGCCGAATCGATCGATGTGCCGAAGGGGGTTTAAAGAGAAGCCGCTCGCCGCGAGCAGCGACGCCTCTCGCGAGGCTGGGGCAATGGAAGTGGACAGAGCGCAGATGTGGTGAGCCCTGCATTCGTCTTCGGCCGCTCCAAGGAGTGCGGCGGCGGCCGCCGCCGAGTGCGGGCCGTCTGCGACGAGGAAGTCCATCACGTACGCGACTGGACTCTCAGTCATCTTGCGGAGGACCAGGTAGCCGGCCATGTCGCCCGCGATGTTGGCGACGAACATCTCGTAGGACTTGAGTCGAAGACCAGAGAAACGCCATTCCAGGTAGGCTCTGTCCCGGATCATCGCGACCGAACGTCCAAGTCGAGCCGTTGCCCAAAAGGCATCGAAGCGGTCCCCGAACTCTCGCACCAACTCTACGCTGACGGACGGCGAGAGTGGCCTCGTGCTTCGTCCCTGGGTGCGTCTCTGTAGTGCCGCGAGCAGCGTAGTCGCCCCGATCGGAGGCAGGCCTTCTCCGTGCGCCAGATGCTGTGCGAGACCCTTCGAGTCGAAGACCTTGAGTAACCACGGTGCGCGCGCCACCGCCGCCGAGTCGCTCTCTTGCTGTCGTTCGAAGATCTGCACCGACGGCAGGCTGAAATGAAGGGGTGTGCTCCTTTTCAGCGTCCGTCCCAGGTGCCGAGTGAGTGCGACGTACGCGAAGGTGTCACGGTAGCGCGGATCAACGTGGAGGTTGGCCACCTGCCGCACGTTGAACGTCTCCTCGCCCGCGCTGATTTGCATCGGAAAGATCCAGACTGCGCCGGCCAGTGAGCCCTCCCGAGTCCGGACCACGGGTACCGTCACCTCGCCTCCGGGATGGTCGAGGCGCCAATGGTCGAAATCCTCGCTCGTCGCGTAACCGCCCCCCACGGAATCCTGTAGGTCGATCAAGCCCTGCTTGTCGGCGGCCCCAGCGAAGCCCGTCGTGAACTGGCTCACGGTCTCGGAATCGGACCCCAGTAGATGTCCACGTCGTCGATCGTGTCGAGCTTCGCGAGCGCATCGCTCCAGCGCTCCCGAAAGATCATGCCATGGCGGACGGCCGTCCTCGCGAACTCTCGATTTCCTCGAGATCGTGTCGTGACGTTGGCGATGTGTTTCACGCGGACTCGCCGATCACAGAGAACGCCGAAACCCGCCGCGCGGAGCTGCATGCAGTAGTCGACATCCCAGAACTGCATGGGGTGATAGATCTCCGGGAAGAGACCGATCTCTCTCTGGATCGCTCCATCCATCAACCAACAGGCAGCCGGGGAGGCGACTACCTCGACGGGCGTTGTCGGAACCGTGTCCACCGCGTCGCCACGATGCAGATATCCAACCCTTCCGAGTCGTGTGAGTCCGATCCCCATGGCCTGAATGACGTCGGGATACTGTGCGAAGACCAGAGTCGGTCCGGCGATCGCAAGTCGTTCGTCCTCGTCGAGATCTCTCCACAGTCGATCCAGCCACGCGTCTTCGTCGTCGAGCACGAGATCATTGTCGAGGATGAGTATCCGTTGGCCTTCAGCCCTTCCGAGAATGAGGTTTCGTCCTGCGCTCGCCCCGAGATTCTCGCCCGTGGCGGTGAAGTCGGTATCCGCGAAGCTGGCCGAGTGACTGTCGATCCATTCCCTCAGCCTGTTGAGATCTTCCTGCTCTGATCCGTTGTCGATGACGATCAGTTGAGCGCTCCAGCCCCTCCTCGAGAGCCCGGCGAGCTTCTCCATCATCGCGATCGTCAGGCCGGACTGGTTGATGTTGATCAGCCCGATGCTGATGGACCGCGTCGGCGGCGTCACGCGGCGATCCTGCCTTCCACGTAGTCAGCGATGGAGCCGACGGTATCGAAGCGATCTGGTTCGAGATGGTCATCCGGGATCTCGACCTTGAACGCCTCCTCGAGGCGAATGATCAACTCGAGAAGGGCGTACGAACTGAATACGCCCGTTGCGCTCACCTTGAACGACTCGGCCTGCACGGTACTCGCTTTGACACCGACTGCGGCGCTGACCGCATCAGCGACCTTCCGTTCGATCTCGGTTCGTTCCATGCGGGCCTACTCCTTGTCGATCAACAAGTGGTCAATTCGTGCCCACGACGGCAGGGTTACCGCGTCGACGGCGCTTCGTTCGGCTCGGAGCTCCTCGGTGCCGACGACGGGCGAGAAGCCAGCGGCCCAAAGGAGCATCCGTAGCGGACGATTCTGCCCGGTCGAGCGGAAGTTGCACCGGTATCGAGCGAAGTCGCCTACCGGATGGCTCAACAGCCCAACGAACATGGCCAGAGACAGACCGCGTGCACGGGTCCGGCAAGAGATGGCGATGCTATCGATCAGGGCCGCGTCCTCTCCGGTGGGAGTCAGGCGGAGGAGGCCGCACCGGCCCGAGTCCCCGTACCGATCCCGGAGCTCAGCGACGAGAAGACGTGGGGCGTCGACTCCGCCTTGCAGCCGTATCACCTCGGCCGGCGACTCGGTCGATCCGAGGTTCATGCGATTGGTGCGGGTGAGGAGTTCTACCGCGCGCGGTCCATCCGACTCGACGAAGGGTCGCACCATGACCCGTATATCACTCGCCGCGAGGAACGCCTCGAAGTCGCCAGTTACCTCCGCGTCGGTGCGCTTCTTCTTCAGAGCGCGGTACATATCGGGACGCCGTCGTGCCTCTGCCGTCACCTCTCCTTCGAGCGAGGAGACATGAGCGGTGAGCTCCGCTACGGACCACCCCGTGAGTCCGGGGATCTGGACCTGCATGGCGTCTCGCTCGAACGGATCGTCGTCGATGAAAGCCGCATCATCAGCCGAGATGTCGAGTTCTTCCAGAATGCTCAACACCTTGTGACGCTTCGGAGCGAAGTCCGCTTTTGCTGCCTGGAAGAGATCGCTCCAGCCGAAGTGCGTCAGAGCCTCCTGCATCACCTCAGGTTCGTTCTGAGTGGCTAGCGCCTGCAGGACACCACGCTCGTCGAGCTCCGCCAGGAGCGCTCCCGCTGCGGGATGAACGGTGCGGTCATGCTCCGCGAATACACCCTCCACGATCGTCTCGTCGAGGTCCCAAACCACCAGTTTCAGCTCTCGCACTGGGCCCCGCAGAGTCATCGTCGAGCGTCCTCAGAAACGTACCGCGTCGGATACGAGCGTTTCAAGGAGTTTCTCGCGCGTCCCGGACCTGGTCCCGTCGCCGAGCCCTCGATCGACCAGCGCGCTTTTCTTGGGCTACTCCGCTCGAAGGGCCTCTACCGGATCGATCCGTGCGGCCTTTCGCGCGGGGAGGTAGGTGGCCAGGAGAGAGACTGCCGCGAGAAGGGCTGCCGTGCCGACGAAGGTGATCGGATCGGTGGCAGTTACGCCGTACAGCAGCGAGGCGAGCGTCCGACTCATCGCCCACGAGCCGATCAGACCTACGCCGAGGCCGATCGCGATGAGCACCGCACCCTGTCCGACAACGTTCCTCAGTACGACGGACGCGGGAGCGCCCAGCGCCATACGCACCCCGATCTCCGCCGTGCGACGACTCACCACGTACGCGATGACTCCGTAGATCCCGACCGTCCCCAGAAGCAGTGCGATTCCCGCAGCGATCCCGAGGAGGAGCACGGTGAAGGACGTCGACTGCATGGAGTCCGACACGATCGACTCCACGCTGCGCGGCAGGATGATCGGCAGGCGAGGATCGATCGCTCGGACGGCTTCCCGGGCTGCCTGAATGGAAGTGAGGGGGTCACCTCCGACGCGCACGACGATGTCCATCGCCGTGGCCAGGCCGGGGGACTCCGCTGTGCCTCGGACGATCGGCTCGTACAGAAGTGGGAGCGGGTCGTCTTCGATTCCGTCGAAGCGGACGTCGCCGGCTACGCCGACGACCTCCCACGACTCCTCGTTCCCCTGTCTGCGGATCTGGCGTCCGATTGCGCTCTCTCCTGGCCAGAGCGATTTCGCCAGCGTTTCGGAGATGACCACTGCCCGGTACTCGGTCGATTGATCGGACCAGGCGAGGGCGCGGCCCTCGAGGATTGGGATCGACATGACTTCGAAGTAGCCGGGGGTGGCCTGTCGAGTCTCGACGAGGGGCGCCAACTCGCCGTCCGCGACAGGCCGATCGGTCGACTCCATCGGGGACGCCGACTTGGTGTCCGTGAGTGGCAGGCCGCCGATCGCTCCCACCAGTTCCGCTCCGGGGATCGCCGCGAGGCGCTCCGCGAGCTGCCGGTGGAAGTCGATGGTCAGTTCCGGACTGTCGTACTGGCTGGAGGGTAAACCGACCTGGAAGGTCAGGAGCCCTTCCGTATCGAAGCCAGGATCCACGCTCTGTAACGCGGAGAAGCTGCGGAGCATCAGTCCGGACCCAACCAGCAGTATGAGTGCGAGCGCCACCTGCGCGACGACGAGTACGCTCCGCGCACGCAGCCGCTCCTTGCCACCCGTCGAAGACCGATTGCCGTCTTTCAAGGAGAGCGACAGATCGTTCTGGCCGCGACCAAGCGTCGGGATGATCCCGAAGAGGAGTCCGCTCACAATGGAGATGACCGCCGTGAACGCGAGGACGCTCCCATCGATGCCGATGTGGAGAGCTTGTGGCAGATCTGCGGGCACCATCATCAGCAGTCCTCGAACGCCGGATGACCCGATGAGAAGACCGAGCAGCCCGGCTCCGACCGCGAGCGTGACGGACTCCGTCAGGTACTGGCGCACCATGTCGGCGCGGCTCGCCCCCATCGCGGTGCGCACCGCCTGCTCACGTATCCGGCCCTCGGCACGCACCAGGAAGAGGTTCGCCACGTTCGCGCAGGCGACCAGCAAAACGATCCCCACGGTGCCGAGCAGGACCCAGAGTACGGATCGCATGTCTTCGACGAAGACCTCCTTGAGTGGCTTCACGTCAGAGTCCATGCCCGCCTGCTCCAGGGCTCCTTCCGGAAAGTCGTCCGGGTTTTCCTGGGCGTACCGAAGGAGAAGTTCGTGCATCTCCGCGTCGGCGGCCTCCATCGTGACGCCCTCCGCGAGCCGCGCAGCGCCGATGAGCCCGAAGGATCCGGCCTCTGGTGAGGTGTGGTCGATCTGCAGGGCCAGCCATGCTTCTTCTTCGAGCACCGCGCTGCCTTCGGGCATGACCCCGACGACGCGGTGCAGCACGCCGTCCATGTCTACCAGCTGGCCCAGCACGGACGGATCACGGCCGAAGCGTCTCGCCCAGAGTCCGTCTGAAAGTATGGCGATCGGTTCGGCCCCCTCCACGTCGTCGCCGTCGACGAATCCGCGCCCCAGGGCCGGCTGGACGCCGAGCACGTCGAAGTAGTCCTGTGTCGCGTACATCACCGGGAGGCGCTGAGGGTCGCCGTCGGCAATGAGGTTCACATTCGCGTCCGCGAACACCGCAAAGGACTCGACCGCGCGTGCGTGCTCGCGGTAGTGGAGGTACGTGCCCTCGGAGTGGGGGATCAACGGGACATTGATGCCGAGCCCGGGGGCCTCGTGGTTGTAACTCACCATCCGCTCTGACTGAGGGAAGGGGAGTGGGTTCAGCAGCACCCCGTCCACCACGGTGAAGATCGCCGTGTTCGCACCGATCCCGACTGCGAGCGTGATCCCCGCCAGCGCGGTGAAGAAAGGTCGGCGTACCATGCCACGCACTGCCGTCCGGCTATCCCTGAGCATCCCGTCCATCGTCCACCCTTCCGTTCTCAGATACCATGCGTCGGAGACCGCCCCCCACGCGTGTGTCATTCCACCACCCGATACGGTCAGCTCGGCTCGCCACTCCTGAATCCAATCGTGCCGCTCATCGTGCGGGACGAGCAGGCCTACCAGGCGAATCCAAACGTCCCGTCGGTCCATCACGCTTCTCCGACCGGTGCTTCCGGCAGATCGCCAAGGAGGCGACGGGCCTCTGCGAGTTTGTGCTCAGCCTGCGGCATCGCGGACCGGCCCTCCCGAGTGAGGTGATACGTGCGCCGGCGGGGTCGCCCTTCGGCGTGCGCCTTCTGCTCATCCTCCCAGTTGGAGGACAGCAGGCCTGCCTTCTCCAGTCGGCGGAGCGCGGGATATGCCGTTCCACTGGGCAGCCCGCACGCCTCCATCACATCGAAGCCGTACTGGTGTCCCGCCGCGACCGCTCGCATCACGAGTGCCGTCACCTGTGTCATTCGTACCGAGCCCAAGGCGTCTCTCCTCACTGGTCTGCAGTTTTCTACATAGCTCTACGGGGGAGGGTAGTCGAAGGATTCACGGGTGTGATGTGGACCAGGGAACGCCGGCTGGCGGGCCTCTCCCTTAGACAGCTGTCGATTGGGCGTTTCGAGTCAGGCGAGATAGTCTTCTTCAAAGAAGACTCACGATCCGGAGGGATGATGTTCCGACGCACCGCTCTCGCGTGTTTGCTGGCCGCTTCATCGTCGGTGCCGCTTGCGGCCCAGGATACACGCTCCATCGCGGAGGGTCAGACGCTCACCGGGACGTTGGCTGCCGAATCCGAGCACGAAGTCACACTCGCGCTCCAGGCAGGTCAGTTCGTCTATGGCTTCGTGGATCAGCTGGACGTAGACGTCGTCGTTGCGATCATGAGTGATAAGGGACCCGTCGGCCGCTTCGACACTCCGAGTCGGGGGGAAGAGCGTTTCACCTTCGAGTCGGAGGAGGCTGGCACGTTCACGATCCGCCTCACGTCGTTCGAGGACGGGGAGGGCGACTACACCATCACGATCCGCCGGATCGAGGATATCGCGGACGACCCGGAAGACCGGATCGACCAGCTGATGATCGCGTACGATGACGATGTGACCCCCGGAGCGATCGTAGGCGTGGTAGAAGACGGGAGGCTCGTCTTCGAGAAGGCGTACGGGATGGCGAACCTCACCTGGGACATTCCTTTCGAAGAGGGAATGCGGTCGAACATCGGGTCGGTCACAAAGCAGTTCACGGCGATGGGACTCCTGCTCCTCGAGCAGGAAGGGAAGCTCTCGCTCGATGACGAGGTTCGGACGCACATCCCCGAACTACCGGACTTCGGCACTCCCGTGACGTTGCGCAATCTCCTCAACCATGTCGGCGGCTACCGGGAGGTCTACAACGCTTTCGGCATGATGGGCTACGGGGGTGAAGACGACTTCCCGCGAGAGAAGGTGATCCAGCTCGTGCAGCGGCAGCCCGACCTGCAAGCCCCGCCCAATACCGAATTCAACTACAACAACACCGGGTACATCCTGGTCTCGATGACGATCGAGCGTGTGAGCGGGATGAGCTTCCAGGACTACATGCAGAAGCGGGTCTTCGAACGCCTCGGTATGACGAATACGCTGCTCACGAATCATCAGGGGCAGATCATCCCGAATTCGGGAATGGGGTACGTACCGGCCGAGCAGGGCGGCTATCGGCAGGCGCGCGATCTTCCCGCCGCGGCTGGAGCAGGGGGCATCTACACCACCGCCGAAGACATGGCGAAGTGGATGCTCAATTATCGAGACCACACGCTCGGGGGAGCCGAGGCCATCGAGGCGATCACGACGAACACGATCCTCGAGAGCGGAGATTCGACCGGCTACGGGCTGGGGCTCGGCCTCGCCACCCACCGCGGGCGCGCACTCTGGACCCATACCGGCGGCGACGTCGCGCACCGCACCTACTTCGGCTGGTATCCCGAGCTGGAGAGTGGCGTCTTCGTGTCCAGTAACAACGCGGGCTTCCCGACCAGCATCGGACGCCCCCTGGCCGAGGCGTTCTTCGGTGACGAGATGGAGCCTGAAGAGGAAGAGGCGGACATCGTCGCCGCAGAGATGAGCGATGAGCGTAAGGAGGCGATCGTCGGGCTCTGGCGACTCGCGGCCGGGCTCGAGATCGATATCGAGTTGGCGGATGGTGATCTCCGGGCTACGCCGCAGGGTCAGCCCATGACGGTGCTGGTGCCCACGTCCGACTCCACGGTGTCCATCACGGGCGTGGACGCGTCAGTGACCTTCCGCTTCGAGGTCGACGGGAGCACGAGGTCGGCCGTCCTGCACCAGGGCGGTGAGAATCCCATGAGCAGGGTCGAGCAGGACGACGAACTCACTCCGGCGATGCTCCGGGCCTACGAGGGACGCTACTGGTCCGATGAAGTGGAGGTCGCGTTCGAGCTGATGGTCGAGGATGGTGAGCTGGTCGCGCACAACATCCGACTTCCGTCGATCACACTGCAGCCGGGAGCGACGGACACGTTCGCCGCGGGGGCCGTCGGCGCTTTCGAGTTCAAGCGCTCCGGCAACGGGGAGGTCACGGGCTTCATGGTCAACAACGCCCGAACGAAGGATGTGTGGTTCGAGCGGGAGTGGGTGCCCGGAGGGTGAGGGGGATACGCCGGAGGTCGCGGTGCCGGTTTCACTGACTCCGACCCATTGCACCATCGCTTAGCCCTGCTCTCGGCGTGAGCCTTGGACATGCGTCCGCCCGTTCACGTCGTCGTTCATCCTGATCGACTCGAGATTCGCCTCTCGCCGGGGTTCTCGCCGGCTGATCTCGAGTCCATCCGTTCGCTGCCCGGACGCCGGTGGCAGCCCGACCGCAGGTGCTGGGTCGTCCCGGACGACGCACACGCTCTGGAGCGCGTGCGTCGTGCCTTCGGCCAAGAGGGAGTCGTCGTCACAGGGGTGGGTGCCGAGGGGCCGGCAGCCGCACAGTCGTCACCTGCCGAGCCCGACCTCGCGACGTCGATCGATCTCCTCGTCGGGGTTCGGCGTGGGCTCGTCCTCCGTGGCTATTCGGCCCGGACGCGCTCCGTTTATCTCGGCCACGTTCGACGCTTCCTCGATTGGGCCGGGCGTACCGCGGAGGAGCTACCCGAGGACCCCGGTCCGATCATCGAGGAGTATCTGCTGACCCTGGTCCGCCGGCCGGTCTCGCGGAGCTATCACAGTCAAGTGGTGAGTGCCCTCCGCTTCTTCTTCGAAACCGTGCTCAACAGGCCCCGGGTCGCGCTCGCCATCCCGCGCCCGAGGAAGGAAACCCGTCTCCCTATCGTGCTCAGTCAGGGGGAGGTCTCCCGCCTCCTGCAGCGGACCCGGAACCTGAAGCACCGCGCCCTCCTCATGATTCTCTACTCGTCGGGCCTCTGGGTCGGTGAGGTAGTCCGTCTGCGCCCCGAAGACCTGGACCCCGATCGCCGGCTCCTTCGGGTGCGGAGGGGGAAGGGGGGCAAGGACCGCTACACCCTCCTGGCTCGCCGCGCCGTCGAAGAAGTCAGGACGTATCAGCGCGCCTATCCCGCTGGTCGGTGGCTCTTCCCCGGAGGCCGGCTCGACCGGCACCTCAGCACCCGATCGGTTCAGCGTGTCGTCCAACGCTCGGCCCAAGCCGCCGGCATCACCAAGAAGGTCACGCCGCACACCCTCCGTCACAGCTTTGCGACCCACCTCCTCGAGGCCGGGACGAACCTGCGCATCATCCAGGAGCTGCTCGGGCATCAAAGCGCGAGAACCACGCAGATCTACACGCACGTAGCGACGTCGACGTTCGAGGCCGTGCGGAGTCCGCTGGACAACCTGGAGGATTGATGTGCCGGGAGCGGCGTTGCGAGAGTCGAGGCCGGCGCCCCATCCTGGCAGTCGAACCGCTACGGTGCTCAGCGTCGCAAACCCCCGGGTGGGGTGCGGCGTATGAGAGCAATAGCGACGCAGACAAACAGTTA
>Ga0055584_100007418_pt1 | contig 10754 bp, 1 predicted proteins | sample OSDHelmetaG_FD_58716 | JGI IMG/M metagenome (GOLD analysis project Ga0055584, IMG submission 58716) | Pelagic marine sediment microbial communities from the LTER site Helgoland, North Sea, for post-phytoplankton bloom and carbon turnover... | ecosystem: Environmental > Aquatic > Marine >...
AGATGTGGACGGAGCTCAATTCCTTCACTCCCGATCAAAAGCGCACCATCTTCACGACCTGTAATAAAATCCTCGATGAACGCCTGAAGGTGATCCCAGACATCCGGGACTACATCATTACTGTTATCGCTGTAGTGGAAAACGATTCTGGAGCTCCGCCCTTTAATGAATGGCACACGACGGTAGATGCTGTTTTGGGATCTCGAAGTGCGCGAAAAGAATTCGCAGACTATATGGAGTTCAGTGAGAACCTATACACGAATAACGTCATCTATCACTCTGCCTCTACTGATTGGATCAGTGACAATGCCCACTTCCGATTCGAAATCGAAGATGGAGAACCGAAATTGATCATCCCTTCCTTGGCGCTGAAATGCGAATCCAAGAACTCTGACATCGAAATCAAAAAAACTTCTGGTGAATACTACCCACTTTCTGGAAAATGGATCGGTAAGAACGGCCTAGTAACGTGGGTACGCGCAGGATTAGACCCAAACAAGGTTTATGCAATCATCAACGACTATGAGATCCTGATGAAGTTCTCCAAATTTGACGCGGACTCCGTCACCTTTTACAATACCGACTATTTTCCAGACCCCCTCTTAGGTCGATTAGAAGATGCGGTGCGCGCAAACGTAACCGAAGACAACGCCTCCTTCCCCTACTTCCAATCTTATAGTAGTCGACTAAAAATCAAGAACATTGAACAGAATGTAGACTACGAAGGTGGATTTTCCCAAAGGGGTGCTCGCTTCATCGCTAGCGGTTCTGGTGAAGATCCAGCATTCTTGATTTTTTACCTGAACGAAAAGCCCTTCCTTGAAGTGAAGAGCATCAGCTTCAGCATCAGGGAAGACCGCATTACGTCTACCGATGCAGCCGTGAAATTCATACTGCACGAAGATTCGATCAATCACCCTGGACTCGACTTTAAATTCTTTCGAGACGAGCGCATGGTCAACCTCTTCCGAGCAGATGAGGGCTTACAAAAGGCGCCCTATTTTGACACCTATCACCGTATGGACCTCTATGCGGAACTTGTCCAGTGGAAAATCGACCAACCTAAGATCGATTTTACTACAATCCCGAACAGTTCAGACAACCGTGCCTTCTTCGAATCCGATTACTACTTCCGTTCCAACCGTTTCGATCAGTTAATGGGCTTGCGGATGGTGCATCCAATGGTGCAACTCAAAGGTTGCTTTACGAAGATGGGTACTGAAACCATTTTTATGGAAGAGGTAGCCCAATGCTTGCAGCTGAGTCCTACGGATGCACAGGTTCTGCTGTTGGAATACACCAATCTCGGATTCATAGATTACAGCCCAGAAACCGGGAAAGTGCGTTCCAAGCCGCGTCTATATCACTACGTGGCATCGAAGTCTGAGTTGGACGATTACGACGTATTACAAGTTCGATCAGACATAGGAACCATGGCCAATGCGAGCATGGACTTGATCGATGAAGTGTTCACACTGAAAATCAACGGTATCGACAACATCACACTGTCCGATTCTCACCAAGTGGTCTTATTTCCTCAGAATGGAACCATTACGATGAGTAAGAACCGCGACTTCGACTTCTCTGGTGTGATCAAGGCGGGTCGCCTCGAATTCTTTGGAAGCAACTTCAAATTCTCTTACGACTCCTTTAAGCTTGAAATGCCCAACGTCGACTCCACTCGATTGATCGTTGCGACGGGTGAAAAAACGGCGACCGGAAGAGAGCAACTCACGCGTGTGACCACCGTAATTGAAGATGTAAATGGCACCCTCGAAATTGACGACCCCGGAAATAAATCGGGTATCCAGCAATTCGATGAGTATCCCATCTTTACCAGTCACGACCTTTCATACACCTACTACGATCGGTCTGGAATTCAGGGTAAGTCGTACAACCGGGAGAACTTCTACTTTGAACTCGACCCCTTTATATTCGACAGTCTCGATAATTTCAGGAGTGAACGTGTCGCATTCCCAGGACGCTTCGCCAGTGCTGATATTTTCCCGGAGTTTGAAGAGACCTTGACCGTACAAGAAGATTACGCCTTAGGCTTCATCCGGAACACCCCGCCAGGCGGCTACGAACTATATCGTGGAAAAGGCAAATTCAATGACACCATCAAACTGAGTCACGACGGACTAAAAGGTTCGGGGAAACTGAAATACCTGGCGAGTACGACGCGTTCGAAAGACTTCCTTTTCCTTCCTGAAGAAATGCAGACCGTAGCAACATCCTTTGTCATTGAAGAACAAATGTCACCGGTGGAGTACCCACCCACCACGGGCAAGGACATCAAGCAGCGCTGGCAACCTTACGACGACCTCTTGCATTGCGAGTCGACCAAATCTCCGTTCATCATGTACGATGGTAGTGAATTGACGGGGGGACTCGACTTGACTCCAGAAGACTTGACTGGAAATGGCCTGTTCGAGTTTGACAAAGCAGAATTGGAATCGAATAAATTTGATTTCAACTTCAGCGGATTCCACAGTGATACCGCCGACTTCCGACTCAAGTCGGATGTGTCTGCCTTTGAAGGTTTCTTCTTCAAGACAAATGATGTTACCGCCGATGTCGATTTCGCTTTGAGAAAAGGCGACTTCGTGTCAAATGGTGGAACGTCAAAAATGGAATTTCCAGCGAACCAATACATCGCCTACATGGATCGATTTACTTGGTACATGGACCAAGAAGCCCTCGAACTGTCTGGTGGAAAAACCTCGAAAGCTACGAGTGCTGGAGCCATGCAATTTGAAGGTTCTCGGTTTATTTCCACTCACCCTGACCAAGACTCATTGGAATTCTACTCTCCAGCAGCACGGTATGACATCAAGAATTCAATCATCGACGCTAAGGAAATTGAATTCATTAAAGTAGCAGATGCATTAGTCTATCCTGACAGCGGACTGATTACCATCTTGAAAAAGGCGAAAATGAAGACCTTGACCAACTGCAAGGTTGTAGCGAATGCCATTACCAAGTACCATCGGATCGACAGCGCAACCGTCGACATCTATGCGCGAAGAGACTACTTCGGAACAGGCGTATACAACTACAAGGACTTAAACGGGGACCGTCAACAAATCCGTTTCAATTCGGTAGGCGTAGACAGTAGTTTCCAGACTTATGCAAAGGGAGACATCGACAGTACCCGAGGGTTTACCTTGAGTCCTTATTTCGAGTACCGGGGAGCTGTAAGATTGGAGGCCGCCAACAAATCACTGACATTCAATGGATATTCCAGACTGCGGCATCAGTGCAGTTCGGCAATTCCTCTGAGTTGGTTCAAATTTAAGTCGGTAGTTGACCCAGACGATCTGTACATCCCGGTTGACAAAACGATTAGCAATGCAGATGGCGACATCCTTACATCGTCCATTGTCTTGAACCAAGATACGGGAGCGATCTATTCTTCTTTCTTGTCAAAGAAACTAAAGGAAGACCACCCCGAGTTGCTTCCTGCATCGGGATACATTCATTACAATGAATCCGTGAAAGAATATCGGATTTCGAACATCAATAAACTCACGCAAGCAAGTCTGCCAGGTCAGTATATGAGCTTACAATCAGAAGGCTGTAAAGTCTACTCAGAAGGCAAAATGGGCTTTGGGCTCAATCCAGGCCAACTCGACCTGATGACGGTTGGAAACATTTCCCATGACCTACAAGAAGACAAAGTTGACTTGGACATAATGATTTTGCTTGATTTCTTTTTTGAGAATAAGCTGATCGACGATATGGGTAAGATCATGGCCGAAAACGCCCTGGGCGAACCATCAGATTTTGAGCGCGACACCTACCAAAAAGGCTTGCGCGAATTGATTGGAACGGATGATGCGGATAAGTTAATATCTACCATCACCCTCACCGGTGAATTTAGGAGGTTCCCGTCCGAACTCGAGAAAAACTTCTTCTTGACTGAAGTACACTTGAAGTGGAACGCAGAAACCGACTCCTACCAATCAACCGGCAAAATTGGCATTGGAAACATTGGCAAGCGCCAAGTCAACGTTAAGGTGACCGGCAAGGTAGAAGTAGTGGTTGGGCGAATTCCCGAGATCAACATTTACCTGGAGGCCGACAAGGATACTTGGTGGTTTTTCAAGTATTCTCGCAACATCATGCAGGCCTATTCAAGCTTGGATGAATTCAACACATCAATCACAGACCTGAAGGCAGATAAAAGAAAGGTGAAAGTCGAGAAAGGACAATCACCTTATAGTTTCATGCTCGGCAGCAAACGACGCAAAGACGACTTCCTAAGCAAATTCTAATGGCCAAAATCAGTTAGTATTAACTTCGCGCCCTTGTAATGGTAACGATACCCACCATCCTTTCTTTGCTTCTAGCCTACTTTCTAGGTTCTATTCCAACGGCCGTATGGGTGGGGAAAATCTTCTATGACACCGATGTTAGGGAGTACGGAAGTGGTAACGCTGGAGCGACGAATACTTTCCGGGTACTGGGTAAGAAGGCAGGCATACCTGTACTGCTCATCGACGCCCTCAAAGGGTTTGCTGCCGTGAAATTGGTCGTATTTTTTGCGGAAGAACCCATCACCGATGCTGCCTTTGTCAATTATCAATTGGCCTTGGGCATTGCTGCCGTTATCGGGCATATTTTCCCTGTTTTTGCAGGATTTCGAGGAGGTAAAGGAATTGCTACACTTTTAGGCCTCATGCTCGCAGTACATCATCAAGGTGCATTGATCGCTTTGGGCATATTTATCGTTGTTTTTGCGATTACACGCTTCGTTTCGCTTGGAAGCATGACCGCTGCGTTGAGCTTTCCGTTCATCATAGTGTTGATCTATCAGACCACAGTTCCCAGTCTGATTGTGTTTTCTATGTTCGTCGCAATCCTAGTGCTGATAACGCATCAGAAGAATATTGAGCGTCTTTTCAGACGTGAAGAAAACCGCGCAAACATCTCCCTGAAGAACCTGATCAAGCAGGCCGCTGAAGACGATTAACACAGTCCCAGCGTTATTCACATTGCAATGAGCAAAATCAGTCCTTTAGAGGGTTTTATCAACCCCCTTCTTTAGGACTTTTACCTTGGATTATTACATACTCGACTAACTGTTTTGAATATCCGACCATACATCGCAGTCTTGCTGCTAACCCTATTTTCTCTGACTTCCTTGCATGCGCAAGAGTCTGAGGAAGAATTGAACGCGCAAGCGCTCGAACTATTTCAGCAGGAAGACTATGAGGAAGCGTCGGATTTGTACTCTACCCTTCTGAGCATTAATCTTCAAAGTGCAGAATACAATTATCGATTTGGTGTGTGTCAACTCTTCACCATCCAAGACAAGGAAGAGCCCATCAAGTACCTGAAGTTCGCCACGGAACAACAGGATGTGCCGCCCCTCGCTTATTTCTATTACGGTTTAGGACTTCATCTCAATTATCGGTTCGACAAGGCAATTGAGCAGTACGAGAAGTACAAACCCCTCTCATCAAAAAAAGAACCTGAGTCGGCCCTCTTAGATCACCACATTGAGCAGTGCAAACAAGGGAAGGACTTGGTATCCAGCTTCACCGACATTTCGGTCGTGCAGCGAAGTGTCCTCCCTCGGAGCGACTTCTATCGCAACTATGACCTGACAGATTTTGGTGGGAAGATCATCGTCAAGCCAGAAGACTTCATGTCAGAGGAGGATAAGAAAAGAGACGCTAAATTGCTCATGTACTTTCAGCAAGACGCTGACCTGATCTACTTCGCCTCCTTTTCCGATAAGAACGCAACCGGAAAAGACCTCTACTTCATCCAAAAGCTTGGAACAGGATGGACCACGCCCGAAAAATTGGACGCAACCATCAACACGGTCCTTGATGAGGACTACCCCTTCATTCATCCAGAAGGAAATACCCTCTACTTCGCATCTAAGGGACACAACAGCATGGGAGGGTATGACATCTTCAAAAGCACCCGCCGAGGAGATGGAACGTGGTCACCGCCTATCAACATGGAGTTTGCAATCAACACTCCATGGGATGACTTTATGTTCATTTCAGACTTGGAAGAGACTACGGCTTGGTTTGCCAGTAACCGCGAAACCACGAACAAGCAAGTAACGGTCTACCGCATCGGAATGGAGCGCATCCCTCTTGACCTGACGTTGATCAAAGGGGTGTTCGAATACGAGGGATCCAAAAAAGCCAAGATTACGGTAGAAGACATGGTTCAAAACAAAACGATAGGGGTGTACGAGGCCGATCGCCAGTTCGGAAAGTACCTATTGGATTTGAAGGGGAGTGGTAAATACAAGTTTCTCGTAGAAGCAGAAGAAAGCGATGCCATACACAGCGGAATTGTAGAGGTACCTCGTGAAAAGGGCTTGAAACAGTTCAGGCAAGAAATGAAATTGGTCATGGTAGATGGGCAAGAACAATTGCAAATCATCAACCACTTCGACGATCCAATCGAAGATGAGCAGTTATTGACGGCGGAAATCCTAAAGCGACAAGCCAGTCTATCTGTAAACACGACCGAAGAAGACATCGAGAGTACGCTTGAAATCATCGATGACGGATCCAAGAGCACCAGCGAAGGAACCAAAATGGACGACACACCGCGCGAAGAAAGGCTCGCTCTGGCTGAACGTGCCATCCGCACATTGGAGGAAGAAACCAATACCTTGAATGCAAAGGCATCCACCTTGTACGATGTGGCCCAGCAAAAGAAAAGCGGGTCAGAGACCATGGAGGTAGCCGAAGCAGCTATTGCAGCTGAACTTGCTTCCGGTTATCGCAAGGAGGCAGAACGTCGAGAAGTAGCGCTTGAACAGATGGAAGGCACGTTGGGCGTTTTGAAAAGCTCTGGGATTGACGATGCGGCTTTCAATGCACAGTACACCCAGCTTGCTGCTACGAAAAACAACTTCAAGTCGCTCGAGAAGTTTGAGGACCAACTGGAGGAGAATTTTGAAAAACGATTGGATCCAACCATTTCAGCGTATGAAAGCAAGTTGGCCGAAGTGGAAGATTTGGAAGGATCTGTTGATGCCATTGATGAAGAAGTGGCGTACTACCGCCAAGAGATCGAGAACACCAAAGATGACCTGATCAAGGAAGAACTTGAAACCCAAATTGCAGAGGCAGAATCTGTAAAACCTGAAAAAGAAGCTTCCCTTGACCGAGCGAGCAAAGAGCTTGTAGCTCTTGTGCAGCAAAAAGACAATGCGCTTGCCTATTACAACACCACCAAAGACTTACTACAATTGGCAGATACTTATGCAGATCAAAATCTGCTGAAGGTAGATGTCGGTTCCTTAAATCGCCTACAAGGAGAGTTAAATGAAAAAGCAAAGTCTGACCCAGCACTGCTCGCTTTTGTGGCTCCTAAAGAAGCGGGCTTGGCTATGGACGAGAGTTTGGGCGATAGTCGCAAAACAAACACGCCTGAGAATGACACTGAGACGGCTTCGTTGGAAAGCACGTTAGGGGAAACGGCAACAGGTAACAACAGACAACCCAAATCTTCCGTAGACCCGAGCGACGATGTATCCACACCCTCAACGACTGGGTCTGAGTCATCGAATAACCTCAATGACCAAATCAAGGCCATTGAAGCGGAAGAATCGGAGCCAGAAATTGTCTCAGGAGATCCTGACCAGTACTTCACCAGAGAGATAGAAAACGCTGGTAATGCCGAAGATCCGATCATTGCCGAGAGCAGAAAAGCCGAACTTTATGACAGCTGGGCAGAAAACATCGGCGTTCGCATCGATTCGCTGCAAGAAGCTAAACGACAAGAAACCAAAGGCAAGAAGCTCGTAGAAATCGACGACGCCATCAAAGCACTTGAGGAAGAGAAAGCGACGAAGGAAGACCTGGCGATGCAGAGCTATCAGAACATCGCAGATTTGAGTGATCAAGCGGCATCAAACGCAGTAGCCGATCGTATCGAAGAAACCGTGAACGAAGAATCTGAACCGAACGGATCAGCGGAAGCAAACACGGCCACGACTGCTTCCACAAATCAAGGAGCAAATTCGGCCGATACGCCTCAAGAAACCACAAACACAACAAATCCAGTCGACTTCGGAGCTCCCCTCGACGCATCTGCTTCTGAAGGCCTCCCTCCGAGCGTCGTTTCTGTCAACAAAGATTTTCAAGCCAACCTAGATACTTTACCTCCTTTAACGGCCAACTCTAGCGCAGAAGAACGATTAAAGCATGCACAGGTGTATCAAGACTGGTCTGACGCACTCGCTACTGAACTTGCCTTTTTTGGCGAATTGATTCAATCTTCAGAATCGATTGAAGAGCGCAATGATTTGGAGAGCCTCGCCGAAGAAATAGCCGCTTTCCGAAGTAAAATTGAAGATAAGGCCGGCGAGATCAATGCATCTATCGACAACGCGGAAATGGCACAAGCCATCAACGCGTCGCAAGGATTGCTTCAACAACAGATCTATGAATTCGTAGACAACTACAATGCGAGCGCCTTCCAACAAATCGAAACGCAAATATTAGAGAATCCAAATCCAGTCCTTAGAAAAGCCGAACTGGAAACGCTCAACAAGAATTGGATGATTGCGCTCCAAAACGAAAAGGTAAAGACAGAAGCAAGGATCGCCAACACACAGGATCCAGCTCAAAAGCAGGCCCTCACGGCCAAAATGATCGATTTGAATGTTCAAAAAGAGCGTGTGCAAGTTTCGTTGGACTCCTTGAACCCTGAACTAGCGGTGAACGGTCCATCGGCCCCATCTAATGTAATGGTTAAGGGAAGCGAGCGCTTTGAAGGGTATATTCCTGTAGAAAACGAGGCGGTTGAAACCTACGCTGCAGAAGCCAATACTAAAGCAGAGGCTACTGCTCAAGCAAAGGGTCAAGTGGATGCTCTAGAAACGGAGCTCGCTGAAACGAAAAAGAAGAAAAAGAAACGAGAGATCCAAGAAGAACTCGACGCAAGGGAGAAGCAGCTGAAGATTGTTCAAATGGAATCGGTCTTCTATGCAGAAGCTGAAAAAAAACTATCTGCAGTTGAGACCCAGGTACTCACCATGGATGCCAGCCAAAAGCTTCCCTCGGAAAAGCAATCAGCCATCGCTACTGACTTGAAAGCTGAGGCAGATAACATGTCGTTGAATGCGCGTACCGCGATGCAAGAGGCGGAGGCCATTCGAAAGAAGAAAGTACGCTTGCCTGCCATCGCTGAAGCTCAAAAGATGCAAGACGACGCCATGATCATGCAGCAAAAGGCAAACCTTGCTTCAAACCTAGCGGAAGAAATGCAAGTGGTTGAAACAGCTACCATCGAGCAGAACTTTATCATTTTGCCCGGACAAGAGGTAGTATTGCCTGTCGCTGAACGCACCTTGAATCCAAACGAAAAAGAAGACGTTCGCTTCACCATTGAATACCTAGATTACAACGACCAAAAGATCATCGCCGACTCCATACGAAGGGAGGTTTCTAAGCTGCGTCAGTTGAAAGCCCAATTCAGCGAGCGAGGCAGTGGGTTGCTCGAGCGGTCCGCAACAGCACCCATCGAAGATGCCAATGGAAATTCACGGGTAGCCTTGGCCAATCAGGCCTATAAAGATTTTGAGCGTTCGGATAGCATCTCAACCATGATTGCTCAGCTAACACGTGAAGCCACCTACATTGAGAACGAAGCAAATCGCCAATTGCTTTCCCGTCCGGAAGAGGCGTACATGAACGTCCTCGCCTTCTACAATGACGAGCCGAAGAATGACCTTGCCGTTGCGGATGTCACACTTCTTCCTGTTCCAGAACAAATCGACCTCTCTCAGAACGATCAAACCGACACAAACACCCAGGAAGTAGATCCTCTGAACCAAGGGGAAGCATTTAAACTCAACGCACCCGTTGCTCAGGACAACAGTCGACTTCAGGTGCAGGAAGATGTGCTGACCCAGACCATTTTTGAAATTGAAGAGACAACTTCAACGAGCACCTACAGCGAAACCAACCCCATTCCGGTTGATCCGCCCCTACCAAGCGGACTGTTGTACAAAGTACAGATCGGTGCGTTTAGAAATGCGATTCGTCAGGATGCATTCAAAGGCATCTCGCCGATTGTGGGCGAATCGACTCCACAAGGGTTTATCCGCTATTCAGCTGGAGAGTTCAGCAACTTCTACGCGGCAGATGCGGCCAAGTCGCGCATTCAGTCTATCGGTTACCAGGATGCTTTCGTGGTCGCCTACTTGAATGGAAAGCGCGTTTCAATGACACAAGCTCGCGCGGTAGAAGGTGGTGCATCAATTGCATCCATTGCCCCTCAGGGTGGTGGTGGCGGTGGAAACATTGGAGGTGCCAGTCCAAGCGCACCGATCCAAACTCAATTCATCAAGCAAGGACCGCTAGAAATTCAGGCTGTTGAGAACATCCCAGGAAGCTTCTACACGGTTCAAGTGGGCGTTTATTCCAAACCAGTGGGTTCCGCAGATATCTACAACATGACTCCACTGCTGCAAGAAAACCTCAGCAGCGGACTTTATCGTTATACCACGGGTAAGTTCGACAATGAAAGCGACGCAACCCGAGCACGTGACGAGGCCCGAGCCCTCGGCGTAGCGGATGCCTTTGTCACAGCGTATCGTGACGGAGTGCGTGTAGGGGTTGAACAAATTAGGGGTACTACTGGCGGAACACCTGCTCCGGTGCAATCCGCTCCACAACCTAACGCTATAGGAAGCTTCCGTATCATTCTTGGCAACTACACTGGTGACGTGCCCGTGCAACAAGCTTCACAAATCTTGATGCTCAGCA
>Ga0055584_100007421_pt1 | contig 10752 bp, 8 predicted proteins | sample OSDHelmetaG_FD_58716 | JGI IMG/M metagenome (GOLD analysis project Ga0055584, IMG submission 58716) | Pelagic marine sediment microbial communities from the LTER site Helgoland, North Sea, for post-phytoplankton bloom and carbon turnover... | ecosystem: Environmental > Aquatic > Marine >...
CTGCAGACGTCAGACCAGGAAACGGATTGGGAAAGCACCATCCAGGGGCTTTCCTTGCCTGTTCCGGTGAATTTTCAGGATATCCGGGTTTCAGGCATCGAGTACTTTGACCTCTCCGGCGAAAGAGCCCTGATCATCCACTCAATAATGGCTGCCGGAAGCCTGCACAGAGATCTTGTACTGGACCGGGGGTCCGTGTCGCTCCCGGGTAATGAGTTGAATATGACAGGCCGCGTGGGACTCTCTGCTTCACAACCCATTGATTGGACCCTGAAAATATCCTCACCTCAACTCCAGTGGCCGCTGGATGACCCCGAGACGGATACGATGATTACCAATCTGAAAGCGCACAGCAGCGGTATATGGCCGCAATTCAAACTTGATTTAGCGGGAAATCTCGAACTTGAGGGGTTACAGGCTTCACGACTGGAGTTGGCGGGAGCAGGATCAGGCAGTACCTTCACTGCACAGCAGTTGTCACTGGCGGGACCCGAATTATCGCTGGATGCTAGCGGCGCCATTTCCTGGAAAGACGACTTGCATCTGGTACTGAACGCGAACCTTGAGCGCCTGGACCCCGGGACATGGCTGGAGGACTGGCCGGAAAACCGCCCGATCAACGGTAATCTGGCCGCAGAATGGAGCGGACAAGAACTGAACGTTTCCAGTTTCGCCCTGGCCCTGGCTCACACCCCGATGATCGCAATGGGCCATGGAGTAATTGACACCCATTCAGGTATCGTAAATGCAGAGCTGACCTGGAGCGATTTCAGCTGGCCGCCCGGTGACCCGGCCCCGGTAATCAACAGCAAGAGCGGCAGTTTCCTGGTCTCCGGCCAGCCCGAGGACTGGAAGCTCGAAGGCAGCCTTGACTTCCAGGCCGGCGAATTCCCCGCAGGCCAGGTTCGGATGAGCGGCGCGGGTGACATGGAATCGCTCGACGTCACCGTTCATGAAGGGACCGTCCTGGGTGGAACCATATCGGGAGAGGTTGACTGGAACTGGACCCTGAGCCAACCGTTCAATGCAAAACTGGCTGTGGACGGGATCGATATCACGCCGCTGATCCCGGAGTTCCCCGGTGTGCTCAACACCCATTTGACAGCCAGTGGAGAACTTGAGCCGTTCCGCTTACGGGTAGAAATTCAGCAGCTGGACGGTACCATCAACGGATACCCTATCGGCGCCAATGGCGGTATCCATATTGAGCGGGATCAAGTTTATGCAGACGGTTTGAATCTTCGATCCGGGGCATCAATGCTTTCTTTGAACGGCAGCCTGTATGAACAAAGTGGTATCGAGTTCTCTGCAGACATCGATTCACTGGCCCGGTTTTCCGACGAATTAAGCGGAAACCTGGCGACTGAGGGCACCCTCTCGCTTTATCCTGGCTCGCCAAAATTTTCAGCCACGCTGTCCGGACAGCAACTGAAGTTGGGACCGGTTGAAATTTCGCAGATTGAAACACGCGAACGAGTGGGCACAGGTATCGGTGCCGATTCTGAAGTAGTGCTCACAGATTTGATAATTGGGCAACGCCCGATTGACTCATTGTCAATCCACTTTGGCGGTGAGCAACCGTTGCAAAAAATTGCCATCAACGCTTTTGCAGAGGACACGAACATCAGCCTGGAGCTGAATGGTTCCGTGAACGACTGGGCTGATCCATTGGCTTCGGGCTGGAGCGGGTCGCTATCTGATTTCCGGCTCAATCACCAGGAACAATTCGTGCTTTCCCTGGATCAGGCAGTGCATCTTGAATGGGATCCATCACGTTTCATCCTGGAAGAAACCTGTTTCAGCGCGACACGTGACGCACATATGTGTCTTGGGTCATCCTGGAGCAGCCCGGACGAGTTCAGCGCTTCTGCCGACCTGGTGGCAATACCCGTCGGGTTACTGGAAGTGTTTATCGACACGGACGTTACGTTTACCCAGTTATTGAACGGCACACTGAACTGGTCAAAAAAGACGGGAGGTACTCGCAACGGGAACGTACGAATTGAAGTATCGCCAGGCACCATCCGGTACACAGATGGTGACGAGGTGCTCCTGGAAACCGGTCCGGGCCTGTTTGGTTTTGACCTGGTTGGGGGACAACTCCAGCGTGGCAACCTGGACATCAACTTCCCGGGGGCCGGCGATATTGATTTCAATTTCAACATACCGGACCTCAAACTGGGCCGTGAGAGCCCCATCCAGGGAGTGGTCAGGTTTGATTTGAACGATATCGGTGCGGTCGCGGAAATGCTCCCGCTGTTCGATACCATCGACGGCGTGCTCGATGTGGACTTGAACCTGTCGGGAACATTGTCAGACCCCGCCTTCAAAGGCAGAGCCACGCTCATGAACGGCCATTTCGAAGACCTTGCGTCCGGCTTTTCTTTTTCCGAGATCAACCTGTCAGGCGAGATCAGCGAATTTGACCAGTCTGAGCTAAAAGGTAGTTTCAACGCCGGAGAAGGCACCGGTGAAATCGGCATGACCATCTATTTTGAAGACCTGTTATCGCCAGTCATCAAGGCGTCCCTGGAAGGTGACTCGCTGACCCTCATCGACGTACCCGAACTGAAGGTCATCGCAAACCCGGACATAACATTGGGCTGGCAAAACAATACCATTGAAATCAACGGTCACCTGCTGATTCCTGCCGCCCGTTTATCACCCAGTTACATCCCCCAAAACACGGTTAGCCAAAGCAAGGACGTGGTGATCATTGCAGGCGAATTGCCAGTGGTTGAAGAGGGTTTCCTGCAGGACAATGCCGTCACATTCAGCGGAGAGCTGGAAGTAGAACTGGGAGACGAGGTCTTCATCGACCTTGACGTGGCCAAACTCGACGTGACAGGGGTGACCCGATTCAGCTGGCAGGACAAATTGATCCCGATTGCAAACGGCAGCTATTACGTCAGTGGAGACATCCAGGCTTACGGACAATTCCTGCGTGTAACCCGTGGCAGGATTGGCTTCCCCGGTATTCCCTCGGATAACCCGCACCTCAATATCCGGGCTGAGCGGGAAATCTTTGGAAACGCCCAGATTCGCAGGGCAGGCCTGATGGTAGCCGGCACCTTGAGGCGACCCGTAATCGAAGCCTATACCGTACCCATGACCAACAAACACCGGGCACGGACGCTATTGGTAACCGGTAGTGATTTCAACTACGAACAGGGTGTTGGAGCAGTGGACGTGGGTATGTATGTACTGCCAAGGCTCTATGTCAGCTACGGCATCGGCGTCTTCGAAGACGGCAACGTACTTAAAGCCCGCTACGACCTGGGCAGGGGGTTCGGCATCAGGGCTACTTCCGGACAACGTGAAACCGGACTGGATATCAGCTACACAATTGAACGCTAAACCCAATACAATATGTGCTCTTCAACATTCCCACGGAGCATGCTTGTGAGCGAGCAGGAACAACACCATTACTGTACCAACAAATTTATCGAACTGGCCAATCAGCTCAAAAAGGAAAAGATTGACCCCACCATGGTGTCAGGAGCGCTGATGACGGCATCGGCTGTTTATGCAACCTATGTCGCAGCCGGCAATGAAGGCGCACTTGAGCCAGTTGGCGTCGACAAAGTCGTCGCCTTGTATCGCCGCACCCTGGAACATCACCAGCTGACCAAGAAAGACCAGTTGATGAAAAATAAATTCGTTTAAGCGAAAACACGGAATTTAACCATGGACATGCGCTTACCACTAAAATTTGCTGATACTGTTCCCTTAAAAGACCGGTATCAGCGATCTTTGCAGGAACTGCGCGTGTCCGTTATCGACCGCTGTAATTTCCGCTGCAGCTATTGCATGCCCGCAGGTTCACTGCACGGCAAAGGTGTCTTTCTCCCACTCGAGAAACTATTGACCGACCACGAGATTAAAGACCTGGTCCAGACATTTGTCGACCTGGGGGTAAGAAAGCTGAGAATTACCGGCGGCGAACCGCTTCTGAGACCCGGTCTTCCGGCTCTCCTCGAACAGCTTGCATCCATCCCGAAACTCAACGACATCGCACTCACAACCAACGGCGTTTTGCTTCCTCGGCTGGCAACAGACCTGGCTAATGCGGGCCTGAGCCGCATCACCGTCAGCCTGGATACACTGGACCGGGACGTCCTGCGGGAAATGACCGCAGGCACGGCGAAACTGGAACGGATCCTCGACGGCATCAGCGCAGCCGAAACAGCTGGCTTCCGGCAGCTGAAGATCAACACGGTTGTGCAAAGGGGCGTCAATGATCACACCGTGATGGACCTGATTGCCCACTTTCGCGGCACGCCGCACCTGGTGCGCCTGATCGAATACATGGACGTGGGTAACAGCAACCACTGGAGCGAGTGCGATGTAGTGCCCAATGCTGAGTGGATCGAAACCATCGGACAAAAATGGCCGATCAAGCCAGTGGAATCCGGAAACCCCGCAGAAACCGCCAGGCGCTATGAGTACCTGGATGGCCAGGGAGAAATTGGCTTTATCAGCTCCATCACCAAGCCGTGTTGTGGAGGATGCACACGTGCCCGCATTACTGCAGATGGAATTTTCTATTCCTGCCTGTTTTCGAACAAAGGCACCAACCTGATGCCGTTGATTCGCCACAGCGAAGACTCTGCTGATCTGAGCCGGATGATCAGTTCCCTTTGGGCAGACCGAAACGATCGCTACAGCGAAGAACGCGGCCTGCCGGGGCACGACCAGAAGAAGGTCGAAATGTACCGGCTGGGAGGTTGAGCCGATGCATGTAACGGTCAGATATTTTGCTGCTTTCCGCGAAGCCACCGGCTGTGAAACAGAAACCCTGGCCACCAGTGCTGCTTCTCCCGCAGAGTTGTTCAGCGAGTGCACCGGCCGCCATGCGGGCCTGCAGAATTATTCCTCATCGCTGGTGGCCATCAATGACGAGATGGCAGGCTGGGAAGCAACTCTGAAGGATGGGGATGAAGTATTATTCTTCCCACCTGTGGCTGGCGGATGAAGGCTTTCGGAATCAGCAGTGAAGCCATCGACCTGCAGGCATTCCGGGAACAATTGCTGGACCGCAGCTGCGGAGCCTACGTGCAATTCGACGGCTGGGTGCGCGACCACAACGAAGGCCAGAAAGTACTGCGGCTCGAATACGAGGTGTACGAACCCATGGCCGTAAAAGAAGGAGCCAGGATCCTCGATGAAGCCAGGGAGCGATTCGGCGTCAGCAATGCTTTTGCAATCCACCGTAGCGGCTTGATGGAACTGTCCGAAGTAGCCGTGGTGGTGAGTGTGTCATCACCGCACCGTGGCGAGGCGTTTGACGCCTGCCGCTACATCATCGACCAGGCCAAAGTCCGGCTGCCGATCTGGAAGAAGGAATACTACGAAAGCGGTGCAGCAGAATGGGTGAATTGCCAGCGATGCGCTCATGCTTCGGAGCACATGCAGGAGCAGATTCATCCGCGAAAATCGCGGTAAAAGCCGTTTTTATATTCGCGAATAAATTCGCTCCTACAAATCCATCTCCGCGAGAATCGTTTCCACCTCTTCCGGCAAACCATCCGGATTCACCCACACTCCGCTCTTGCCCCCCGATTTATAAATCAGCCGGCTGTTGGTAATCTCCAGCGCCGCATTGACCGGCTTGGTCAGATCCCAGATCGTCAACAATGCAATGGAAAGGCCGGTCAGCGCCTCCATCTCCACACCAGTTTTTTCAGCAATTTCCGCCACGCAGAATACCTCGACGGAATGGTCTTCCGGCCTCAGGACAGAGCGGACCATGACCCGGTTCAGGGGTATCGGATGACACAAGGGGATCAGCGAGGGCGTTTGTTTTGCCGCCTGTATGCCGGCGATTTCCGCCATCGCCAGGGGGTCGCCTTTGGGTAACTGTCCATCGCTGAGCAACTGGAAAGCCTTGCGCCCAATCCGTATCCTGCCGCCGGCTATGGCCAGCCGGTGCGTGGTCTTTTTGTCTGATATATCAGCCATTGACCAATTTTTGTTGCTGGTTTTTTTCATGGTTCCTTCTTTTAATCCGCTCCTACAAACCATAGCGGAGGGACACGCCCGCGTAAACGTTCCTCTCCGGAGCCGGCTCATAGTAACGCCCGAATGACGCGTTCAGGCGCACGTTGCCCATATACCCTTTGTCGAACAGGTTATTGATGCCCACGAAGGGCTCAAGAACCCATTGGCCGAGATCCCAGCGGAGCCCGGCCCGCAGATTCGACACCAGGTAATCATCCGTCTCTACCGTATTGGCATTGTTCGCGTAAAATTTACCCACATAAAGCATATCCCAGCCGGCATAAAATCCGGATGAATGCGACCAGGCCAGGTCCAGGTTGAACAACTGCTCCGGAACACCCGGAATTCGATTGCCATCATACACATCACCGTTCACGGCCTGGAATTCATCAAAGGTAAAATCAGACCAGGTATAGGTGGCGGTGCCCGTCAAGCCGGGAGCCAACTCCACAGATACCGCCGCTTCCAACCCGTCATGGGTCGATTTGCCGGCATTCTGAAAAAAGGACTGCCCTGAGCCTTCCAGTTCATAAGGCACGATTTCATCTTTAACGTCGATATGGAACAGGGCCAGTTCATAGCGCAATCGACCACTGATCAGCCCCTTTACGCCCATTTCATAGTTGGTGGCGGTCTGGGATTCGAGAGACTGGTTGAAGCCGCTAGGTCCATCCGGATTGGCCAACTCCGTCGTGGCCGGCGGGTCGAAGGAGCTCGAAATATTGCCATACAGGTTCACTGCTTCACGCACAGCCCAGTTAACTCCGGCCATCGGGCTGAACTCGTTGAAACTGCGTTGGCCGGTACCACCGCCATTCGTGCGGTCGCTAACCTTGTAATCCACGTCGTCAAAACGACCACCCAGGGTAAGGGCAGTAGAAACTGTGAGATCCAGCACGTCCTGGATGTACAGGCCGGTGGTGGTCACGTCTTCATCCTGGTTGGTGGTCAGGTCACCAATTACACCCTGGTTGTTAGCGTAGCGCCTACGGTGATCACGCTGGGCGTCGTAATCCAGTCCCACGATGAAATGGTTACCGTGTCCGCCAATGGTTGAAGTCCAGCCATAACTTCCGCCCAGCCCGGCGAACCGCCGGTCCAGGTCAACGCTGCCCCCCTGGCCGTTGCTGTTGACGTCAAACGGCAGGCGGTTGCTGAAGTCGCGCCACACGTAGTAGTTACGAAGCATCAACTCCTGGTTGCTGCCGATCTTCTTGCGAAAGGCCAGGCCCAGGGTTTTCTGATCCAGCGCCTCACCGGCATCGTAAAGCAGGTTTCGCGGCGCGGCCTGGCGGCGGTCCTCATCAACTTCACGTACGTTGAGTCCGCCCGGGTCATCCGCGGTGGGTGAATCTACCGCGTTGGCCACCACGGTCAGGCTGGCGCTCTCATCGAAGTCGTAACGGAATTTGCTGTTGAACAACCTGCTCTTGTAGTTGGCGTGATCCCGGTAGCCTTCCAGCTTCGTTGCGGAAAAATTGGCCAGCCAGTTCAATTTCCCGGCCTGCCCACCCGCTTTGAGCTGCCCCTGGCGGTAATCGTAAGAACCCAGGTTGAGCCGGCCGGAAACAAAGGGTACTTCCGGCCCGTCCTCGGTCCGGATATTGATCACCCCACCGGAGGCCGAACCGTAAACGGCGGAGAAAGGCCCGCGAATCACGTCGATCTGCTGCGCGGACCCCAGGTCAATCGCATCCACGCTGCCTTGCCCGTCCGGCAGGGTCAGAGGGATGTCATCGGCAAAAATCCGGATACCACGGATACCGAAATTGGCGCGCGCCCCGAAGCCCCGGATGGCGATCCGCAAATCCTGGGCAAAGTTATAACGGTTCTGGAAAAACAGGCCCGGAACGGCAACCAGCGCTTCGTCCAGGCCAAGTTGCTGACGCCCGCGTTGAATCGCATCCTGGCCAACGCTTCCGACCGCGAATGGCAGGCTGACGAGGTCCGTGGGAATGCGGGTAGCCGTTACTACGATCTCTTCCAGGGCACTCCCACCCATATCGTCGCCGGCAGCGGTCGCCATGAAGGTGATCAGCAAAACACATATGCAGGCAAGGCCTGAAAAACGCTCAATGCACAACAGCTTTACCAAACACTTCAGGCAGCATTGATCCCTGCGAAGAGGCAGGTGGTGACATGCCCATCAGGGCAGCAAGCGTCGGCGCTACATCAGCAGGCTGTACACGCCGATAAGTGATTCCAGAGGAAATCCCGGGGCCGGAAAAAATGACCGGCACGTGAGTATCGTAGTTCCAGGGTGAGCCGTGCATTCCGGTTACGGGACCCTTGTCGAAATTGAACCAGTACGGTTCCTGCACGATGTATATATCTCCTGCCCGCACTGGATGATAGTTATTCCGGATCTGGTCGAAAAGTTTCCGGTCCGGCCAGCTTTCCAGCATCTGGCGGGTGGCAGCGATGTGAATACCGGGTTCCAGCGTCAGCGCCTCAGCCAACGCCTCACGTACCTCATCTGGATTTAGGCCTGCCTCTTCAATCCGCTCACGGTCCAGGTAAAGATAGGGCCGGTAGTAAAAGCGAACCAGGCCGTCGACTCCGAAACGTTCTTCGCTGATACGTTCGACCGCGGCCATGATGACGTCCGGTGTCAGCCTTCCGGTATCCAGTCCACGCTCCGCCATATACTCCGGCAGTTCCGCTATACCGTGGTCTGCGGACAACACGATCAAAGTGTGGTCAAGGCCCACTTTTTCATCAACAAAAGCCAGTAGTCCAGCCAGTGTGTGGTCCAGTTGCAAAACCATATCCTCATTTTCCAGGCTGGCCGGACCGAAGAAATGATTGACGGCATCCACCCCGGAAAAACTGACGGACAAATAATCAATGGCCGGCCCCTTGCCCAGTTTCTCGTTGACCACGAGTGATTTGGCAAAATCAGCCAGCAAAGCATCCCCTGGCGGGCTGGCGACGACCTGTGTGTACAGCAACTTGTTACCGGCCTCACCAAAACGATGCGGAAAAGTCCGCCCGAACCCTCGTAAGTCTGTTTCATAAGGTCGATCGTCCTGTCCAGCCAGCAGGTAGCTTTCCTTATCGTTCAATAACTCCCACGTTGTTCCTGCATGGGCCGAGGCCTTGCGCTCCGCGTTCCATTGCGCCACCCATTCCGGGTAGGCATCGTAGTACCAGGCGGATGTAACAAAGTCGCCACTGTCAGTGGACATCCAGAAGGCTTTACCACCTTTGCCTGCCAGCGCCACGGCGCTGCGGTCCTTGGCGGAAACAGCGAACACCCGGGATTTACCGCCGGAATAAGCCAGCAATTTGTCCGCCAGGGTTTCGGCCAGCAGGGCTTGGGGTGAACGGCCCTGGGTGCGTGACAACTTTTGGGCAGGATCGACCTGGTCACCGCTTTGCTGCCCTTCACGGACCGGAAGAATCGGGCTATCCGGGTCTTCGATGTTGTAGGCAAGTTCGCCAGACTCAGCGTCATACCAGACGTTACCGGTCATGCCGTGGACTGAAGGATGGGCCCCTGTGGCCAATGTAGCGTGGCCCACGATGGTTTCTGTATTAGCGTGCTGGTAGTGCGCGTTCGCGAACACGGCCCCATTATCCAGTAAGTAACGAAAGCCTCCCTCACCGAAACGATCACTACTACGGGTCAGGAGGTCCGCGCGTAAGCCATCCACAGTCAATTGCAACACCAGGCGGATACGCGGGTGATCTTCTCCGGCGCTGGCCGCAGGCACGGTCAGGAACTGAAAAAACGCCACCAGGATGAAAACAACGAAAATCCTGATGATCATTGATCAATAACCTTCTTCAAATTCTACGTTGGTGTTCGCCCCGGGCTCGATTTCATTGACCACGTAAACCACTGTGGTGCCATGGTAGGTTGGCTGGTACCAGATACCACCACAGTAGTGATAGGTAATCCCGCCTCTCACCCGTGTGACGCTGCATCCGTAAGGAAGTGAATACATGGACATACCAACAGCAACGCGCCTGCGGGTGCGTCTTCGAGTTCGCCGGCGAACGCCGGCGACACTGCCGGGGGTTGCCGGGCGGCCCACGCGGGCTTCAATCAAGTTGCTCAGTGGTATGGCGGCAACACCAACTGCGAGGGTGGCAAGCGAGCGTATCAAATCTCTGCGTTTCATCTTATTCTCCCCCATCCGTGTGGCCTGCGAATCCAATATTCATAGAACCCTCGGGCGCCTTGAATTCAAACACATCCTGTTCGAAATCCGGATCTGAATCCCACATCAAGTTGCTTGTGAAACGCGGCGACCCGCCCTCCCACTTTGAAGTGATCGTGATTTTCCTCAGCACCGGCCGGTCTCCTTCCTCCACCCATAACTGAACGTCGGATTCATCTCCCCGAATAGCAAGATGATGACAATCGACACCACCAATACGTGCTTTGTCTGTCAGGTAAAGCATGGTTTCCTGCGAACTGACCAAGTGGGTTGACGCATCACGGTGGATCAGGTCCATTAACGGTGCTTCCAGTTCCAGTTCTTCCATCGCAAAATCCATCGCTGCTTCAATATCCTTCGGGATATTGGCTTGAGCGTAATAGTTAGTTTTTGAACCGAAAACGGTCAGGGTTTCATCATGAAAATAAATCTCCTTGATATCCACGCCATCGAAACTCCTGATATGCAGCGAACCGGGGCGGTCAATCTGCACCCTCACTTCAGTGGAATTGGAAACCATCAATCCACCGCCAAGCCGCGCATCGGTAAAAGACACTCCTTTGATGGCGACACGGTCAAGTGACTT
>Ga0055584_100007422_pt1 | contig 10751 bp, 9 predicted proteins | sample OSDHelmetaG_FD_58716 | JGI IMG/M metagenome (GOLD analysis project Ga0055584, IMG submission 58716) | Pelagic marine sediment microbial communities from the LTER site Helgoland, North Sea, for post-phytoplankton bloom and carbon turnover... | ecosystem: Environmental > Aquatic > Marine >...
GGACGATCACGGCGCCGGAGTCGCTGATGTAGGAGCCCTCGATCGGTACGTAGTGCGCGGCACGCAACAGACCGGGGTCGACCACGAGCCAGTGCGGCGTCATCGACCCGTCGTCGGTCGCGTCGGGATCGGTGTAGATGACGTCGACCACGCGTCCGATGTCGTCGCCGCGTTCGTCGAGCACGTAGTGGCCCGTGTAGATCGGACGGGAAGCGCCGTGACCGGTCATTGTCAACCTCCTTGAGGAGAAGGCCCGCTGTCACCATTCTGTAACAAACAGGTCTCGTTTGGCAAGCCACCCGATGGGATGATGACGACGTGAAGGTCGTGTACACGTTGCGGCACCGCCTGCACCACCCCGAGCAGGAGATCGAGAACGGTCGGGTGCAGGAGCCGTTCGAGCATCCTGGGCGAGCCGAGATGATCCGCGCCGCGCTGGCGGCCGACGACGGGTTCGAGTTCGTGACGCCCGACGAGTGGGGCACCGAACCGATCGAGGCCGTCCACGACCCGGGTCTCGTTCGCTTCCTGTCGACCGCGTGGGAGGACTACCAGCAGGCCTACCCGTACACGCACGACGTGGTCCCCGACGTCTTCGCGCTGCCGGCGATCCGTGACGGAATGGAGGCGGGCGATGAACCCGTCGACATCGGCATGCGGCTCGGGTGGTGGTGTTTCGAGACGACGACACCGCTCACGCACGGAACGTTCGACGCGGCCCGATCGTCGGTCGACGTGGCCATGACGGCCGCCGATCTCGTCGTCGGGGGCGAACCGGTCGCATACGGTCTCTGCCGGCCGCCCGGGCATCACGCTGCTCATGGGGCGTACGGCGGTTACTGCTTCTTCAACAACGCGGCCGTCGTCGCGCACCACGTCGCCACCAGTGCGGGCGGCAAGGTCGCCGTGCTCGACGTCGACTACCACCACGGCAACGGCACCCAACAGATCTTCTACGGTCGCGACGACGTCCAGTTCGTCTCGTTGCACGGTGACCCCGTCCGCGCCTATCCGTATCTCACGGGGTTCCGCGACGAACAGGGTGTCGGACGGGGGAGTGGCGCCACGTCGAACTACCCGCTGCCCGAGCACACCGAGGACGACGCCTACCTGGACGCCCTGACCGCGGCCTGCGCCGACGTCGCATCGTTCGGTGCCGACATGCTCGTCGTGTCGCTCGGTCTCGACACCTTCCACGACGACCCGATCAGTGACCTCGCGGTCACCGCCGACGGGTTCGAGCGGTGTGGTGCGATGGTCCGCGATCTCGGTCTGCCGACGGTGGTGCTCCAGGAGGGTGGGTACGCCACCGGGGAATTGGGCGAGAACGCCCGCAGGTGGCTCCACGGCGTCGACGGTGGCAGCCGGGCCGGCCGTTCGTCGGCACCGTCGTCGTGACGTTCAGATCGCCTTGAGTGCCTCCATGACCGGTGTCCACCGTTCCGGGTCGCTCTCGTACGGGGCGTAGAACGACAGCCGATCGATCACGTCGGCATACCGGCGTCCGAGTTCGGGTGCGACGGTCTCGGGCTCACCCACCACCGCGAAGGTGTTCAGGATCTCGTCGTCGATCAGCGTGCCCATCTCCTCCCACTCGCCCTGCTTGGACAGCGCGTTGAGCTCGTCCTGGAGCCCGCCCCAACCGTGCACCTCGAGCACCTTGCGGTACGCCGGGGTCGATCCGTAGAACGCGATCTGCTGACGTGTGGCCGTGGCGGCTTGCTCCAACTGCTCGTCGGTGGTCCCCGTCACCACGAAGGAGGGGCCGACGATCTCGAAGTCGTCCATCGTCTTGCCGACCTTCGCCCGACCGCGTTCGAGTGCCGGGATCGTGACCTCCCGGAGGTACTTCTCGGTGGTGAACCCGTGACAGAAGAAGCCATCGCACACCTCACCGGCGACCTCGGTCATCAACTCGCCCACACCGGCGAGGAAGATCTTCGGCACACCGAAGTCGCCGAGGTCGCTCGCATCGGGTGTGAAGAAGGGCGTCATCAGTGTGTGTCGGTAGAACTCGCCGCGGAACTGGAGCGGCGCGCCGTGCTGCCACGTGTCCCAGATGGCCCGGATCGCCTGGATCATCTCGCGCATCCGTGCCGCCGGGCTGCTCCATTCCATCGAGAAGCGCTTCGTGATGTGCGGCTTGATCTGACTGCCCAATCCGAGCACGAACCGTCCCTGTGACAGCACCTGGAGATCCCACCCGATGTTGGCGAGCAACATCGGGTTCCGGGCGAACGCGACGGCGATCGAGGTGCCGAGCTCGATCGTGTCGGTTTGCTCGGCTGCCGCTGCGAGCGGGAGGAACGGGTCGTGGGCCGTCTCCACGGTCCACACGCCGGAGTATCCCTGTCGCTCGAGCTCGGCGGCCCGCCGACCGCTGTTGACGATGGAGCCGCTGAGTCCCGTGTCGATCTTCATGGCGACGACGGTACCGACCCGGCCCGGTGGCAGCCCGATCGCAACAGCGTCTCGCCATACTGGTGGGGTGCACGCCCGACTCCGGTCGCCTCGCCGACCCATCGTGGGGGTGGGCGTCGCCGTGGCGTTCGTGGTGATCGCGACGGTGGCCGCGGGCTGTGTCACCGACCGCGACGGGTCGGAGCCGCAGCGGACGTGTGACGACGCCGTGCCGGTCGATGTCGACGAGGTCAGCGTCGTCGCGACGGTCGCACCGATCACCAACATCGTCTCGGTCATCGCCGCCGGCAGCGACGTTCGCGTCGAGGGGGTCGTCCCCGAGGGTGTGGACAGCCACACGTACGAGCCGACCACCAGCGTGGCGGTGGCGTTGGAGCAGGCCGATGTCGTGTTCCTCAACGGGCTCGAGCTCGAAGCTCGGACGAAGGAGTTGGCCGTGGCGAACTCGGACGGGTCCGTCGTGTGCGAGTTGGGCGACCACGTGCTCCCGGAGAGCGAGTACATCTTCGATTTCTCGTTCCCCGAATCCGCCGGATCACCCAACCCGCACCTCTGGACGAACCCGCTGATGGCCGCCGACTACGCGACGGTGGTCCGCGACGTGCTCTCGGCCGTCGCACCCGACGACGCCGACGTCTTCGAGTCGAACCACGACGAATTCGTCGCTCGCATCGACACCCTGGACCGTGCCGTCCGCGTCGCGAGCGACACGCTCGCCCCGGAGGACCGGCTGCTCCTGACGTACCACGATGCCTACGCCTACTTCGCCGGGGAATACGGCTGGACCGTCGTCGGGGCGGTGCAGCCGGCGTCGTTCGACGAGCCGACGCCGCGCGAGGTCGCACAACTCGTGGAGCAGATCCGTGAGCGTGGTGTCGCGGTGATCTTCGGGAGCGAGGTGTTCCCGTCGCCGGTGCTCCGTCAGATCGCCAGCGAGACCGGCGTCACCTATGTCGATGAGCTCCGCGACGACGATCTGCCCGGTCGACCCGGTGATCCGGAACACTCCTGGTTCGGCCTGATGACGTTCAACCTGGTCACGATCGTGGAGGCGCTCGGTGGCGATGCCGAAGCGATCGCGACGATCGACACGTCACCGTCGGCGCCCGACGCCGCCGTCTACCCCCAGGAGTAGATCGACGCGATCAGTCCTGGTCGCGGAGGAACCGCTCGAGCTCCTCGGCGAGTTCGTCGCCGGAACGCATCTCGAGCAGTGGGCCCCCGCCGTCGACATCGACGACGTCGTCGGAGGCGTCGTAGATCTGTTCGAGCTGCTCGATCATCGTGGCGTGTTCCTCGTTGCCGCTGATCATGCCGTCGAGTCGCCGGCCCTGGAGCTGCACCTCGCTGCGAAGCGAGACCCCGTCGATGACGGCACCGGTTGCCTCACGCAACCCGTCGAGCAGTGCGACGCTCGCTGCCGGGTACGACATCGCCGCGATGTAGTGGGGGACCTGGGCCCAGATCCCGAGCGCCGGGATGCCTCGTTCGTGCATCTCACGCTCGAGAGAGGCGGCGACGCCGGCCGGAACGTCGATCGAACTCCGCAGGAATGGCACCCGGGCGAGCACGTCCTGGGACGGGCTGCTCACCGACAGGCGCGCCGGGCGGGTGTGCGGCACCGCGAACGGGTAGGCGCCGAGGTGGGCCATCTGCCGCACACCGAGGTCGGTCGCCACCTCGCCCACCGCACGGGTGAACCGGTGCCATGCCATGTCGGGCTCGGGACCGCTCAACACCAGCAGGTCCCGGCCGGTCTGGTCGTGTCCGACCGCCAGGGTGATGCGTTCCCATTCCAGCACCGAGTGCAGGCCTTCACGCAGCTCCATCACCGGGCGACGGGCCCGGTAGTCGACGTAGACGTCGTCGTCGAACTCGGCGATCGGTGAGGCCGATGCCTCCTCGCCGATGGCATCGATGGCCGCCCGCGCGGCACCTCCGGCGTCGATCCAGCCGCTGAGCATCACGACCAGCATCGGATCCTTCAGGTCGGGACGTTGCCCGATCCAGCGGAGGCTGTCGTCGATCACGTAGCGAAGGGTACAACCCTGTCCGTCGACGAGCCCCGGATCGTGGCAGAACGCGCCGATAGGGTGGCAGGCATGGCCATCGACGTGACCGATGCAACGTTCCAGACCGAGGTGATCGAGCGCTCGGCGACCGCCGCGGTGGTGCTCGACCTGTGGGCGCCGTGGTGCGGCCCGTGCAAGACCCTCGGCCCGATCCTCGAGCGGGTCGTCGGTGAGACCGGGGGCAAGGTCGTGCTCGCCAAGACCGACATCGACGAGAACCCCTCGATCGCTCAGGCGTTCCGGGTGCAGTCGATCCCGATGGTGGTGGCGTTCCAGGACGGCCAACCCGTCGATGCGTTCATGGGTGCGCAGGGTGAACACGAGGTGCGCGAGTTCGTGCAGCGCCTGCTGCCCACCGACGAGGAGAACACGATTGCCCGTCTGATCGAGGCCGGCGACGAGGCGTCGTTGCGAGAGGCGCTCGAACTCGACGCCGGGAACGAGGACGCCGTCGTCGCCCTCGCCGACCTCCTGGTCGAGGCCGGCCGTCCCGACGAAGCGCTCCAGTTGCTGACCCGCATCCCCGAGTCGGATCGGACCCGCATCGTCGCCGCGAAGGCACGGACCGGAATCGCACCCGACGACGATCACGACGCCACGCTCACCCAGCTCCTCGATCGTGTGAAGACCGACGACGACGCCCGTCAGCAGTTCGTCGACATCCTCGAGCTGATGGGGCCTCATGACCCGCGCACGGCCGAGTACCGCAAGCAGCTCACCGCGCGGTTGTTCTGAAGAGTCGACCGGGCGTCGCCCCGGTACCCTGAGTTCCTCCGACTTCCTCCACAGCTGAACGTGCGCCCCGGCGCACCGTCCATGGAGGTCGTCGATGACCGACTCCCCGGAACTTCCCCCGCGTCCGCAGCCGCCGCGACACCGGACCGACACCCTGCACGCCTGGCTCGCCTGGTTCGGGCTCGCACGACTGCTCGTCTCGGCGGTCTGTGTCGTCGCTGTCGTGGCCGGCGTGGCCTGGCTCGTACGGACACCTGCCGCTCCCACGGAGGCAGGGTTGCCCGTCACCGGGGGCGTGACCGTGTCGACGTCGACCGCGACCCTCCCCGTACCCTCCACGATCGAGACGATGCCGGTGCCGACCGGACCGGGTGTGTCGGCGGTGTTCGTGCACGTGGCGGGAGCGGTGCTCGGTCCTGGTGTCCGCGAGCTCGCGGTCGGCGCCCGCGTCCATGACGCCATCGAGGCCGCAGGAGGTCCGACCGACGACGCCGATCTCGACGGGCTGAACCTGGCGGCTCCGGTGACCGACGGCCAGCGCGTCTACGTGCCGGTCGCCGGCGAGGTCGACCCCGCCTCGGTGCCGGCCGGTGGTGCCGGGGCTCGCGCTGCCGGGTCGACGCACACCGACGACGGGGCGGCCGCGCCGGTCGACCTGAACGTCGCCGCGGCCGAAGTCCTCGAGACCTTGCCGGGCATCGGGCCGGCGACCGCGACCGCGATCGTCGACGACCGCGACCGACACGGTCCGTTCGCGTCGGTGGAGGAGCTCGAACGGGTGCCGGGCATCGGGCCGGCGAAGCTGGCGGCGGTCGTCGACCTGGTGACCGTGTGATCAGGCGAGGAGTGATTCGCCGAGAACTGCGGTCGCGGCGATCAGTGCCCCGGAGGCGCCGAGGATCACGGCGATCGTCAGCCAGAACAGCTCACGGGCGTAGTCCCGCCAGTTCGCGGTCGGCACGCGTGTCGCCCGGCGGGAGGCGAGCAGACCGAGGAGGAGCCAGAGGGGTGTGCTGGCGAGCACGGCCAGGGGATAGCGGGCGTCGTCGGCGAACGGCGCTCCGGCGAGCAGCAAGCCGGGGGCGGCCGACACACCCGCGACGAGCCCGATCAGACCTGACGTCCGCCCGTCGCCCACGCGGAGCGCGATCACCGCGACGGCGCCCAGGATCGCCATCGGTGCCAGCCCGAGCAGTGGCCCCAGCAGCCGGATGCGGGCGCGGTACCACCGGGGCCCGGCGATGAGCGGCGGGCCCGGCGCAGCCGACTCGGCGGCTGGATGGTCGTGGCGGACGGCGGTGGCGATGCGACGAGCCTATGGGCTCGTTCCGGACGTCGTACGTCATCCGTTTCCGGATCGATTCGTTGCGGGCGGGGCTGCGGTCGTCGCCGTCGGTTGCTGGTGGCACGACATCTGGCTGCTCGCTGCCGCGATCGTCGTCGTGCTGGGCGTGTGTGGGTGGGGTGAACCCGCGGTGGTGCGGGCGTTCCTGGTGCTCGTGGTGCTGGGTGGTGCGGCGATGATGCGGGCCGACGCCTCCTGGGAGAACCTCGCACCGAGTGAGCTCGGGACGTACGAGGGGCGTTGCACGTTGGTCGACGACCCGCAGCCGTACGAACGGGCCACCCGCATCCTCGTCGAGATCGAGGGCGAGCGCTTCGAGGTCTGGGCGCGCGGTCGCGCGATCCGGCAGCGGGTCGCATCGTGGCGGGCGGGCGAGACGGTCCTGGCGAGTGGCGACCGTCGGGCGTTGCGGCCGGATCGCCGGGTGCGGGTGGCGTGGCAACACGTGGTCGGCGAGTTCCGGCTGGACTGGGTGGGCGACGTGTTGCCCGGCAGCCCCGTGTCGACGGCGTCGAACCGTGTCCGGGCAGCGCTCGAGCGAGCGGCGACGGCGCTCCCCGCCGACGACGGAGCGCTCTATCGTGGCCTCGTCGTCGGCGACGACCGTGACCAGCCGCGGGTGATGATCGAACGGTTCCGAGCCAGCGGTCTGTCGCACCTGACCGCGGTGTCCGGGCAGAACGTGTCGTTCGTGTTGATGGCGGCGGCGCCCTTCTTGCGCGTCCTGCGTCCCGGATGGCGGTGGGCGGTGACGCTGGGATTGATCCTGTGGTTCGTCAGCTTGACCCGGTTCGAGCCGTCGATCGTGCGAGCGGGGGCGATGGCGTCCCTGTCGGCGACGGCGTTCGTGCTCGGCCGTGAACGGTCCCCGGTCCGGATCCTGTGGTTGGCCGTCACCGGGCTGTTGCTGATCGATCCCTTGCTCGTCCGCTCGGTCGGATTCTGGTTGTCGGTCGGCGCCACGGCGGGCGTGTCGGCGGTCGGCCCGCGTCTCGCGCGTCGTCTCTCTGCTCTCGGGCTCCTGGCGACACCGGTGGGGGTCACACTCGGCGCGCAGGTGGGCGTCGTCGTCCCGGCGGTGCTCGTGTTCGGTCGACTGCCGCTCGTCAGCGTGCCGGCGAATCTGTTGGCGGTGCCGGTGGCCGGTTTCGTGATGCTGTACGGCCTTCCGGCCGGGCTGCTCGCGGGTGCCGTTCCCGCGGTCGCGCCGGTGGTGATGTTCCCGTGCCGGGTCGGTGTGCGCTGGGTCGACACGATCGCCGTGCTCGGTGCCCACCTGGAGCCGGGCGGTACGGCGACCTGGGTCGGCTGGGTCGTGCTGGCCGTCGTGCTCGCACCGGTCGCCGTCGTGCGCCGCCGGGCCTAGCCCGATACTGCCGACATCGGCACGACTCGCGAAGCTGCGCAGGTGCCCATCACGATCCACACCGCTCGCACCATCGTCACGATGGATTCGGCGCTGCCCACCGCAGAAGCGGTCGCCGTCGACGGGGAGCGCATCGTCGCGGTCGGCACGCTCGCCGACGTCCGTGCTGCGGTCGGCGACGCCGCCGTCGTCGATGACACCCTGCGCGACCACGTCGTCCTCCCCGGGTTGATCGACCAGCATCTGCATCCGATCCTGGGGGCGACGACGCTCGCCACGGAGGTGATCGCGACCGAGGACTGGGTCCTGCCCGATCGGGTCTTCCCGGCAGCCCACTCCCACGACGAGTACACGAGGGCACTGAACGGCGCCGAAGCACGTCTCGCGGCCACCGGTGCTGCCGCGGACGAGTGGCTGTTCTCCTGGGGGTACCACCGGCTCTGGCACGGCGAACTCACCCGCGAGATCCTCGACGGCATCAGCGATGTGCGCCCGATCGGCGTGTGGCAGCGCTCGTGCCACGAGTTCCACCTCAACACACCGGGCCTGCGAGCGCTCGGTGTGCTCGACGCGGACTGGGGGAGCGGGGTGTCGCCCGACGTGCTCCAGACGGTCGACCTCGACGCCGGGCACTTCTGGGAGCGTGGCTTCTTCGTGGCGCTGATGCCGTTGATCATCCCGCTGTTGGTCACGCCCGAGCGGCTCACCCGCGGCCTGCGGCAGATGGTCCGATACCTCCACCAGAACGGCGTGACCGCCTTCAACGAACCGGGGGCGATCCTCGCTCCCGGCGCGTGGGAGCTGTACCGGCAGGTCCTCGGCGACGCCGACACACCGTTCTTCAGCTACTTCCTCACCGACGGACGCGGTCCGGCCGAGCGAGGGCTGTCCCACGAGGCCACGCTGGACCGCGCCGTTCGGCAGTACGAGATGGCACCCGACAGGTCGTCCGCAGCGACCAGGCTGTCGTTCTTCCCTCACCAGGCGAAGCTGTTCGCCGACGGAGCGATCATCAGCCAACTGATGCAGATGCGTGACCCCTACCTCGACCGGGACGGCGCTCCGAACCCCGATCACCACGGCGAGTGGATCATGCCACCCGAGATGTTCGAGGAGCGGGCGAAGCTCTACTGGGACGCCGGGTACCAGCTGCACGTGCACGTCAACGGCGACCTCGGCCTGGACCTCGTGCTCGACACCGTCGAGCGACGGTTGCGCGAGCGCCCTCGCGACGACCACCGCACCGTCATCGTCCACTTCGCCAACTCCACCGAGGAACAGGTCGACCGCATCGCCGCTCTGGGGTGCATCGTCAGCTCGAACCCGTACTACCCGGTCGGATTCGCCGACAAGTTCGGTGAGGTCGGGCTCGGACCGGAACGGGCCGACCGGATGACGCGCAACCGCTCGGTGCTCGACCGTGACGTCCCGCTGTCGTTCCACTCCGATCTCCCCATGGGGCGGAGCGACCCGATCGGGATGATGTCGTGTGCCGTCAACCGGATCACGCAGTCGGGTCGAGTTGCCGCGCCCGAGCAGCGTGTGTCCGTGGAGGAAGCGATCCGGGCCGTGACGCTCGATGCGGCGCACTCGTGGCGCAAGGAGCACGAGCTCGGCTCGATCGAGGTCGGCAAGATCGCCAACTTCACCGTCGTCGACGAGAACCCGCTCGATGTCGACCCGATGCAGCTCGACGGGATCGCCGTGATCGGCACCGTCTTCTGCGGTCGCTGGTTCCCCGTGCCCGCCGGCGCCCGCGGGCGCAACGCGCTCGCGGGATCACGTGGGCCGGCCGCACTGACAGTGCTTCACGGCGGTGCTCCCGACGAGCATGGCGGGTGCATCTGCGACATCGCCCGGGAGGTCGCGCGCGCCATCGCATGACCCGCCGGCATCGGCGCACGCGCTGGTTGTCGCCACGGGCGCGATCGCTGCTATGAATCGGGTCGCGATGGGTGTGCACCTGCTGACCGGCGACGACGAGTCGATCCTGCGTTCGAAGGCCCACGACCTCGTGACACAACTCGTCGGCGACGGCGATCGCAGCCTGCTCGTCGACGAGTTCGACGGGGACGAGTACGAGCTGCGCGACGCGGTCGACGCCGCGCAGACACTGCCGTTCCTGACCGACAGGCGAGTGGTCGTCGCTCGCGACGTCGGCCGGTTCGCCGCCGATGACCTCCCTGCGCTGCTCGGATACCTCGACGACCCGCTGGACACCACCGATCTCGTGCTCGTGGCCGGGGGTGGACGACTCTCGAAGAAGCTGACCGACAGCGTGAAGGCGACGGGAGGTCACGTCACGAGCACGAGTCCGCCGAACCGACCGAAGGACCGCCAGACGTGGGTGCGAACCGAAGCCGAGGAGCACGGCGTCCGACTCGACGGCGCGGCGGCGGCCCGGATCGCCGATCGCTTGGGTGAGGGCGTCGGTCGTCTCGACGGCATCCTCTCGGTCATCCGCTCGACGTACGGTGACGGTGTCAAGATCTCCGCCGCGGACGTCGAACCGTTCCTCGGCGAGGCCGGGGGCGTGCCGCCCTGGGATTTCACCGACGCGATCGATGCCGGGCAGACGAGCAAGGCGCTGACCCTGATGGCGCGGATGATCCACGGTGGGGAGCGCCATCCGCTGCAGATCATGGCGATCCTCCACGGCCACTACGGCAAGTTGGCGCGTCTCGACGGCGCCGATGCCCGCAACGAGACCGACGCCGCGGCGGCGATGGGCATCCGGCCCGGGTATCCCGCCAAGAAGGCGTTGGCGAACTACCAGCGGCTCGCGGGTGGGGGTGTGCAGCGGGCGATCCAG
>Ga0055584_100007423_pt1 | contig 10751 bp, 10 predicted proteins | sample OSDHelmetaG_FD_58716 | JGI IMG/M metagenome (GOLD analysis project Ga0055584, IMG submission 58716) | Pelagic marine sediment microbial communities from the LTER site Helgoland, North Sea, for post-phytoplankton bloom and carbon turnover... | ecosystem: Environmental > Aquatic > Marine >...
ATAGCGAGTACTTGGACCCATATCGCGATGCGTCAATTTAAACCAGGCACTGGCAAAAGCCCTGCCAAAGGCATCGGGATCATCCAGCCAGCGCTGGGTAATCTCGCCATAGGAAGGATCTTCCCTGAGCGCCAGGTCAGTGGTAAACATGATTGGTGCATGTCTTAAAGACGGATCATGTGCATCCGGTACCAGGTTTGCAGCAGCACCATTGGCAGGAATCCACTGAGTAGCGCCCGCTGGACTTTTGGTTTGTACCCATTCCCAGTTGTACAGGTTTTGCAGATAGTTATGTGTCCATTGTGTTGGATTCACCGTCCACGCGCCTTCCAGTCCACTGGAAATCGTATCAGCACCTTTGCCGGTGCCACAGGTGTTTGTCCATCCCATGCCCTGCTCTTCCAGGCTGGCTGCTTCAGGTTCAGCGCCGACACAGTTCTCGGGACTCCTGGCACCATGTGCTTTACCAAAGGTATGTCCACCGGCAATAAGAGCAACAGTTTCTTCATCATTCATTGCCATGCGACCAAAGGTCTCACGGATATCTGCAGCGGCAGCTAATGGATCAGGGTTACCGTTTGGTCCTTCAGGATTTACATAAATAAGGCCCATCTGCACAGCAGCAAGCGGGTCTTCCAGATCTCTGTTTCCGCTATAGCGCTGGTCACCCAGCCACTCGCCTTCGGGTCCCCAGTATATTTCGTCAGGTTCCCATTCATCCAAGCGACCACCTGCGAAGCCCATGGTTTCAAAGCCCATGGATTCCATTGCCACATTACCAGTGAGCACCATCAGGTCAGCCCAGGAAATGCTGCGGCCATATTTCTGCTTGATCGGCCAAAGCAGACGACGGGCTTTATCCAGATTTACATTGTCAGGCCAGCTGTTAAGGGGCGCAAAGCGTTGCATACCACCATCAGAACCACCGCGGCCATCACTGATTCGATAAGTACCGGCACTGTGCCAGGCCATACGGATAAAGAACGGGCCATAATGACCATAGTCTGCTGGCCACCAGTCCTGTGAGTCAGTCATCAGGTCTACAAGGTCCTGTTTCAATGCATCCAAATCCAGGCTTTCAAAGGCTTGGGCGTAATCGAAGTCTGCGCCCATAGGGTCGGATTCTGGTGAATGCATACGCAGTGGCTGCAGATCCAGCTGATTTGGCCACCAGTAGTCATTATTGACCATGGTGTCCTGCGCACTGACCGTGTTAAATGCAGCGAGCGGCGCCAGGCCGAGCGCTAAAAGTGTAAGTAATGGTAATTTTTTATTAAGCATACTTTATACCTCCTTTTAATAACCTTTTAAGTGTACGGTGTACAAGCTGTAGTGAATAAATTGAAAATACCTATTAGGTCGATAGGTAAAGCCATGGCTTTACTCAGGCGAGATATAGGAAATAGCTGACTTTATAATAATAAATCAGCATAAAAAACATTGATAAGCAGTCAAAATGACAGCATTATCCATCTATGTACACCGTGTTTTAATTTGCTTTCTTATCAGCTCTTCTGAGGAAACAATCATGAATAAAGCTTCAACTGGACTTATCGGCTTGGTGTTTTCGCTGCTTCTTTCAATGCCGGTTTATGCTCACCATTCCTTTGCTGCTCAATATGACAGCAACAAGCCCGTTACCATGACAGGAATGGTGACCAAAGTTGAGTGGCAAAACCCCCACGTCTACCTTTATATAGATGTTGAAGACGACAATGGCAATTATGAAAAGTGGGCGCTGGAAATGGGTGCCCCTGCGGTACTGACACGCATCCAGGGATGGTCACGTTCGACACTCAATATCGGTGATATGGTTTCAGTGGAGGGAAGATTGGCCAGAGACGGCAGTAATCTCGCCAATGCCCGTACTGTCACATTAACTTCAGGTGCAGAACTGGGCGCCGGATCAAGTGAACTTACAACGCCATAGCTGGCAGGAGGCCGGGAGACTGGGAGATAGAGTGTTATGAGAAATCGAGCTGCAATAAATAGTTTACTCATGCTGACAAGCCTGCTCTTTTTGATGATGGGCACACCCCTTAGTGCTCAGGGCGCCGAAGAAAGCACGCCGGTGAGACCTACACCAAGGCTGGCAAATGGTCAGGTAAACCTGGGACTGGAACCTGGACAAAAAGGGTTCTGGGGTAGCTCAGGACGAATTTTCGACCGCCGTGGACGCGCTCACCAGAGCAACCTGCTGGAAGAAGAATTACCCTTACAACCCTGGGCCAGGGCGCTTCTGGAATACCGAAAGGAAAATAACCAGAAGGATGATCCTCATGCTCGCTGCCTGCCAGGCGGAATAACACGTCAGATCCAGACAGTGAATGGATTTGAAATTCTTCAACACCCGGAGCTGAATAGAATTTATCTGGTTTTCGGTGGCGGCCCTCACACCTGGCGCATGATTCATACCGATGGCCGTCCCCTGCCGGATATCAATGATCCGGACTTGATTCCGACCTACCTGGGTTATTCAACGGCGCATTGGGAAGGAGACACCCTTGTGGTTGAGACCAACGGTTTTAACGAGAAAACCTGGTTCGCCTCTGGCTCACTACCCAGCACCCGATTTCTGCATCTTACTGAACGCATTTCACGCCCGGATTTCGAAACGCTGCGCTATGAACTGACTGTGGATGATCCAGGCGCCTACACAGAAACCTGGAGCGGTGGCTTTGATGTGGCCTGGAACTGGACCGGCTGGGATGGCTCTGATCTGGCAGAATTGCATGAGTATTTTTGTCAGGATAATGAGCGCGACGTTCAACATTTTTTGGGCAATGAATAAACAGGGTTCAACAATGAGTTATTTTCATACTGCAAAAACTTTAAACTTTTTATCCGGAAAAATCCTGACAACAACTTTCATTTTGCTACTGAGTTTTTCTTTTCCGCTGCTTTCTCAGGAAGGCCACCCTCTTGTTGGCTCATGGAGTGGTGACAGGCTTGTTAATGACCAGCGCACACGTGTGCTTGTATTACTTGATTTGCAAGTTGACCAGGAAATCACCGGCACACTCCTTGAAAATGGCGCCCGCATCCCTTTATCCAATGTAAAACTGGACCCGGAGAACTGGAGTGTCAGCCTTAATGCCCGTGGCGAAGACAGAGCAGGAAATGCTATTAACTACGAAATACACGGAGTAATAGACAATCTTGGCTCAGCAACACAAAGAATGATAACCGGTACCTGGGATGACGGTGCAAATACAGGCAGCTTCAGTCTGCAGAGAAATTAGATTCTAAAGAGACCTCAATAACTAAAGAAATGCCAGGTTTGCATATCCTTTTAAGGCACTTTGCAAACATTAACCAAATTATTAAATGCATGGAGTTTACTTGACCAGTCGCCGCACATTTCTTGCTGCCAGCTCCACTGCAGCCATACTCAACACATTGCCACTTTCTGCTCAAACTGGCGATTTGACCGAATATTCCCTGGTAGAAGCCTCCGAGCTTATCCGTCGGCGCATGATTTCCCCGGTGGATTTAACAGTTGCCTATCTGGATCGCATTGAAAAACTGCAGCCTCAAGTCAATGCCTATATAACGGTGACAACAGATCTGGCCATACGCCAGGCACAGCAGCTGGAAACTGAAATATTAAACGGACAATGGCGTGGCCCCCTGCATGGTATTCCCATTGCTCTGAAAGACAATATTGATACTGCCGGCATCCTCACTACTGCTGCCAGCAGCCTCCTGCAGGATCGTATTCCCGATACCAATGCGCCAATTTATGAGCGCCTGCGCGATGCCGGCTGCATCTTGTTAGGCAAATTGAATATGCATGAATTTGCCTGGGGCGGCACCTCGGCTATCACCCACTTTGGTCCTGTCCATAATCCCTGGAATCTCGAACACATTCCCGGCGGTTCATCCGGCGGCTCGGCTGCCGCCGTTGCCGCTCGTATGTGCTGTGCAGCACTTGGCACCGACACGCTGGCCTCCATTCGTCTGCCAGCAGCTTATTGCGGCGTGACCGGCCTTAAAGCCAGCCATGGACTTGCCTCCATACGTAATATTATCCCGGTAGCCGAATCGCTGGATCATGTCGGCCCCCTGTGCAGGAGTGTGGCTGACACGGCTTATATGTTGCAGGCTATGGCCGGTTTTGACCCTCTCGATCCGGTAAGCATCAGAGCTGCACGCAGCAATTATGCAGAGGCCTTATTACAACCTGTAGAGTCCTTGAGAATTGGATTACCAAATGGTGATTATTTTTCCAGGCTGCATCTGGATACAGAACAGGCAGTCAGTAATGCACTTGAACTGTTTGGATCAATCACCACAGGAAGCCGGGAAGTCTCCTTACCTCCTGTCCCGGATTTTTCTCCTCTACTCGCCGAGAGTTATGCATGGCATGAAAACTATCTGGACGATGAGACTAATCACAGTCAGTACGATCCCGTGACTCTGGAACGACTTCTGGCTGCAGGAGCCGTCAGTACCGATGACTATATTCGAGCACAACAGGATATGATTCGTTCCAGAAACCTGATAGAAGAAGTGTTCAATGAAGTAGATGTACTGGTGACCCCTACAGCCCCTGGTCTGCCAGAACGCATCGACAGCGCAATCAATCCGGCATCAGCTGCCAGCGCGGAACCCTCGGTGAGAAATACTGCTCCGTTTAATCTTTACGGTATTCCCACCATTTCGGTCCCTATAGGTTTCAGCCAGAACGGCTTACCTATTGGCCTTCAAATCAGCAGCGCGCATTTAAAAGAAGAGGTGATGTTCTCTCTTGCCCATGCTTATCAGCAAGCCACTTCATGGCACCTGCAATCACCTGAATTCATCTGAACCAGGAAATTTTAAACATTCTCTTCCGTAAGCACTTCCGTAAGAATGCCCGGATTTTTTTCCATGGCGATTGACTTCAGATCATAAGACAATTTTTGAAACAAATGTCGTGAAGAAGAATTCGTTCGCCATGCCGCCACATGATTGCGCACTACCGGCTCCTCTTCCATGGTGAGGACATGCAAGGCTGCGCCCTTTTGTAATTCACTTTGTACAAACAGTGCCGGAAGAAAGGCTATGCCCTGGTTCATCATCACCATCTGACTCATGGTATCCAAACTGTTGCCTTCAAAATCTCTTTTCAGTTCTGCGCCAAAGCGTTCACACAATCCGGCAATGCGCCGGTGCAAATGAAAATGGTCATCAATGGTCAACACAGACTCTCCCTGCAAATCACTGCCACTAATAGTCTCTTTCCTTGACAGGGGATGCTCTTGGGACGTTACTACTTTAATTGGTTCAGTGAACAAGGGGCGCACCCTGTTCTCCATGGACTGCATGGGCAGTACTGTCATGATTAGATCGAAAGCGCCTTTGCGCAGGCCTGTTTCCAGATCCTTGGGATCTCCCTCACGTAAATGCAGTTTTAGTTTCGGATAACGTTGATGTAATTCAGGTAATAGCTGAGGCAACAGATAAGGGCCCAGTGTCAACGATACGCCCAGCTTGAAAGTGCCGCCCATATCCAGGCTACTGTTATGGGCTGTCTCCATTAAATGCTGGTACTGCTCCAGAATCTCCCTGGCCAGTGGCAATAATTCCCGACCTTCAGGTGAAAGCAATGTCCCCGCACGGGAACGCTCAAACAACTGCACACCCAGCGCTTCTTCCATCGCCACAATCTGACTGGTCAAAGTAGGTTGTGAAATATTGAGTTTAACGGCCGCCTTGCGAAAATTGGATGATCGCGCAATGGTCGCAAAATATTCGAGCTGCTTGATGGAAGGTTTTTTGGTGGACATACTGGCTTCCTGATAGTTAATGGCTAAGAGCATAAACTATCGTTAACACAAAAAGAACCTCTCACAGGTCATTTCTAAAGTCATTCTAAAATTCGACAAGACGATCCGCAAATAATTTATCTAATATTGATAGCTTTAAACTAATTATATAATTTTTTATATTTATATAAATTATCATTAGTTAAAAAATAATTCAGCTTACAGCCTGAAAAGGGAATTTATCAGTATTGAATACTTAGAAATACAGGAAAAGACGAGGCAAATAATTAATATTAGCAAGTACTCACATAAGATTTTGTCTAATAAATATATGGGTCCACAACATTTTACAGAAGATATATGAAGCCTGTGAGGTATTATAGGCTGAATTAGGCCATCTACTCACTGGCGCTAACATGGCTACTCTCTTCACTAAACTTAAATTCCACCAGCTTGATATCGTCCAATCCCATCTGATCAAAGGGATCTTCGATATGATCCTGCAAGTTATACAGGGACATCAGAATAAAGCCATGTAAAACACTGAGTGCATAAATTAACCAGACAGGATGACTGCTCAGGTTATAAACAAGTGTCGGGGTAAAAATAAATGGCAGGATATAGATGAATATCAGGCAGTAGGCGCGCAGGCTGATAGGGGTGCCATGAATCTTGATGCCATTGAGGTTTTCAACACTTTCCTGGATGTCCTGTATTAGCCGGATTAGCTTAAGCGCTGCATTGCCAGAAATGGAATTTCGGCTTGTATCAACAAAACCATAAACCTGTCGAATACGCTCCCTGACCTCTTCGATGCGATTATTTCTCTTGTCTTTTAGCCCTTCAATAAAGGTTTCAGATAAACCATTCATCATCTGTTGAACTTCGACTTTTTCTTCTGGCGAAAGCTTGTTGGAGTTTTCCAGACTGAAGTAAAAAGCACTGATTGAGGCTTTCAGAGTACTTAATAACCTGATTGCATGCTGCCTGCGACGAAACGCTTCTCTTATGGTAAAAACCAGGGGAAAAATAATAGCGATACTGAAAATAATCAGATCAACATCGTAACTGAAATTAAATGCCAGACAAAAGTAGCTGACGAGCATACAAATCACAGAAATTGACAGGCTTCTGTAATTAACAATGTCCAGATATTTATGCATAAAGGGTGTCGCAGTTAATCATGATTATTAAGCTTTGGTTAATAGTAGTATTCCGCATGCCATAAGTAAATTACTGTTTTTGAATACTTTTTTATAAAAGCCCTTCTCATTTACCTACTTGTGAAAGACCATTGAGGGTCTATAGCGCAAAGAGTAAACTTAACCGGCAGGAAACAGTATTTTGTTATTTCTGTCAGCGCTGCAAATTGTCCAATAATAGGCTTATGAAGAAAGGTGAATGTGGGTTTACCATGATAAATACAAACAAAATTTTCCGTCGCTTACTTTGTTGTGCAGCACTGCTTTTATCCCTCAACACTGCATCAGGAGCTAATGCCCCCCTGTTTGAGGATTCGAATATTCTCGACATTACACTCTCTGGTCCCTTTAGCACTATCGACAGGCAACGGGATAAAGAGCAGGAATACGAAGGTGGCACCTTAACTTATACCGACAATGGCCAGGAAGTTACTCTGGATGTTTCGTTTGAAGTGAGAGGGAATTTTCGCCTGCGTGAAGATGTCTGTAGTTATTCACAGCTATGGGTGGATTTAAAAAGAGGTCAGGTCGAAGGCACTTTGTTTGAAGATCAGAACAAACTCAAATTGGTAGTTCAATGTAAGAACCCAAGCCGCTTCGAAAGATATATTGTTAAAGAAAATCAGGCTTACCAGATATTCAATACCATCACTGACCTGAGTTTTCGTTCGCGTTTACTCAATGTTACTTACCATGATACCGACAATGACAAGGAGCGCACCCAGCTGGGAATCTTTATCGAGCACAAAGATGGACTGGCAAACAGAATAGCTATGGACAATGTTGATCTGAATAAAATCAATTACACCGAGCTGGCACAGCAACAGGCTAATCTGGTCGATCTATTTATGTTCATGGTTGCCAATACTGATTATTCCATTATTTCCGCTCCGGAAGATGAATGCTGCCATAACGCAAAACTGTTCCAGAGTGAGGATGACCCACGATATTTTCCTGCACCCTATGATTTTGATTCTTCCGGTTATGTGAATGCGACCTATGCTGAGCCCAACCCCAGTTTGAGACTGCGCAGTGTACGTCAGCGTTTGTACCGTGGATTTTGTTTTCCCGAAAACATTATCAATGCAAGTCTGCAAACTTACAGGCAACACGAAGGTGAAATCATGGCAATCGCTGGCGACACTACTTATCTTGATCAAAAGACAGCCAACAATACAGTTAAATATTTGCAGGGTTTCTATGACATTATTAATGATCCCAAAGATCTGCAAAATGACATCCTTGATGATTGCCGGGGGAGCTTTTGAAAACCACTCAAAGCCTGTCTAAGGCCATAAAACGGCAAGGAATTTTTTTATGCCTGCTTTTTCTTGGCACTGGCATTATTGCCGCTGAGAAAATCCAGGACGAATGGAATGACGTCAGCCGAATAGTCGCCATTGGCGATATCCATGGCGATTACGATAATTATGTCGATGTGTTGCGCGAAGCCGGTTTGATCAATCGCCGTGGCAACTGGACCGGGGAAGAAACGCACCTGGTGCAAGTTGGTGATATACCAGACCGGGGTCCGGATACCGCCAGAATTATTGCCCACCTGCAGAAACTTGAAAAACAGGCCTCACGCGATGGCGGGATGGTGCATGTGCTGATCGGCAATCATGAATTCATGAATGTCATCGGCGACCTGCGTTATGTTCATCCTGGCGAATATGAAGCACTGACATCGCGTAATTCATCAAGAATACGCGATGGCTATTACCAACAGGTTGTTCAGGCTGTGGCCGCTCAAAACGAAGCCAGAGTTGAAGCAGAAGAAGAACCCATAATCATTGATGATGCTTTTAAAGCCCAGTGGTATGAAGAGTTCCCGCTGGGTTATGTGGAACACCGCCTGAGCTGGCAACCTGGTGGCGAATTCAATGACTGGGTCAGCAAACACAACAGCATCATCAAAATTAATGACATCTTGTTCATGCATGCCGGACTTGGACCTGAGTTACTTGCTTTGTCTATTCAGGAAATCAATGACAAGATACGTACAGAGATTCTGGGCGATATCGATTTTAATAATAATCTGGGAGAAGCTGAAACTGGCCCATTATGGTACAGAGGTCTGGCTATGAATTCACAAAGCGATGAAGCACCACACCTTGCCAATTTACTGGACACCTACAAAGTTGCAACTGTCGTTGTTGGTCATACGCCAAACCTGGGTATTATCACCCCGCGTTTTGGTGGACAGGTAGTGATAACCGATACCGGAATTTCAGCCTATTACGGTTCATATAAGGCCAGCATGCTCATTGAGGACGGAAAACTTTTTGCTCTTCAGGAAGGCGAATACATTCCATTGCCGGCAGACGATGAAGGCATAATTCCCTATTTCCAGTCACAACTCAATTTGACACCCGAGAATGAGCGACTTAAAGCGCATCTTGAGAACTTGCTAAATCCTGTAGTGGAAGAAGTACCAAAAGAAGCATCATCGGAGGCAATTACTGATCTCTAATTGCTGCTAGAAAAGAAAACTGCTTAAGGTGCAAGCACCCTGTCTATCCATTCCAGATGGCTGGAAATTCGTTCATAAATCTGGGTTGTGCCATACAACCCTTGCACTGGGGGCGATTCGCCCACTTCAAGCTCGCCAAGTGCAATCCCCATTAGAAGTGGGCCACTCTCTGTTTCCAGTAAAGCAGGTCCCCCACTGTCTCCCAAGCCAGGAATTCCCTCAAGCGCCAACGCCTGGTTTCCAGAGTTCCTCGGATCGTCAAACAGAAATGTTAACCACTGATCTGCTCCAACAACACGGTTTTGGGCACGGCGAAACTTTCCGTCATTGCTCTGCAATCCTCGAGTTCCGATCCCGGTGAAGCCCCAGCCTAATAACGACACTATCTGGTCTGCTTCATCCGCTCGTCTATAAAGTGCGACAGGCGTGACACCCTGCACCTCTTGGTCAAGACGGATCAATGCCAGATCGACATTGTCCAATTCATTACCGGTATCGTAGAGAGGATGCATTACCAGTTCGGCAACACCATAAAGTTTTTTGTTTATGGTCAGTGAGTATGGGGATTTCTCTTGTACTGTCTTCAGCAGCGGAGTCTGGTTAGCGCAATGCGCCGCAGTGATTGCCCAGTGAGGATTTATCAGGGTACCCATGCACACTTTATTTTCAAAACTTGTATGCAGATAAAATAATTGGGGATAGCTTTCTTCCCTTACCTGATAGCGGGAATCGCCTTTGTCATGACGAATAATAATGCCCTGACTGGAAGAAAATGGCAGCAGTAAAATAAAAACAAAAGACAGAAATTGAATAACTGTGCCAAAACAATGTTTTTCTGGTGTGCCAATAGAGAATACGGACTGTGGTTTATTGATCATCCGGATTCTTGTTTTCACTTTCCGCCTTGTCCGAATTTTCCATACGGGATAAACCGATATTGGGTTTGTATTTATTATTTGCTGATTCTTTAATGACCAGCCAGGTACGATAAAAGAAAAAAATGATTCCCAGGAAAAGTAGAAATAGTATTCCAACAATCATCCATTGGGCCTGGGTCATAGCACCGGGATTCATCAGAGTTGCAAGCATGGCATATCCCCCAAAAAGCAACGATTATGAAGAAATGAGTGTCTGATTACCAGTCAGCAGCAAATCAACAAAGGATTAAACGGGCAGGATAGTGAAATTTTCTTCGGGACTGAAGTCCCTCCTACAGAAAACCGCTATCCCTTGCAGGAGCGATTTCAACCGCGAAGAACACAGCTTCTTTCTTCGGGACTGAAGTCCCTCCTACACAACAACTATGTAATCCCGCTTTCCTGTTGG
>Ga0055584_100007424_pt1 | contig 10751 bp, 10 predicted proteins | sample OSDHelmetaG_FD_58716 | JGI IMG/M metagenome (GOLD analysis project Ga0055584, IMG submission 58716) | Pelagic marine sediment microbial communities from the LTER site Helgoland, North Sea, for post-phytoplankton bloom and carbon turnover... | ecosystem: Environmental > Aquatic > Marine >...
GCATGAGCTGTATTCATTCTTACGACATTCATCCCAGCTTGGCGTAATGCTTGAATGAATTCCACGTCGCAACGTAGATCGGAAATGGATGCTACGATCTTTGTCTTTTTAGTTTTCATAAAACGTTTACTTGTTTACCTATATTTTTATTGTTGTTGCTTTAAAGAAAAAAGATTCCCTTATTTACGGATTAAAGCCTCTATGGCTAACCGATAGGAATCAAGTCCAAATCCACATATTACTCCTTTACAGGCAGCTGAAATCATAGACTTATGTCTAAAATCTTCACGAGTATGTACATTGGAAATGTGGACTTCAATAGCTGTTGCTGGAACCGCCCGTAAGGCATCGTGAAGAGCTATAGAAGTATGAGTGTAGGCTCCAGCATTGAGGATAATCCCATCGATATCAAATCCTACTTCGTGAATCTTATCTATCAATGTTCCTTCATGATTGGATTGGAAAGTGCGTAGACTCACCTCGGGATATTGCCTCTGCAATATTTCGAAATAAGTATCAAAGGATTGGTTGCCATAAATATCAGGCTCTCGTTTGCCTAATAGATTAATATTTGGTCCATTTATTATCAGTATGTCCATCAAGTACGCTCCTTTTTTTGTATCTTTGTCGTGAGTCCTCAACGATGACTAGCACATTATTAATAGTGCGAATTTACGAAATTAATCTTTACTTTAAGATAAATAGGGGGGCTTTTTATATAGTATTTTCAATTGAAGGTTCTTTTTATGGGAAAAAGTCAACTTTGAAGCTGCTTGTCGCTTGGGTATTTCATCTCCATTACGGCGAATCGTTAATCATTTTATATGGATAATAGGTCATACATAAAATCATACAAACGCTACTTGAAATTAGTCAAAGGACTAGCTGAAAATACGCTGTCTGCATACTTGAGTGATTTGGATAAGTTGCTTAGTTATCTCGAGGACGAAAAGCTTAGTGTCGCTAATGTGACTCTTGACCATTTAGAACATTTCTCTGCCACTCTTCGAGATTTGGGTATACACCCTCGCAGTCAAGCTAGGATCCTATCGGGAATTAAATCCTTTTTTCATTTTCTCCTTCTTGAAGAAGTCATCGAGGCAGACCCGAGTGAACTCCTTGAAGGGCCTCGCATAGGGATGCATCTGCCTGAAGTTCTTGCTATTGAGGAAATAGACCATATCATCTCTTCTGTGGATATGTCCAAAGATGAAGGGCCTCGTAATCGGGCAATATTAGAGGTCTTGTATAGCTGTGGCCTTCGAGTGTCTGAACTGACCAATCTGAAATTGTCTGAACTTTATATGGATGAACAATTTATTCGTGTAGAGGGGAAGGGAAGTAAACAGAGACTCGTTCCTATTTCACATCGTGCTATTGATGAGATTAAAAACTATTTGCCTATCCGTATCGATGGCAAAATCAAGAAAGGAGAAGAGGATTTTGTCTTTTTGAACCGTAGAGGAACCCACCTGAGTCGTGTGATGATCTTTTATATTGTCAAAGAAACGGCTGAGCGTGCTGGGATAGAAAAAACGATTTCGCCTCATACCTTTCGTCATTCTTTTGCTACCCATCTACTCGAAGGAGGAGCCAATCTAAGAGCCATTCAAGCGATGTTGGGCCACGAATCTTTAGCGACTACTGAGATATATACTCACTTGGATAAACAATATCTTCGCAGTGAGATTATTGCTCACCATCCTCGTAATATCAAGTATTACAACGCAAAAAGAGGCTTAGATTAATCTCAAGGAGTGGAAAAGAATATAAAGGATGTAAAAAAGATGTGCTTTCACATCCTTTTCACTAAAAAGTTACTCTTTAATATCATTTCGTCAGCTATTATTTATATATTTGCATCTATATGAACTATATTTTTGAATTCTAATTAGAAGAACAATGAACAAAAAACTGATGTTATCTATGATGGTAGTACTCGTTGCGGTACTAACCTCTTGTAGTAGTAAAATGAACGAACTGTCATCTGACTACTTTACTGTATCTCCTGAAGTTCTTGAAGCTGTAGGCGGTCAAGTCCCTGCAACAATTAATGGACAATTCCCTGAAAAGTATTTCAACAAGAATTCAGTAGTCACTGTACTTCCTGTTTTGAAATGGGATGGTGGTCAAGCTGTAGGTCAACCAGCTACATTCCAAGGTGAAAAGGTAGAAGGTAATAACCGTGCTATCTCTTACAAATTAGGTGGTAACTATTCAATGAAGACTGTTTTTGAATATCAACCAGAAATGGCTAAATCTGAATTGTATCTTGAATTTACTGTTACTAAAGGAGATAAGATGTACAAATTGCCAGCTGTAAAGGTTGCTGATGGAGTCATCTCTACATCTGAATTACTATCAAATACAGTTGGTTCAGCTAATATGACAAATTCTGAGGATGCATTCCAACGTATTATCCGTCAAACAGAGAAACGTGACATCATGTTTATGATTCAACAAGCAAACATCCGTTCAAACGAACGCAAAGTTGCTAGTGAATTTAATGATGCTGTAAAAACTATCGAAGGAACAGAAAACCGTAAGGTGAACAACATCGAAGTTTCTGCTTATGCTTCTCCTGATGGTACAATGGATTTGAATACTAAACTTGCTGCAAAACGTGAAGCAAACACAGGTAAGTTGGTAAACCGTAACCTAAAACGTGCTAAACTTGATACTCCAGTGGATACAAAATATACTGCTGAGGATTGGGACGGATTCAAAGAACTTGTTGAAGCTTCAAACATCCAAGATAAAGACTTGATCTTACGTGTCTTGTCTATGTACAGTGACCCTGACAAACGTGACGAAGAGATCAAAAATATTTCAACTGTCTATGATACACTAGCTAAAGATATCCTTCCTAAGCTACGTCGTTCTCGTTTGACTTTGAACTATGATGTTATCGGTAAATCTGATGATGAGATTGCTAACTTGGCTAAGAATGATGCAAAAGCTCTTAACCTAGAAGAACTTCTTTATGCTGCTACATTGACAAACCAAGCTTCTGAGAAAGTGGCTATCTACAAAAAAGCAACTAAATTGTTCCCTGAGGATTATCGTGCTTATAACAACTTAGGTATGATTGCTTATGAAGCAGGTGACTTGGAAATGGCTGCTAGCTGTCTAAACGATGCTGCAAGCCGTCAAGCTGCTCCTGAAGTACAAAACAACAAAGCGCTTGTTGCACTAGCACAAGGTAATGTTGTTGAAGCTGAAAATTGCTTAGCAAAAGCTTCTGGTGCTGCTACTCTTCAAGAATCTCTTGGTAACCTAGCTATTGCTAAAGGTGACTATGATGAAGCAGTTGCTGACTTTGGTGACGTGAAAACAAATAGTGCTGCCCTTGCTCAAATCTTGGCTAAAGATTATAGCAAAGCTCAAAACACATTGAGTGGTGTTGCTAATCCTGATGCTATGACTAGCTACCTAAGCGCTGTGCTTGGTGCTCGTACTAACAATGCATCTATGGTTACTTCTGGTTTGAAGAAAGCTATCCAAATGGATTCTTCACTTATCGAGAAAGCTAAAAATGATATTGAATTTGCTAAATATGCAGTTGCTTTGGCTGGTATCTTAGGATAATTCATATTTTAATAAATTATTCATATGGCACTGACTCCTTCATTTTTAGGAGTCAGTGCTATTGATATTAAAGGTTATGGTACAAAAGAATATATCTAAATGGGGATTGTGGATCGTTGTATTACTTTTCACGCTTTCTTCTTGTCATCATCGTGGCTCTCGCCAAGTGCAAATCAAAGGTCGGATAACTGGACTTGGTAATGATACGGTCTATTTGGTTCGCAATAAGTTGGATTCCTTATTGATAGATACGCTTTTTGTTTCATCTTCTGCCTTTCAAAAAGAAATACAAGTGGATAGCTTCGACCAAGGATATCTGCTGATTCCTGATTTGGTTTCTTTTCCATTATATATATCTGACCAATCCAAACTAATTATCAAGGGAAATGTCGATTCCATTTGGCACTTATCGGTGGCTGGTTCTCAAGAGAATCAACGACTAAAATCATTTATGGATTCTATCGCTCCATTTGATGTGGTGGCCAAACAAGAAGCCGTCTCTAATTATGTGCACCTCTCACCTGATGACCCTATCAGCATGTTCATGCTGAAGCATTATTTTCTCGAAAGTCAACAGCCTCCATTTACAAAGATAAATGACGTTATTGGCGATATGGGAGGTAAATTACGAGATGAGTTGTTTGTTTCTAATCTGAGCGAGATAGCGACAAAAGCTAAAAATATTGTCCCTGGAAACTATGCTCCTAGCTTCAGTGCTGTGGATACGGCTGGCGTCAGAAATAGTAGGTATACCTACAATCATAAAGTGCTTCTGCTGCATTTCTGGGCTTCGTGGAAGCCTGATACTTTGTATCTGAATCACTTACGTAAACTATACGAGAAATTTCCTCCTCGAACCAAAAAGGAAGTACAGAAAATCAATCAGAAATTACCTGCTTATGCTCGTAAAATCAAAGCACTTCCTCCTGAACTAGCTATTGTAAATCTATCTTTAGATGTCGATACCTTGAACTGGAAACAGGCTATCGAACGGGATAGTGTCCCTTGGACTCAGTTGTGTGATTTCTACGGCTGGAGTAGTGGTGCTGCATCTCGATATGCCATCACTAATGTGCCTTCACTATATGTGATAGGAGCAGACTCAAAAATTACTGCTATAAATCCTGCTATCAATGAACTTGATAGTATCATAGATGTGGCTATGGCTCAAGCTGAGAAAATCAGAAACAATGAGTTGGCTACACTTAAGCAACGTGAAATGGCTAGAAAGAAACGGAAGACTAATTTTTAAAGCATTAATCGTTCAAATATAGTTCTATGTTATCAAAAGTATACTGCGCGGCCCTGGTCGGTATCGATGCGACACTGGTTACCGTAGAAGTCAATTTAACAAAAGGCTGCCTCTTCACTATGGTTGGATTACCTGATTCAACTGTGCGGGAAAGCCATGAACGCATCCTTTCTGCTCTAGAAGCTGTAGGATACAAGATGCCTATTCGCAAGACACTAATCAATCTAGCTCCTGCTGACTTGCGTAAAGAAGGGGCATCTTATGATTTACCTATTGCTGTGGCTATGTTGGCTGCTGAGGGGGTGGTTCCTTCTTCATCGGTAGAGCGTGTCATGATTTGTGGCGAACTGAGTCTGGATGGTACTATCCTTCCGATTAAAGGGGCACTTCCAATAGCAATCCTTGCACGTCAAGAGAAATTTGATGCTTTTATAGTACCTAAAGAAAATGTACGTGAAGCAGCTGTAGTCGATCAACTCAAGGTGTATGGGGCGTCGAATTTACTGGACATAATCAGGCATCTCAAAGGAGAAGAGCTCTTGAACCAAACGGTGATAGATACGCGTGCTGAATTTTTTTCTAAGCAAGATCTATATGATATCGATTTTGCTGATGTCAAAGGGCAGGAACACGTCAAACGAGCACTCGAGGTGGCGGCTAGCGGAGGACATAACATCTTGTTGGTCGGTTCGCCTGGTTCGGGCAAATCAATGATGTCTAAGCGGTTACCTACTATCTTGCCTCCCTTGTCTTTATCAGAGAGCTTAGAGACGACTAAGATACATTCTGTAGCCGGGAAATTGGCCAAAGGTACTTCTTTGATTACGCAGCGTCCTTTTAGAGCACCGCATCATACGATTTCTCAAGTGGCTCTTGCTGGAGGGGGGGCGTATCCTCAAGCTGGTGAGTTGTCGCTGGCTTCAAATGGAATCCTTTTTCTTGATGAACTCCCTGAGTTCCCACGACAAGTACTTGAGATTCTTCGTCAACCTTTAGAGGACCGAAAGATATCTATCTCAAGAGCGAAATGGAGTGTAGAATACCCAGCAAACTTTACTCTTGTCGCTGCTATGAATCCTTGTCCTTGTGGTTATTACAATGACCCGACACGGGATTGTGTCTGTACTCCTGGACAAGTCCAGCGCTACTTAAGTAAGATATCAGGACCATTGTTGGACCGTATAGATATTCAGGTGGAGATTGTTCCTGTGCCATTTGAGAAACTTGCCGATGCTAGGCGAGGAGAAAGTAGCCAATCCATTCGTCAACGGGTGGTCAAAGCTCGTGCTCTCCAACAAAAACGATATGCAGGACATCCAAATGTACATTGCAATGCTCAAATGACTCCCCAATTGATGGAGAAATATGCCCGTCTTGATGGACCATGTCTTAAGATTCTTCAACAAGCTATGGAACGATTGAATCTATCTGCAAGAGCGTATGACCGCATCTTGAAGGTGTCTAGGACTATCGCAGATTTGGAAGAAAAAAAAGATATAGAGGTCTCACATATTGCAGAAGCTATTGGATATCGCAATCTGGATAGAGACCATTGGGGTAATTAGATGAAATAAATAAGAATAAGATGACTATAGAAACAAAAGATCAAATTAAATCAGTCGCTGTGTACTGTGCGTCAAGTGAACTCATAGATGTGAAATATAAAGAGACTGCTGACCGCTTAGGGTTGCTTATCGCACAGAAGAACCTTCGGTTAGTCAATGGTGCAGGGAATATGGGACTGATGGCTCGTACTGCTGATGCGGTGCTACGTGCTGGTGGTAAAGTGACGGGGATTATCCCTCAATTTATGATCGATAATGGTTGGTGTCACACTGGTTTAACTAAGTTGGAAGTGGTGGATGATATGTCTACTCGTAAGATGCGTATGGCTGAACTGGCCGATGGAATTGTTGCTTTGCCTGGCGGCGTAGGCACTCTGGAAGAGTTGATTGAAGTGATTACTCTGAAACAATTAGGGTTGATTAATGCACCTATTATTATCGTGAATGTAGATAACTATTATGACCCGCTTCTTCAGATGTTCGAAAGAGCTATTGAAGAGAATTTCATGCATAAACGTCATAATGATTTATGGCAAGTGGCTACTTCAGCTGATGAAGCGATGGAACTACTTCTTGGTCCTCGTAGTTGGGATCCGTCATTCAAAAAATTTGCGAAATTATGATTTCGCTAACCGTTCTTTTGCCGTATCTCCCCAAGGGGGATAGTTGGATTGGGCTCACGCTAATCTTGTGTCTTCTGATATCTGCTTTTTTTATTAAAACAACGCATGCTACTATCTTGCGTCAGATATTAAGATTTGCCACTAAAAAGGAACGGGGCAGTTTCTTTGATGAACAGAATGAACCTTCTGTATATGCCTATCTCTGGTATCAATTGCAAGCGATTATCACTGTCACTATAGCGGTATATCTGATTCTGTTTCAGTATCTGGATACTGATTATCTGGTCACCAATAGGTATCTGTTGTTAGGCGAAATGATTGGTGGGGGATTCCTCTTCTTGATAGCTAAACGGATGCTTTATCTCATTTATGGCTGGACGCTGATTGGGATGGAGGATTGTAGGAAATGGCTTGCTTCATATCGTTTAATCATTTCTGTGATAGGAATGCTCTTTTTAGCTTTTGATTTTTTTGCAATATATGTGACAATTAGTTCTAAATTAGTTCTAATTATTTGCATCGTAATGTGGATATTAGTTAAATTGTTGACTCTCTATGCGTGGTTGAGACTTTTTAGTATTCATTTTTATGGTGTATTGCTCATTATTCTGTACTTTTGCACGATTGAAATGCTACCTTACTACATTTTGTATAGTATAGCATTTGGATATTGATTGTATTACCTATAAAAAAATAAGACATTGGAACTAAAAAAGATACTAGTCTCACAGCCAAAACCAGCATCTGACAAGTCACCTTATTTCAGTTTTGCTGAAGACAATAAGATAGACATCGTTTTTAGACCACTTATCAAGGTTGTAAGTGTCTCTACTAAGGAATTTCGTCAACAGAAGGTTTCTATCCTAGACCATACTGCAGTCGTGTTTACGTCAAGACATGCAGTAGATCATTTTTTTAAACTGTCTAAAGATTTACGTTTAGAATTGCCGGATGATATGAAATATTTCTGTGTCAGTGAAGCTGTTGCTTTGTATATACAGAAGTATGTTCAGTATCGCAAACGTAAAGTGTTTTTTGGCAACACTGGTCGTATCGATGGACTTCGCCAAACAATAATCAAACACGATGATGAGTCTTATTTTGTCCCTATGTCAGATGTTCATAAAGACGATATGCGTTTGTTGCTTGAAGAGGTTGGAGTAGACCATACGTTAGCTGTCATGTACAGAACTGTAGCAGCTGATTTCGCACCAAATGAGAAGTTGGATTGCGATATGATTATTCTCTTTAGCCCATCAGGATTGCACTGTCTTTTGAAGAACTTTCCTGATTTTGCTGAGCGAAATATTAAGGTTGCTACCTTTGGCGCTGCTACTGCTAAAGCTGTCAAAGAAGCTGGGTTAGAAATTACTGTAGAAGCCCCTACGGTCAAAGCTCCTTCAATGGTTGCTGCTTTACAATTGTATGTAGAGGAACTTAAGAAGAGCAATAGAGTAAAAAAATAAAGATAAATGCAATGAAGCTCTGCAAGGCAGAACGAATCCATAGTAAACGAGTAATCGATACGCTATTTTCAGGGAAAGAGGAATCTTTCTTTGTCTTTCCATTTAGAGTAGTATATGGTACCGTAGATGCCCTTATTGATAAGCCTTTTGCTATTTTAGTTAATGCTCCTAAGAAGCATTTTAAAAATGCAGTTGACCGAAATAGAATCAAACGTCAACTTCGGGAAGCTTATCGTAAACACAAATCAATCTTACTTGATCAAGATACTCAGTCAACTGGTGAAGATGTTCATCATGTGATTGCTTTCTTGTATCAAGTACCAAAGATTTTGCCGAGTGAGCATATAGATAAGGCAATGGTAAAAGCGCTTCAGCGCATAGCAAAGTCTTTGTGATATACTAACCAGAGAGTGTCTAGTTAGTTTTTAATAAATATAATGATTTTGATTATGGACTTTAGGTCCTGTTCATGAGAGGAATAGAATGAACATAATAAAGCTTATCTTTCATTTTATTAGACGGTATCTAATATCGCCTATAGGGAAGGTGCTTAATTATTTATTGATTGGTTTGGTTCAATTTTACCGCCATGTCATCTCACCTATGACTCCTCCGAGTTGTCGTTTCACCCCCACCTGTTCTCAATATGCTATCGAAGCGTTGCGCAAACATGGTCCTATAAAAGGGCTATATCTTGCTATTCGTCGGATATTAAGATGCCATCCTTGGGGAGGTTCCGGATATGACCCTGTGCCATAATCATTAATTTTCTATGACATACAGTTTAAATATTCGCTGTATATAATGGATAACAGAAAACAAGAGAAAAATAAATGCGAACTACCGATTTAATTAGAAGTCAAGTGATTTTAGATGTTCATAAACATGCACATTCAGATGATGTACACAAACCTCAGGCAATATATAGTGTAATGCCCTCGGAGTTTGATCCTCAGCCAGGTATCTATTACACGATTGGAGTTCACCCTTGGTATTTAGAAAATGCAGACCAAGAATTACAACTCTTGAAACAATTAGTCAATCATCCTCAAGTAGTAGGAGTAGGTGAATGTGGATTAGATCCAAATAGTGATTTTGACCAAAAACTGCAACGTAATGTCTTTTTTACTCAGCTAGAAATAGCCAATGAAGCAAAGAAACCTGTCGTTTTACATATGGTTCGTCTTACTCAATGGGCTGAAAAAGCGAAAAAAGATTCTAAATTTAGTGATATTCCTTCTTGGATAATGCATGGTTATAGAGGACGTTCACGTCCTGTATTGAATCTTGTCAGATTAGGTTTCTATTTCAGTATTGGTTTCAAAGCGAGTGATGTATGTTCACTTTATGTACCTAAAGACCTGATGCTTCTAGAATCTGATGATGAGACTGCTTCGATGTACGAGCATATAGAGCATATAGCTAAAGTTCGTAATGAAGAACCATATGATGTGGTAATAACCGCAAGAGAAAATGCTACTAAAGTATTTTTTCCTGAAAAAGTAAAACAATAAAAGATAAAACTATGAATTTCGTAGAAGAATTGAAATGGAGAGGCATGATTCATGATATGATGCCCGGTACTGAGGAGCTACTTGCTAAAGAGGAAGTCACAGCTTATGTAGGTATTGACCCAACAGCCGACTCTCTACATATTGGTCACCTTTGTGGTGTGATGATGCTTCGTCACCTACAACGATGCGGGCACAAGCCCTTGGCACTGATTGGTGGAGCTACAGGTATGATAGGGGATCCTTCTGGTAAATCTGCAGAGCGCAACTTACTTGATGAAGAAACGCTTCGTCATAATCAAGAATGTATCGGTAAGCAGTTGGCACGTTTCTTAGACTTCGACAGTGATGCATCGAATAAAGCTGAACTAGTCAATAACTATGACTGGATGAAGAATTTTACTTTCCTTGACTTTGCTCGCGAAGTAGGTAAGCATATCACTGTGAACTATATGATGGCTAAGGAATCTGTCAAGAAACGTCTCAATGGCGAAAGTCGTGATGGACTTTCTTTCACCGAATTTACCTATCAACTTCTTCAAGGATATGATTTCTTACACCTCAACGAAACGCATCATTGCAAATTGCAGATGGGGGGGTCAGACCAGTGGGGAAACATTACTACTGGTACTGAGTTGATTCGTCGTACAAATGGCGGAGAAGCCTATGCTCTTACTTGTCCGCTTATCACCAAGGCTGATGGAGGCAAATTTGGCAAAACTGAAAGTGGAAATATCTGGCTAGAT
>Ga0055584_100007425_pt1 | contig 10751 bp, 8 predicted proteins | sample OSDHelmetaG_FD_58716 | JGI IMG/M metagenome (GOLD analysis project Ga0055584, IMG submission 58716) | Pelagic marine sediment microbial communities from the LTER site Helgoland, North Sea, for post-phytoplankton bloom and carbon turnover... | ecosystem: Environmental > Aquatic > Marine >...
AGCCGGGATGAGCGAGATCAGGGAAGCCGATGTCGTCGAGGAGGTGCTCGACTGGTTCCACGACAACTGGGACCCCGACATCCCATTGCTCATGTGGCGGGAGCGCCTCGTCGACTGCGGTTGGGCGGTGCCGTCGTGGTCGACCGACTGGTTCGGTCGCGGGCTCCCGACGTGGGCGGACCGGGTTGCCCACGCCGCCATCCGGCAGGCCGGGGGAGTGGCGGTTCCGCTCGGCGGCGGGTTCGGGCTGGCCGCGCCGACGATCTACGACCACGGCAGCGAGGAACTCAAGCGGCGCTACCTCAGGCAGACCCTCACCGGGGCGTTGACGTGGTGCCAGTTGTTCAGCGAGCCGGGCGCGGGCTCGGACCTGGCCGGCTTGAAGGCCACCGCGATCCGCGACGGTGACGACTGGATCGTGAACGGCCAGAAGGTCTGGAACACGAGCGCCCATCACGCCGACATGGGGATCCTCGTCGCCCGCACCGACTGGGATGCCGTGAAACACGCGGGCATCACCTACTTCCTTCTCGACATGCGCCAACCGGGTGTGGAGGTGCGGCCGATCGAACAGATGAACCACCACGACTCGTTCAACGAGGTGTTCCTCACCGACGCACGCATCCCGCACACGAACGTCGTCGGCCAGGTGGGCGGCGGTTGGGTGGTCGCTCGCGGAACGCTCGCCCACGAGCGCTCGTTCGCCGCCCAGCGTTCGGTCCATTTTCGCCCTGATGCATCAGGCCGCGTCATCGAGGAGGCGAAGGCCGAAGCGGCGGAGTACCTCGCTGTCTACGAGTGGTACCCACAGCGGCAGGGCCGGATCGACCTCGTGCCCGAACGGGCGCGGGCGATGGGGCTCGACCAGGACCCGGTCGTCCGCCAGCAGATGATGAAGCTGACCAGCTTCCATCGCTCCGCCGGCTGGACCGCCGACCGGGCCAAGGCTGCCCGCGAGCTCGGACGACCGCCCGGGTCGGAAGGCTCGATCGGCAAGCTCGCCCTCTCCGAGGTGGCCCGCCGCTGCAATGACGTCCATTCTTCGATCGCGGGCGCCCACGGGATGCTGAGGGAAGGCGACGATCACGTCGACTCGGTGATCGCGGAGGTCCTCGTGTCGACTCCTGCCCAGTCGATCGCGGGAGGCACCGACGAGATCCAACACAACATCCTCGGCGAGAACATTCTCGGCCTCCCGAAGGAGCCGGCAGCCGACCGGGGAGTTCCGTTCAGGGAGGTGGGACGACCATGAGCGACGATCCGTACCTGACCGTCGAGGTCGGCGACGACCACGTGGCGATCGTCGAGCTGTGCCGGCCACCGAACAACTTCTTCTCGCTCGGCCTCATCGGCGGTATCGCCGACGCGCTCGAGCAACTCGACGCCGACCCGAACGCACGCGCCGCGGTGCTGTGCGCCCAGGGCAAACACTTCTGCGCGGGCGCCGACTTCTCCGGCGAGGGGCGGAGCTTCACCACCGAAGAGCTCTACGCGGCAGCCGTGCGGATCTTCCGGACCGAGACGCCGGTCGTGGCGGCGGTACAGGGGGCGGCGATCGGAGGGGGCCTGGGCCTCGCCCTGTCGGCCGACTTCCGCGTGGCCGCGCCCGAGGCGCGCATGAGCGCCAACTTCGCCCGCCTCGGATTCCACCAGGGCTTCGGCCTCAGCGTGACCCTGCCCCGACTCGTCGGGCAGCAGGCCGCCGCCGAGCTGCTCTACACCGGCCGCCGCGTGAAGGGCGCGGAAGCCGTCAAGCTGGGCCTCGCCGACCGTCTCTCCCCACTCGAAGGGCTGCGCGACGCGGCCCACGACCTCGCTCGGGAGATCGCGACCTCCGCACCGCTCGCGGTGCAGTCGATCAGGAGAACCCTGCGCGGCGACCTCGCCGATCGGGTCGAGGCGGCAATCGTCCACGAAGCCGCCGAACAGGCCCGCCTCCAGGCCACGGACGACTTCGCCGAAGGCACCCGCGCCATGGCGGAACGGCGAGCACCGAACTTCCGCGGCGAGTGATGCAAGTCTCAGCCGGGCGACGCAGCGCTCAACTCACCCATGGCTTCGGTGAGGGCTTGGCGCAACACCGAGTTGATCCGGTCGAACTCGTTCTGTCCGGCCACCAGCGGGGGTGAGAGCTGGATCACCGGCTCGCCGCGGTCGTCGGCGCGACAGATGAGGCCGAGCTCGAGCAGACGGTTCGAGAGGAAGCCCCTGAGCAGCCGGTCGGACTCCTCCCCGGAAAAGGTCTCCTTCGTGTCGCGGTCCTTCACGAGTTCGATGCCGTAGAAGTAGCCGGCGCCACGAACCTCACCCACGATCGGCAGGTCGGTGAGGTCGTCGAGTGCAGACCGGAAGCCGTCCTCGTTCGAGCGCACGTGTCCGAGCAGGTCCTCTCGCTCGAAGATGTCGAGGTTGGCGAGGGCCACGGCGCAGCTCACCGGATGACCGGCGAACGTGAGCCCGTGAAGGAATGACTCGCCGGTTCCGATGAACGGCTCGGCGATGCGGTCACTGACCAGCATCGCGCCGAGAGGCGAGTAGCCGGAGGTGAGGCCCTTGGCGGTGGTGATGATGTCGGGCTGATAGCCGAACCGGTCGGCGCCGAACCAGTGTCCGAGCCGGCCGAATGCACAGATGACCTCGTCGGACACGAGCAACACGCCGTAGCGGTCGCAGATCTCCCTGACCCGCGCGAAGTAGCCGTCCGGCGGAACGAAGCATCCGCCTGCGTTCTGTACGGGCTCGAGGAAGACCGCGGCGACCGACTCGGGGCCCTCGCGCAGGATCATCGACTCGATGTCGTCGGCGCAGGAGAGGGTGCAACTCCCGGCCTGGGCGCACATCGCGCACCGGTACTCGTTCGTGTTGGCGACCTTGAACGTGCCGGGAACGAGTGGCTCGAAGGGGGTCCTGATGCTGGCGAGGCCGGTGATCGACAGTGCTCCGAGTGTGGTGCCGTGGTACGAGAGGTGCCGGCTGATCACCTTGTGCCGGTCGGGTTCGCCCTTCGTCCGGAAGTACTGGCGGGCGAGCTTCCATGCCGACTCCACGGCCTCCGACCCGCCGGTGGTGAAGAACACCCGGTTGATGTCGCCGGGAGCCAGGGTGGCGAGGCGGGCGGCCAGCCGGACCGCAGCGGGGTGGGCATACGTCCAGATGGGGAAGTACCCGAGAGTCGCGGCCTGCTCCTTCGCGGCTTCGGCGAGTTCGGTACGGCCATGACCGACCTGGCTCACGAACAGGCCGGCGAGTCCGTCGAGGTACTCGTTTCCATCGACGTCCCAGATGTAGCAACCCTCGCCGCGTTCGATGACCCGTGTGTCGTCGACGCCGGACTTGAGCACCGAGAAGTGGCCCCACAGGTGACGCTCGGCGAGTGCAGACAGGTTCTCAGCGGTCATGACGCAGATCCTTGTGGTCGAGGGGTGCTCACATTCGCACCCGGAGGTTCTTCGGGTCGTACATCGACGACAGGGAGGCAATTGCCGAGTGGCGGTCGCCGGCAACAACGATCTCGAAGGGGCCCGTCGTCACCAGATCGTTCGTGACGCCATCCGGATGTTCGACGTACCCGAAGCCCATCGCCCCTCCGCACGTGTGCCCGTAGGCGCCCGAGCGGATGTAGCCCACCGGGTGGCCGTCGAGCAGGATCGGCTCTTCGCCGTGGAGGAGCGGCTCGGGGTCGTCGAGGAGAAACTGCACCAGTCGTGTGCGGTAGGGCCGCGACTCGCGCAACTCGGCGAGTGCCTCCCGACCGACGAATCCGCCCTCTTTGTCGAGGTCGACCGCGAACGCGAGGCCGGCCTCGAGAGGGGTGTCGGTGTTCTCCATGTCGAGGCCGTAGTCGAGGCGTCCGGACTCGGTGCGCGTGCTCTCCAGCGTTGCCATCCCGACGTGTGCGAGGCCGAGACCGGCTCCCAGTTCGGCGATGCGGTCGTACACGCCGACGGCGAATTCGGTCGGGACGTACAACTCCCACCCGAGCTCGCCGACGAAGCTCATCCGGATCGCCAGGCCGTGTCCGTGGTGCAGGTCGATGTCGCGGCCCGTGAGATACGGGAACGCCTCGTGCGACACGTCGGCACTCGTGAGGCCTTCCAGCAACTCACGTGATCGGGGGCCCTGGAGGCTGAGCAGCGCCAGCCCTGACGTCACGTCGGTGACGGTGGCCGAGCTGCCGACGAGCGCCCTCTGCAACATGCGCTCGGCCCTGCGGTGGAACAGTTCGGCCACCACGACCTGGTACCGGTCGTCCGAGAGTCGGGTGACGGTGGCGTCGATCTCCACCCCGCCGCGCCCGTTCATCCACTGGGTGTAGACGCATCGTCCGATCGGAACTGCGACGTTGTTGCCGCACAGCCGATTGAGCCGCACCTCGGCATCTCCCCCCTGCACCAGGAACTTCGACATCGACGACATGTCGAACAGAGCGACACCTTCCCGGACCGCGCGGTGCTCGGTGGCATGGTGCTCGAACCAGGTGGGCCGGCCGTACGTGAGCGGGCCGGAGCCGTCCGTTCCGGGCGGGACGAAGTACTCGGTGAGCTCCCACCCCGACGACTCGGAGAAGTGGGCGCCGACGTCGGCGAGCCGGTCGTGGAGTACGGACCGCCGCACGTTGCGCGCCATCCCCGGGCTGGAGTGAGGCCAGCTCCCGGTGGCGAACAGGCGTCCGAGCAGCTCGACGCTCCGGTCGGCCAGATAGGAGCGGCTCGTCTGGAACCGGGACATCCGCGCGATGTCGATGTCGGTCACGTCGATCGAGGGAAGACCGTCGACGATCCAATCGGCCATGATCGATCCGGCCCCACCACCCGTGAGGATGCCGAGCGAGTTCATCCCGGCACACACGAAGAAGTTGTCGAGTTCGGGGGCTTCCCCCATGAGGAAGCCGTTGTCGGGCGTGAAGCTCTCGGGGCCGGTGAACAACCTGCGCACCCCGACGTCGGTGACGCCCGGCAGGATCTCCATCGCCCGCTCGATGAACGGGCCGAGCCGATCCCAGTCCGACGGGATCTCACCGAAGCTGAATCCGTCCGGGATGCCGTCGAGTGACCACGGCGCGGCGACAGGTTCGAAGAGACCGATCATCAGCCCGCCGGTCTCTTCGCGGTAATAGGCGAAGCGGTCGGGGACCTCGAGGATCGGGAGGTCGGGCCGGACCCCGTCCATCGGTTCGGTGATGAGGTAGGCGTGCTCGACCGCCTGGAGGGGAACCGACACTCCGGCTCGCGCTCCCACCTCCCGGGCCCACATCCCGGCGCAGTTGACGACGTACTCGGCTTCGACGGATCCGCGGTCGGTGACGACGCCCGTGACGCGGCCGTTGCGCTGGTCGAACCCTGTCACTCGGGCTCCCTGGACGATTCGGACACCGCGGGAACGAGCGCCCGTGGCGAGCGACATCGCGACGTTGTACGGATCGGCCCGCCCCTCGTCCGGGGCGATGAAGCCGGCGATCACCTCGGACACATCGGCGTGGGGCCACAGGTCGGCCACCTCCGCTGCGGAGATCTCCTCCCGCTCGAGCCCCATCAGCCGCAGGAAGTCGGCCTCGCGGCGCAGCTTGTCGAGACGCTCAGAGGTGCTGGCGGTCTGCACGTACCCGACCGGTGTGAAACCGGTCGACAGTCCCGTCTCCGCCTCGAGACCGGCATACAGGTCGAGGGAGTGCTTCGTCATCCAGGCGAGCGTCTCGGTCGTCATCCCCCCGGAGACGATGAGCCCGGCCGCGTGCCAGGTGGTCCCCGATGTCAACTGGTCCCGCTCGAGGAGGAGGACGTCGTTCCATCCCCGGTGGCCGAGGTGGTAGGCGATGCTCGCGCCGATCACCCCTCCGCCCACGATGACGACGCGGGCGCGGGTCGGCAGTTCCTGCGCCGCGGGCGGCGCGGTCTCTCGGTGGGGTCGCGGATCGGCAGGTGCAGTCATCGGAAGTCGCCATCATGAACCGCCGGATCCGATTGATCAAGCCCCTCCCAAGTGCGGAATCTTGTACGAAACATGAAGTTCACGACGGATCGGGTTGAATTGCGGTGCCTCGATGAGGTTGAATCATGCATGCGTGAATCAGGGGGATTCGGGAGGCACGCTTTCGTCTTCGGTCGTCCGCTCGGGGCTCTCGGTTTCGCGTCCGAACGATGACGAACGCGCTTGAACTCGACTCGGCCGACAAGGCGATCATCGCCGAACTCCAGGTCGACGGCCGTATGCCGTACGCCAAGCTGGCACCCCTCGTTGGTCTGAGCGAGGCGGCGACCCGGCAACGCGTCAACCGGCTGATGGAGCGGGGGGTGATGCAGGTGGTGGCCATCACCGACCCGGATGTGGTGGGCCTGGGGCATCAGGCCCTGATCGGCATCCACGTCGGTTCCGACACGCGTCCAGTGGCCGACGAACTCGCCCAGATCGACGAAGTCGATTATGTCGTGATCACCGCGGGACGCTACGACATCATCGTCGAGGTCTTCTGCAGCAACGTCCGCGACTTTCTCGCTGTCGTCGAGCAGAAGATCCGTCCAGCCGAGGGAGTTCGGGATCTCGAGATCCTCACCTACCTCGACCTTGTCAAGCAGACCTACAACTGGGGTATCCGATGACCGCGGCGGTTGAGATCACCGGAATCACGAAGAGGTTCGACGACGTGTTCGCGGTCGACTCGATGGACCTGACCATCGACGACGGCGAGTTCTTCGCCCTTCTCGGGCCGTCGGGCTGCGGCAAGACCACCACCCTGCGCATGATCGCCGGCCTCGAATTCCCCACGATGGGAAGCCTCAAGATCTTCGGCGACGAGGTCGGGACACTGCCGCCCAACAAGCGCCCGGTCAACACGGTCTTCCAGAACTACGCCCTGTTCCCGCACATGTCGGTCGAGCAGAACATCGCATTCGGGTTGAAGATGCAGAAGGTCCCGAGACGCCAGATCGCCGATCGTGTCGCGGAAGCGATCAAGCTGGTTCGTCTCGAGACGCTGGAGCGGCGCAAGCCCGACCAGATGTCGGGTGGCCAGCAGCAGCGTGTGGCCCTGGCCCGGGCGCTGGTGAACCATCCGAAGGTGCTGCTCCTCGACGAGCCACTTGGTGCTCTCGACCTCAAGCTGCGCCAGGAGATGCAACTCGAACTCAAACACCTCCAGCGGGAGGTGGGCATCACCTTCGTGTTCGTCACCCACGACCAGGAAGAGGCGCTCACCATGAGTGATCGGATCGGCGTGATGAACCACGGCGAACTCCTTCAGGTGGGGACGCCGGAAGAGATCTACGAGCACCCGGTCAATCGCTTCGTGGCCGACTTCATCGGGCAGACGAATCTGCTCGCCGGAACGGTCGAGTCGTCCGACACGTTGTGTCTCGCCAACGGCGTACGAATCCACGCCGACTCGGACCTCGAGGTCGGCTCCAGGGCGGCGTTCTGTCTGCGTCCGGAACGGGCCTCGGTTCACCCGCAGGGTACGGTCGACGGCGGCCGCGAGTCTCTCGACGGCAGGCTGTCGGAGGTCACCTATCTGGGCAACTCGATCATCTACACGGTGGCGCTCGACTGGATGAGCCTCGAGGTCCGGACCGAGAACCACCCCGGCGAGGAACGTCCCCAGGTGGGCGACGAGATCACCGTCAGCTGGCGATCCGGCGCCGGGTCGGTGGTGGCCGAGTGACGGGTCGGTCGGCACCCGACCGGACGGGGGTGTGCTGGTGACGATCACCGAGCGCGACCACCTCGAAGAGGAGGGCTCGGTCGTCACGCCCGAGTTCGAGAAGGCCGCGGAACGCGCCGAGTCGCGTCGCGGGTTCTTCCTCGCCCTGCCCGCCTACGCCTACCTCATCGTCTTCTTCGCCCTCCCGCTGGCGATCGTGTTCGTCTACTCGTTCGCCACCCGCAACCGATTCGGTGGCACCGACCTGAGCGGTTGGAACCTCGAGGCCTACCGCAAGTTGGGTGAGCCGATCGTCCGCAACATCATCCTGCGATCGGTCTGGCTGGCTCTGCTGAACACCGCGATCTGTCTCGCGCTCGGATATCCGTTCGCCTACTACCTGGCCACGCGCCGGCCCCTCGTCCGAAACGTCCTGATCATTCTCGTGATGATCCCGTTCTGGGCCAATTTTCTCGTGCGCAACTATGCCTGGCGCGTACTGCTGGGAAAGGACGGGTTCGTCTCGAACGTGTTCGAGTTCGTCGGGCTCGGTTCGCGGGAGTACCTGTTCACGTCGACGGCGGTGATGATCGGCCTCGTCTACGGCTTCCTGCCCTTCATGGTGTTGCCGTTGTACGCGTCGGTCGAACGGATCGACGACTCGTATCTCGAAGCCAGTCGCGATCTCTACGCCTCCGGGTGGCAGACCTTCCGCAAGGTGCTGCTCCCTCTCTCGATGCCGGGGGTGGTGGCCGGTTCGATCCTCGTGTTCGTCCCGAGCCTCGGGGCATACGTCACGCCCGAGATCCTCGGCGGTGCCAAGACCACACTCCTCGGTTCGTACATCGTGACCCAGTTCCTCACGGCGCGTAACTGGCCGGTGGGCGCGTCCCTGTCGTTCGTGCTGATGGCGGTGATGGGCGCGGCGCTCATCGTGTACTTCCGCAAAGGCGGGAGGAACCTGTGAGAGGCACGCTCAAGGGGTCGAAGGGCACCCGCGCGATCCTCTCGGTCAATGCGCTCCTGATCTTCGCGTTCCTCTACGCACCGATCATCCTCCTCGTCGCGTTCTCGTTCAGTGACAACCGGAACGTGGGGCAGTGGGGAGGGTTCACCTTCGACTGGTATCGCGAGTTCGGCGAGAACGACGCACTGCAGGACGCTCTGTGGGTGTCGGTGAAGGTCGCGGTGTGGTCGACACTGATCTCGGTGGTGCTCGGAACGCTGTCCGCCCTCGCCCTCGAACGGTTCTCCTTCCGCGGCAAGAAGGTGTTCGACGGCCTGCTCTATCTTCCGATCATCATCCCCGACGTCACCATGGCCGTGATGATGCTGCTGTTCTTCAGCGAGGGCTTGGAGATCATCAACAACTTCTTCGGCTGGCAGTGGACCAAGGGCTTCCAGACCATCACCATCAGCCACGTCGCGTTCAACATCAGTTTCGTGTCGGTGGTGGTCCGGGCCCGACTCGAGGGGATGGACCAGATCCACGAGGAAGCCGCGATGGATCTCTACGCGAGTCGCTGGCGGACGTTCCGTTACGTCACCCTTCCCCAGATCGCGCCGGGCGTCGCCGGGGGTGCCCTCCTCGCGATCACCATCTCCCTCGACGACGTCGTGGTCACCCAGTTCTCCGCCGGCCCCGGCTCGACCACGTTGCCCGTCTACGTATTCGGCCTGATCCGACGCGGTGTCACGCCGCTCATCAACGCCACGTCGGTGATCATGCTGGCGATCTCGATCGCCCTGATCCTCATCTCGCTGCTGCTCCAACAATCCGGCGGATTCCGCTTGCGCGGGCGACGCTCCGAACCCGAATCGACTTGACCACCTTCAAGGAGACCACCATGACCAACCGAATCCTGATGCGCTCGACGGCAGCGATGCTCGCCCTCGGGCTGGTCGCGGCCGCGTGCGGCGGCGATGACGACGACGATTCTGCCGCCGAGGACACCGCAGCCGACGAGGTGGCGGACACCGCAGCGGAGGAGCCCGCTGACGACACCACCGCCGAAGAAACTGCGGACACCGAGGCGGATGACTCCGCCGAGGACACTGCGCCGCCCGAGACCGAGGCCGCCGAACCCGAGGAGGACCTCGACTACCCCGAGTGTGCGGTCGACGAGGTCGACGGCGACCTGTTCATCTACAACTGGGCCGAGTACATCCAGCCGAAGGAGCTCAAGGCGTTCGGCGAGGAGTACGGCGTCAACGTCACGATGGACGCCTACGACTCCAACGAGGCGATGCAGCCGATCATCACGGCGGGCAACTCGGGGTACGACCTCATCGTCCCGTCCGACTACATGGTCAGCATCCTGCGCTCGGCCGAGAGTCTGATGCCGCTGAACCAGGACGCCATCCCGAATGCGGCGAATCTGCTACCCGAGTTCGCCGACCCCGAGTACGACCCGGGCAACACCTACTCGATGCCGTACCAGTGGGGCACCACCGGGCTCGCCGTCGACACCGAGGTTCTCGGCGATGACTTCGAACTCTCGTGGGGGATCGTCTTCGACCCCGCGTTCGCCGATCAGTTCAGTGGCCAGATCACGCTCCTGAACGACCCGCGTGAGACCATGGGCGCAGCTCTGAAATACCTCGGCTACTCGCTGAACACCACCAGCGAGGAGGAACTGGCCGAGGCCACCGACCTGGTCTCGCAGACGCGAGGGAATCTGGCCGCGTTCGACACCGACCAGGCCGACGAGCTCCTCGTCACCGGAGAGACCGCCATTGCCCACGGCTACTCGGGTGACATGTTCGTCCAGTTCCAGGAGGCCGATGACCCGTCGCGGTACAAGTACTTCGTCCCAGAGGAGGGCGGGGCGGTCTACGTCGACACGATCGCCATCCCGTTCGACGCACCCCACCCGTGCACGGCGCACACCTTCATCAACTGGCTGCTGACAGCCGAACACGGCGCAGCACTCAGCAACTGGAACTACTACGCCACCCCGAACGAGGCGGCCCTGCCGCTGCTCGATGCTCCCCTCGTGGAGTTCCTGACCGACGAGACCACCGTGGTCGGTGGTCAGGAGTCCCTCGAACAGTTCCTCGACACGGGTGAGTTCGAGATCAACTACTCCGACGCCTTCATCCAGGCCAAGGGCTGAGC
>Ga0055584_100007426_pt1 | contig 10749 bp, 7 predicted proteins | sample OSDHelmetaG_FD_58716 | JGI IMG/M metagenome (GOLD analysis project Ga0055584, IMG submission 58716) | Pelagic marine sediment microbial communities from the LTER site Helgoland, North Sea, for post-phytoplankton bloom and carbon turnover... | ecosystem: Environmental > Aquatic > Marine >...
GCTCTCGCGCACCGCCGCGGCCTCGTCGCGGTCCACGTCGCGGATGCCGACCATGGCCACACGGGCAGGCCGGACCATGGGCACGGTCGCGCCAAGCTGGGTGAGGACGTCCGGCCCGGCCCCCAGGATCGACGCCAGCGGCATCCCGTGGACGTTGCCGGACTCCGAGGTCTCGGGGGTATTCATGTCCGCGTGAGCATCAAACCAGATCACGCCGATCTCCTGATCGGTCGCCTGAAAGTGGCGCGTGACCCCCGCCACGGTGCCCACCGCGATCGAGTGGTCGCCGCCGATCACGAGGGGGAAGTGTCCCTCCCCCAGCGTCGCCTGGACCGAGTCCGCCAGCGCCGCGCAGGACACGGCGATGGGCTCGAGGTACTTTGCCTGCGGGTCGGACGGCGCCGCCCCGCGCGGATCGCCCACGGCGATGTTCCCTCGGTCGATAAAGCGTGAGCCGAGCCGCTCGATGCCCGCCTCGATGCCGGCGATTCGGAGGGCGCTGGGTCCCATGTCCACGCCCCGGCGGTTCCCGCCGAGGTCCATGGGCACACCGATCAGCGCGACGGAGTCGGGGGGCATCGAGGTCATCGTTCCAGGGCCCGTTGGGCCGGGGGGGAAACTTGGTTCGGGGCCTAGCGGGTGCGCGACGCGAGGGCGCCGAGGATCGCGCCCTGGAGCGCCGGTAGATCGGCACCCGCGGTGGAGTTCAGGCGCTTGCGGAGCGCCTCCACGGCGGGTAGGCCGCCCCACTCGCCGATGGCGTAGCCGAGCCGGCGCACGTCCTGCTCCGTGGCATCCACCGGAGGGTTGGCTGCCCAGGAGATCAGGGTTCGCTGTCCGTAAGTGGCGCGCACGACCCCTGCGGCGAGCACCGAGAGGTTCCAGGGAAGCTCCCAGACCGCGCGCTGCAGCAGCGGCTCCACCGAGCGGTGCCCCGACCTCGCGAGCCCCGAGGCGAGCTCGAGGTTGATCTCGTCCGCGCCCTCCCTGGGGAAGAGGCGGGCGAGGACCCGCAGATCCCTCGCGCCAGGCCGCGCCGCGAGGGCGCGGGCTCCCATGATGGCCTCGGGGGACCTCGGGTTCATCCCGGGCAGCTCGCGACGGATCACCTTCGTGTCCACGGGGGCGCGGGAGTACAGGAGCAGGATCGAGTCCACGGCCGCACGATCGGCCTTCTCGAGCCGCGGCGCCGCGTCCTTGAGGAACTCGATGATGTCCGTGTCCGGAGCGGCTCGCTCGAGCGCCTCGAAGAGCCAGGACGTCATGAGAGGCTCGCGCTCCTCGGGCGAAATGGCGAGGATCCTGCCCGCGCGGATCGTGCCCGCCGCGTTCCCCATGCGGATCAAGGAGGTGATGGCGTTGGCGCGGACCCAGGGGTCGGGGTCGTTGGCCACGTCGATCAGCCGCGGACTGTAGTCCGGGTTCCCGGCCGCTCCGAGCGCGGAGGCGGCCAGGGCGCGGACGCCAGCCTTCTCGTTGCTGATGGAGCCCTCGACCAGGTCGCCGTACTGCCCCTCGGACTCCTGGAGCAAGGCGACGGCCCCGGCCTGCACCACGGGCTCAGGGTGGGTCGCGGCGAGCCGGAGCGTGCGCGGGAACAGGTACGCCAGCTCATGCTCGAGGATCGTGAGCATCAGCCACTTCCACTCCTTCTGGTCCGCCGGACGCCAGACGCCGGCGTCGATCATCGATTCGATGACCACGGGCATACGCTGGGTGCAGACCCTGATCCTGGGCACGCCCTCCCCATCGATGAGGGACTCGAGCAGGTGGTCCTTGGCGTCCTTGAGCTTGAGATCGAGCACGAGCTGAAGGACGAGGGCCTGGAGGAAGCCGCGGTTGTCGCGCAGCTCATTCAGGAGGGTCGAAGCCCAGACCGCGCCATCCACAAAGCCGTAGGCCTTCGCCGCATCCCAGCGCAGCTGGTAGAGGCGCCTGTAGGCGGGCGGGAGCGCCTGACCACGCGGGTCCGCCGCATAGGCGAGGAGGTCACGGGCCTCGCCGGACCGCTCATCCACTCCGGCGGCCAGGTCGGCCACGTGGCCCCGGCCCGCCGCGATTCCGGTCCGGATCAACGCCACCATCGCGGCGGTCCGCAGGTCGACGTCCTCTTCCTCGCTCAGCTCGTCCAGGACGTCGATGGCGGGGCCGATCTTGGAGCCCAGCGCTCCGAGTGCGTAGATCGCCGCGATGCGGTCCTCAAGCGCGACCACCTCGGTCGTCGCCTCGACGAGGACCCTCCGAGACTCGACGGCGCCGGCGGCGCCCAGGGTGTAGACCGCCGCTTGCCAGCCGGGAGCGCCAGGCTCGAGCTCGTCGAGGTCTGCGCGAGCGAGGGTCGCGGAGCGTCGATCGAAGTCCGTCCGCAGGTCCCGGTCGTAGAACTCCGCGCCGTCCAGGGCCCGAGCCCTGGCGGGCGCCGCTGCGGCTCCCTCTGCCACGGGGGCGTCCGTGGCTCCGGAGGGATCCTGGGCCAGGAGCGGGGCGGCGGCGAGCGTGGCCGCGGCCCCCCAGAGGGCGCACCGCGCCATGAGTCGGACCGCCGGCCTGGAGCTGGAGGATCGGGGCTTGAGGGGCTTCATCGGTGGGCTCCGGGGCGGGGCTCCCGGTGAGGGAGTTTATCGACCGGTCAGGCGCAGAATCGAAGGCGATTCCGCGACCTCCGCAGGGGGTCAGCTCAGGAGCGCCACCAGCTCATCCCGGCGGGCGTCGCGCGTCTCCTTGCGCTTCGCCTCCAGGTTCAGGCGCAGGAGCGGCTCCGTGTTCGACATGCGGACGTTGAACCACCACCAGTCCTCCGAGTCCAGGTCGCCGTACTCGACCGTGATCCCATCGAGCTCGTCCTGTCGGCCGTCCGCGTAGCGCTCCTTCAGCCTCGCGATCGCCGCGGCCTTGTCCGCGACCTCGAAGTTGATCTCCCCGGTGGAGTGGTACCGGCGGAGGTCCTTGACCAGCTCGGACAGGGTCCGCTCCTGGTTCTCCTCGCGGGTGAGGAGGTTGAGCGCGCTCACCATGGCGAGGGCGCCGGAGTCGCAGACGAAGTTATCCCTGAAGTAGAAGTGGCCCGAGAGCTCCCCGCCGAAGACCGCCTTGTGCTCACGCATGGTCGCCTTGATGAAGCTGTGCCCCACGCGGTCACGGTGGGCCACCCCGCCGCCGGCCTGAATCTCCTCCTTGACCACCCACGAGGACCGCAGGTCATAGACGATGTGGGCCCCCGGCTCCTTGCGCAGGAACTCCCGGGCGAGGAGCGCGGTCATGAGGTCGGCGGTGACCGTCTCGCCGGTCTCATCCACGAAGCAGCAGCGGTCCGCGTCGCCGTCGAAGCCCACCCCTGCAGCCGCCCCACCGGAGCGGACAAGCTCGCGGACGTCGTCGAGGTTCTCCTCCTTCAGCGGGTTGGCTTCGTGGTTGGGGAAGGTGCCGTCGGGCTCCATGAAGAGGGTGTTCGTGGTCAGCCTCGGCAGCCTCGGCAGGATCGCAGGGAGCGTGTGCCCCGCCATGCCGTTGGCCGCGTCGATGGCGAGCGTGAGGTCGCCCTCCATGTCGCTGAAGGAGGTGACGTGCGCCGCGTAGGCCTCGTTGAGGTCGAGCTCCTCCAGCTCGCCACGCGTGGCCACTTCGCCGGGATAGGGCTCGCTGCACATTCGCTCGATGTCTGCGATGCCGTTCGCCCGGGAGATCGGGCGCGCGCCCCGAGAGCACAGCTTCATCCCGTTGTACTCACCGGTGTTGTGACTCGCGGTCACGCAGAGGCCGCCGTCCACGTCCTGGGAGCCGATGGCGAAGTAGGTCATCGGCGTCGAGGCGAGCCCGATGGAGACCACGTCTGCGCCGGCATCTCGCATCCCCTCGATGACGGCATCGGCGATCTCGGGGGAGTGAACGCGCATGTCCTGGCCGACGAGCAGCCGCTTCGCGTCGAGGAGGCGGGCGAAGGCATGTCCGATGCTCCGAGCCGTGCTCGCGTCGAGCTCGGTCGGGTGGACGCCGCGGATGTCGTAGGCCTTGAAGATTCCCATGGGGGTGCAGAGGGTGGCAGTTCGGGGGCCGCCGTGGCGGCAGCAGGCCCGCAGGTTAACCATTCCGTGCCCCCGAGGCCCCTCCTCGGGGGCCTTTCACCCCACTCCCGTGGCCCGGTTCAAGACGCCAGGAACTCGGACCCCGACCGCTTCCACCAGGACCGCCACGACTCGAGAGCTCGGGCTCGTTCCTGGACCTTTCCCACCGGGTCGAAGTTGAACTTCTGGCCCGTGATGCTCCTCAAGGCAACGACCGCCGCCTCGCGGACGGCGGAGCGGTCGTCGTCGAGCGCCGCGATGAGCGCCGGCGCCGCGACCTTTGCGCGGAGGCCACCGAGCACCTGGGCGGAGACCATGCGAACGAAGACGTCCTCGTCGGAGAGCATCGGGACCACGTGGGCTGCGACGGCCACGTCCTTGGTCTGCCCGAGCGCGAAGACCGCGTCGAGGCGGAGCCCTGGATCGGGGCTCTGGAGGTCGTCGAGGTGCTGCCCCCAGGCCGCCATAGGGCCGCCGTTGCTGCCCACGAGGTCGGGCCGCGTGGGCGCGCTGCCGCCGGTGTCGGGCCCCCCCCCCGAGGCCACCGCGACCGTGGCGGACCGCAGCCGCTCCTCGAGCTCCACGAGCAGGTCGCCGTGGAAGGTCAACACCTGCTTCAGTTCCGCGAGCTCGGCCTCCCGGCTCTTGGCCCGCGCCAGGCCCTCTCGAAGGTCATCCACGGCGCGGCTGGACGCGTCGATGGTCGCTCGCATCCGGTCTCCGCGAGCGATCGACTCGGCCTCGCTGCCCGCCAGCGCGTCCTCGAGCTCCCTGAGTCGTGAGTCCACATCAGCGCGCGCCGCAGCGAGCGCCTCCCCGAGTCGCTTCCCCGAGTCCTCGACCGTCGATCGGAGGGGCGCGAGCTCCGCGGCGCGCTCGGCGCGGCCCTGGCGGCGAACGGCCTCGAGCTCTCGCGCCGACTCGTCGAGGCGACGCTCGAGCGTCTCGATCCGATCGAGGAGGAGCGGAGCCCCGAAGCCGATGGCCGCGACCGCCCCGAGGGCGATCAGCAGGGCGCCGCGACCTCCGCTGGAGCGGGCAGGCCCGGCGTGGGCCGCGTGCTCCCGCTGGGCTGCCTGGTCGGGCGCCGCGGCCTCGGTGGGCGAGGCCGACGGGGTCGGCGCGGCGGCGGGGCGCGGCGCAGGGCGCATCGAGTCGGCCACATCCGATTCCGACGGACCAAGTGACGCCTCCCCCCCCATGGCCCTCTCACACCGAGAGCAGATGATTCGCCCGCTCCGGGTGCTGGCCTTGCCAGTCCGAAAGTCCGCCTCGGGGACGGACTCCTGACACAGATCGCAGAATCGAATGTCCATGGGGATAGGAGGAGCGAATAACGCCCCAGCGCGACCCCTTGTACCCCCGCCGAGCCCGACGGTCACGCCCGGATCTCGGTCCTCGGCCTCCGAGGGCTCGAGACCCTCTTCAACCCCTTGCGATAAACTCCTGGCGATGGACGGCCTGGCCCTCACCACCACCTGCGCGACGAAGCTGGACCGAATCGGCTCCGAGTTTCTCGCCTCGATCTACTCCGAGGAGGTTCGGAGGCGGCCGGAGAATGTCGACGCGCTCTCCGAGCTGGGGCACGTGTACACGCGGCTCGGCCGATACGAGGACGGCCTGGAGGTGGACCTGCGTATCGTCGCCATCGCGCCAGAGGACCCGACGGCCCGCTACAACCTCGCCTGTAGCCAGGCGCTCTGCGGGCGAGCGGCCGCCGCCGTGGACTCCCTTCGGACCGCGGTGCTCCTGGGCTACGACGACGTCAAGTTCATGGCCGAGGACGAGGACCTGCAGACCCTCCGCGACCACCCCGGCTTCGTGGAGCTCCTCGCGGAGCTGGGCCCCTCCTAGCGGAGCAGCTCGTCCCGCTGCTGGTTCTCCCACCACTGCAGCCACGCCTCGACGATCTCCTCTCGCTCCTCGGCCGTCGTGTTGGCGCTGACCGGGATGTCAGAGTTGGTCACCGTCTCGAGGGCGCGAGCCGCGCGGCCGAATTGCTCGGGGCTGCTGTCCCTCAGGGCCTCGATGAGCACGGGCAGCTCGGAGAAGTCCCCCATCTTGGCCAGCGCGCGCGCGTACTCACGGCGGATCCCCTCCGACTCCAGGGTCGCCGGGGGCAGCGCCTCGCGCATGGGGTCCAGCAGACGCCGGTCCTGCAGCGCGGCGATCACGCACAGCGAGAAGCTCCGCTGACGCGTGTTGCCGTACTGGACCATCTGCAGGAGGCTCGGGTACGCGGGCTCCCCCACGGACTGGTACCAGTCAGAGAGTCCGATCCAGGTGAACTGATCGGGGCAGAGGCTCACCTCCGCCTCCTTCTGGTCGATCTTCCGCTGGAGCTCGGGCGAGGGCTCCAACCACTCGGAGGCGGAGAGGCTCGCGCTCGTGGTGGCGTTGGTCGCGCAGGAGGCGAGGGACGCGAGGACGAGCAGGGAAGCGGAGAGGAGTCGGCGAGTGGTGGTGAGCGGCATGGCGGGTCGCGCTGCAGGGTCTCGGTGAGCGAGTCGGTCAGGGGGTCCCATCGCGGGGCCCCAACGTGCCATTCGGTTGCTTTGGGGCGCTCCTTGAGCCCTGTCCCCCAGGAGAATGCTCGTTCCTCGCCCGGATGAGCCCCTGGAGTCCAGCGGCGCCCCCCAGGGCACCGAAGAAGAGGCTCCCGATCGCCCCCCAGAGCAGCCATGGGGTCAACGGGTGGGGCCAATCCCGCTCGCTCTCCGCCCCTGGCGCGAGGATCGGTGCGGGCTCGGGGCGCCCCCCAAGACCCTGGAAGATCGGGGGGAGGGGCTCCCCGGGCTGGGGGAAGGCCTCCGCCGGACCATCGGCTCGCACGACCGCGGAGGCAGCGGGCGCAGGGAGCTCGACCAGGATGGGCGTCCCCCGCGGGACCCGGTCGAGGAGCCGCGGCCGCGGCCCGCGCCGCACGCGGTCGGGGTCCGCGCCCACGAGCGGCGCGCCAAGGGGCACGGTCCCGAGGCGCCTGCGCGGCCCCAGGTCCCCGAAGAGATCCACCTCGGGAGCCCCGGTGAGCGTCGCCACGAACCTCGCGGGGAGCCCTGAGGGGAGGCCGCGGATGACAAGGTCGCCCCCTTCGGTCAGCGTGCAGCGAGGCGGGTCCCCGGGCTCGCCCCCGCCGGGGACCCGCGTGGAGGCCGCGAGGTCAGAGCGGCGCGCCATCCCCCGAAGCACGGGCGCGAGCCACGCGAGCCGGGACCGAAGCCTGGGATTCCACGGGTCTCTGCCGAACCCGAGGGAGGGGGTCGCGAGCCCCGCCACGGTCCCCTGGCCACGCTCGGCCACGGCGATCAGGGTGCCCCGCTGCTGGGAGGCGAGCGTGGCCTCCACGTCCAGGAGCGCCGCGGCGCCGGCCGCCGGCCTGGAGCGGAGCACGCGCTCGAGGGCGAAGGGCCGCTCGAGCCCCGCCGCCTCAAGCGCCGCGTCCCGCAGCTCGGTGACCCAGGGAGCCTCGGCGCCCGCGGGCGCCTCCAGGACCGTCGCCCCCTCGACCAGGCGCACGTCCTGCAACTCCTGATGCAGGAGGTCCTCCAGCTCCTCCATCTCGCCCGCCGCCACGACGGCCTCCCCCTTCATCAACAGGCCCGAGAGGAAGTCCACCCCCTCGGGGTCCTCCCCCGCCTGGATGACCACGAGCCGATCGCCCGCCCCCTCGATGCGGGCCCGCACCTGCCTCCGGAGGCTCCAGACCGAGTCGGTCAGCCCGTCCGTGATGAGCACGATGATCCCCTCGGTCTCGCCGCCCGGGGCCCTGTCCGGATTCGCGGCGACCTTCTCCTCCCTCGCGGCGGCGAGCCCGTCGAGGGAGTAGAGGATGTCAGTGGAGCCACCTGGCACGCGCGCACGCACCAACGCCTGCACCGCCTCACGCCGATGGCTCGCCCTCGACACGCCGCTGCGTCCGGAGGCCTCGAAGACCAGCTGGGGCTGGGTGACCACCTGGGTGAAGAACCGCAGCTCCATGCGATCGCGGTCCGCGGTGGTCGGCACGATGGCGCCGAGCGCGTCTCGCATCCGCTCCCAGCGCAGCCCGCCCATGCTCCCCGAGCCGTCCACCAGGAAGACCACGTCCATTGGACGCCGGGGCTCCCGGTCCGGCACGAGGGCCAGGAGCGGCTGAAGCTCGGGCCCCTCCTCTCGCAGCGCGGTCCAGCCAGCGCAGCGCACCCAGCCTCCGCCGGCGAGGACGAAGCGCGACAGCGCCGCGCCGGGGAGCCCGGCGAGCGGCACGTCCAGGGTCACGACGACCTGGGGCGGGTCCTCTCCGAGCAGCCGCGATCGAAGGTCTGCCGGCGTCACCGACTCGAAGTCCACGCCGTCGAAGGCCGGCCCCCCCAGCGACCCGAGACGGGGTCCCATCCCAGGGGCATCTTCTCCGTCCGCCACCGGAGCGACGAGGAGCACGCGCAGGGGGTCGCCGACCTCGAGGAGGGCGGCGGCGCGGTCGTTCTCGGGGAAGTTGTCGGGCACCTCGGCGGGCAGGTTGGCGAGCCGCACGGTGACCTCGAGTTCACCGACGCCGGTGGTCAGCGGCGGCAGCTCGAGGGGGACGGAGAACGCCCGCACCCCCGACGCCGAGAGGACCGTGCCGGGGATCGGCACCTCCTCGCGACCACGCAGCGTCCGGGAGGCCACCGTTCGCAGGGAGCTCCTGAACCCGAGCTCCCACTCGACGATCACCGAGGGGGCTCCGTCCCCCACGAGCAGGTCCCCCTCCGCGAAGAGGTCGAGGCGCACCGGGACGCGGGCGCCCGGTTCGGCGCGGGCGGGGACGTGGGCGGCCCGGACCCCGACGTCGGCGAGCAGCGCCTCGGGCGGGGGAAGGAGGCGCAAGTCGCCGACTCTCGGGTCCATGAGGGCCGCCGGAGGCGCGCCGGAGGCCCCCCTGCCATCGCCAACGAGCACCACCGCGCCAGGGGGCCGGTCGCCGCCGGCGATGGCCTCCAGGGCCAGTTCGGACGCCCCCTCCAGGTCCGAGCCCAGGTCCCCGGCATCGGGCAGGTCGAGCCAGGGCCCGGCCTCACCACCTCGCAGGGCCGCGAGAAACTCCTCCCCCGCCGCGGGCCCGAAGCGCCGCTCCACCCCGCGGGCGAAGGTCACGAGGAGGACATCGTCACCGACCTCGATGGCCGCGCGGGCCTCGGCGGCGAGCTGCTGGACCGCCCAGCGGGGCCAGCCCGGACGGCCCCGGGTCGCGCTCGCCGAGCGGTCGAGGAGGATCGCGCGCAGCCTCGCATCGCCGGGCTCCTCGGCGGCGTTCTCTCTCCCTCCAAGGAGGGCCGAGAGCGCCGCCAGCAGGGCCATCGCGGCCCCGAGGGCCAGGAGGTCCGCTCCGGGGCGACGAGCCCCCGCGGCCGCAGCGCCCCGCCTTCGAGCCGGGTGGTCGTCGCGGGTCGTCACGGGGCGAGGGGCGTGTGCGTCTCCTCGGTCGCCTCGAGCCCTCCCCGCCGGGCCGTTCGGATCCAGCCTCCGCCGAGGGAGAGGTCCCCCCCTGTGCCGTCCGCTTCGAGCTCATAGAAGGCCGCCCCTTGACCCGGGGCCACGGCCATCTGGGGCTCGTCGAATTCCACCCGCGCGGTGGTTCCGCCGGGCTGCACGTGGACCGTCGCGGGCGCCGCTCGGTGCCTGTATCGCACCTGCACCGCGCACCGGAACGTCCCCGACGAGGGGACGTCGAAGCCGAGCCAGTTCAGGTCCTCCACGATCATCCCCGGGGACTTGCAGTCTCCCTCGGTACCGATGACCACGAGCCCCTGATCGGGGTGGATCTCCACCACGTACATGGGGACACCGACGGCGACCCCGTGCCCTCGCCGCTGGCCGATGGTGAAGTTCTCGGTCCCCGTGTGCGGTCCGTGGTCCTTGCCGAAGACGTCGACGATCCGACCGGGGTGCAGCTCCACGCCCCGCTGCTCCAGCAGCAGCCGATAGTCATTCGAGGGCACGAAGCAGATCTCCTGGCTGTCCTTCTTGGCGAAGGTCCGCAGCCCGGCGGACTGCGCGAGCTCTCGGACCGCTGGCTTCTCCAGGTCACCGAGCGGGGTCGCCGTGCGCTTGAGGTTGGCCTCCGCCACCGGGAACAGCTGGTAGGACTGATCCTTGGCCCGGTCCACGCCGCGCCGGAGACGGACGCGCCCGTCCTCCACCGAGATCCTCGCGTAGTGCCCCGTGGCGACTCCGGCACAGCCAAGCTCGTCCGCGAAGTCCATCAGCTTCCCCATCTTGAGGTCGCGGTTGCACACCGCGCAGGGGTTGGGGGTGCGCCCCCGCCCGTACTCGGAGACGAAGTACTCGATCACGTCCCCGAACTCCTGCTTCAGGTCCATCGCCTGGAAGGGAACCTCGAGCCGCGCCGCCACCATCCGCGCGTCCCGCGCGTCACCGAGGGAGCAGCAGGACTTCTTGGAGGCCTCCGACTCCTCGATCTCGACGCCGTTACGCATGAACAGGCCCACCAGCTCATGACCCGCCTCACGCAGCATCCAGGCCACGGCGGAGCTATCCACGCCGCCGCTCATGGCGACGACGAGCCGGTCAGAGGGTTGGAACTGGGTCTGCATGGTGGTGGCGAGGGCGGGCGCCCTTTCGGCTCCGGGCACATCCTATTAGGCTCCGCGCCCCGGGATCTCCCCTGTGGTAGGCAGAGATCCACTTTCGCCCAAAGGGACCGCCC
>Ga0055584_100007427_pt1 | contig 10748 bp, 8 predicted proteins | sample OSDHelmetaG_FD_58716 | JGI IMG/M metagenome (GOLD analysis project Ga0055584, IMG submission 58716) | Pelagic marine sediment microbial communities from the LTER site Helgoland, North Sea, for post-phytoplankton bloom and carbon turnover... | ecosystem: Environmental > Aquatic > Marine >...
GTCTGTTTCTACAAAATATTGTTGAAGTTCTGGCCTAATACTTTCTAACAAATACCTTAATCTACCAATTACAGGGAAATTATTTTTAATTGTTTGTTTTTTATTATAAACATCAATGATACCGAATGAAATTATTGGTAATGTAATTACAAATGACCATAAAATTGGATTCCAAAATATGCTAAGTAATAATGTAATAACGATAACACTTACTGCTATTTTAAAAAAGGTTTCTCTCGGTTTCATATATAATATTTATTTTTTATGTGAAGTTTAGTCTTTTTTCTGTGAAATTTATTTGTTCAACCTTTTATAAATATTAGAAGATAAAACACATGTTATAAGCTACTAACAGGTGTTTTACTAATAATTAATAAATATTGAATACCTTCCAATAAAACCCGAAGAAGAAGTATTGGTTTTTATTTATTTTTTGTAGATCTTAAAGGTTTATAATAAGTTCTTTAATTAAGAATAATAAAGTTTATATAATTTTAAAATCACTTTAATCTTGAGCCTATCTACTTTAAAAAACTAATGATTTTAGTATTTAATAAAAGACCAATGCATGTTATTTACATTGATCTTTTATAAAAAAAACTAATTAACTAAAAAAACTAATAATTTGCTTCTACTGATACCTCAACAGTTTTAGCAATGTTTTTAGATGGCTTTCCATTTTCAAAAGCGACTTCATATTCATCCAACGTAACATTAAATTTAGAAGCTAGAGCTATTTTTCCGTCTTTAATTTTAAAAGTTACATTTTCTTTTACCGCATTAGTCACTCCATTAATTGTTAAATCTCCTTCAACTATTCCTGTGTATGTTCCATCTGTATCAAATTTTATATCTGATAGATTGGTTACATTACCTTTTAATTTTGCTTTTGGGTTTTCTTTAGTATTTAAAAACTTTTCGCTGTTAAAATGCTTTTGCATTAACGCTTTTTCAAACTCAAAACTTTGCATTGGTACAGAAAATACCAAACTACCTGTTTCTGTATTTAAAACACTTACTGTTTTATAATTATTTGCCTCAATATCTTCTACCGGTGTAGTGGAAAAAAATTTGACATGAGTCTTAGAACTCACTTGTTTTTGAGCAAATGATGTTAATGAAATAGTTATAAGTGCTACTATTGTAAAAAAAGATTTTTTCATTTTATATTATTTTATTGTTTACTATTTGTTTGAGATAATATCACATTTTTCAAGAATAACATTTTCATACATATCTAAGTCCTCATCAAAGGTTGCTCCTGATCTTATTACTCCTTTTATTCTTATGTTATCTCCTATTGAAATGTTTGCTGTATGAGAATTTGTTTCAGGAGTAAACGTGCAACTAACTCCTGCTTTATCATTTTGAGACTTTAATAAAATTACTTTTTGCTTATTAAAATCTTCCGTAATAGATGCTACCATTCCAGTTACCTCTATTACCTTTGAGTTTCCATTTTCATCTAAATATTTATCATTTGCTTTTTGAGTATTTGTTAAATATTCTTCAACAATCTCACTTGATTTGTAGCTAAAATCTGTTTTAGTATCTTGTACATTTCTTGCTGGTTGGTTAAACATATATGTAACAACACCACCCGCTATTAATATTGCCAAGCCAATAAAAGCGATAGTTATTTTTAACGTTTTCTTTTTTGTTTTCATTATTTAGTTTATTTATACGAATAGTCTTAACATCCTGAATTAACTTACATTTAAATTTGTTCTGTCTTTTTGTAAAAAAACAATTCTAAAAGTATTAAGTGCTGAAATTAAACACCTAAACCCATAAGTATTGGTTTTAGTTTTTATTAATTTTGTTATCTATCTAAACTCATTATCAGGCCTAGATTAATAAATTCGTCGCTTAACTTTCCTATTATTCCTTTAAATTCCGAAAACACAAAAAGGTTTTTAGATATGTTGTAATGCGCTCCAAATCCATAATTAATTCCAAATTCTTTTTCTTCTTCATTTAAGCTTGTATCAATTTCTAATCGTTCTTTTTCTATGGAATAATTAATTCCAGAAAGAGGGTAAAAACCTAATTTCTCTGTTAATTCAAAAATATAGTGTCCATTAATATTCAAATCAATTATTGATTTTTCTTTATTATCTTCTATATTCTGGTATGGAAAAAAAGATACTTCAGGACCAAAGCAAAAATGTTTATTTAAAGCATAATAAAATCGACCATTAATACCGTACAGTTCCGTATCAACTTCATAAGTTGCTCCAATTCCAGTAATCAATTCTGTTTGAGCATTCGCTGTAATATGTGTAGCTAATAAAATTGCAACTAATATTATTGTCTTTTTTAATGTTTGCATAAGTAATTTATCTTTTTTACAATTTTTTGTATTTTATTTAATCTACAGTTTATAAAGTATTTATTATTTTTTTCTATTGAACTAAAAATTCAATAACTAGCAAACTCTATTTATTCAAGAATCTATCTTGATTTTTTTCCAAGTGAAAGAAACAATAATTCTATCAATTACTTAAGTGGGTAAAAATGACTTTTCTTGAAGTTTTTATATACTTTTTCATAAAACAATAGCTTAATTCTTTAAAAAAAAAGCACCAATATGTTTATAAATAGGAAATTAACCTTTCTTTTTGTTTTTTTAAATTGATCTGTAGCGCCGTCTAATTGTTTAATTTTAATTATTTGAATATTTACTTTAAACGACAACTTTTAATTTATTACTTCTTAACAAAAGAAAAATAAGTCAAAAAGAGCTGTTTTAATATCTTTTATAAAATTGTTTATTTTGTTAAGAATATTATTCGTTTGAGAGAATTGTACTTGTGAAGTTGTTGTTGTTGTTAATTTTTTCGAAGAAATAAAAAGAGGTGAAATTTTCAGTTTCACCTCTTTTATATAAACTTATTATTTTAATGTAATTTATTTAAAAAATTCTCTTACACCATAACTTGCTAAAACTCCTTCTCCTGTAGCTGCTGCTACTTGAGCTATAGCTCCTTCCCTACAATCACCTGCAGCAAAAACACCTTTTATATTAGTTTCTCCTAATCCCGATGTAGTAACAAAACCTCTTTCGTTAAGGTCTATCACATCTTTAAAATTTTGTGTATTCGGAATCAATCCAATAAAAATAAAAACCCCATCCGCAAAAAGATCTTCTACTTCGTTTGTCTTTCTATCTTTTATTTTAAGCCCTTTAAAATTATCTTTATCATCTTTTAAAAATTCTAAAGATTCTTTGTTCATGTATGTTGTAATATTCTTTATTGAAGGTAATTTTTCAATGTAAGTTTCGGATGCTTTAAATGCCTCGCCTCTACTAACTATGGTTACTTTTTTACAAAATGTTGACAGAAAAATACCTTCTTCCAATGCGCTATTACCACCACCTATAACAATTACTTCGCGATCTCTATAAAAAGCACCATCACAAGTTGCACAAAAATGTATTCCAGCACCTATTAATTCTTCTTCGTTTTTTATACCTAGTTTTTTATAGGTAGATCCTAAAGCTAAAACAACTGTTTTACTTTGGTAAACTCCCATGTTTGTGTTTAACGAAAATAACACCCCTTCTTTTTCTATAGAATTAACAACAACTCCTGTTTCTATTTTTGCTCCGTATGTTTTTGCCTGTTCGGCCATTTTTTTAGTTAAATCGGGACCCGAAATGGTTGTGAAACCTGGATAATTTTCAATCGTTTCTGTTAAAAAAGCATTACCACCTATATTCTTTTTTTCTAAAATTAAAGAATTAAAGCGGTCTCTTTGTATATATATTGAAGCCGTTAAGCCTGCTGCTCCTGCGCCTACTATAATGCTATCAAATATAGTTTTCTCTTTTTCTGCTCCTATCTTTAATACTTCCTTCAGTATTGAATTATCAGGGTTTGTGTATGATTTATCATTAATAAATAAAGTAGGAATAATACGTTTACCGTTATTTATTTTTTCAACAAGTTGTGCTGCCCACTCGTGTTTATCAACTTCTATATATTGAAAATTTATACCATTATCTAGTAAATAGGATTTAGCTCTTTGACAATCTGGACACCAATTTGCTCCGTATAATATTACTCTTCCTTCATTATTTATACCAAAAGTGGCTGCAAGTGACGCATTATCAGGATTTGTATATGGTTTACCATTAACTATAAGTGTTGGTATTATACGTTTACCTTTATTAATAGATTCTACTCGTGAGGTGGCTTCTTTATCTAAGTCAACATCTATAAAATTAAAATCAATATTTTTTTCTTTTAAATAAGCCTTTGCTCTTTGGCAATCTGGACACCAATCGGCACCATAAAATTCTATTATATTCATTTTATTTTATTTTTTATGTTGAGTAAATCTTCTTCTAAAGCTATTTTAATACTAAGGCAGAAAATACAATAAAAAACTGTAAATCAATACTTTAGATTATGTCATTAATTAATTTTCTACATTAACACTTATTTCTTTATTTCTCATTGCTAAGTTTAGAATAAATTTTAACAAAAGATAAAAAGGAATCGAAAGCGGTACAACTAAAATTAGCCAACCAGCAAATCCACAAATTAATTCAAAAGACAAGGAGCCTACTGTTTCTAACAAACTAGTCTCTTTTAAACTATTTTTAATTGACATTAAGTCTAGTAGTTTATGTTCTACTTTAAATATTGCTCCTCCTAATTTTATAAAAGGTATTACTAATAATAGTTTTAAAGGCTCAATAACATAACTGACAACAATCATTATTGGTAAATTTAACTTTAACCTTAAGGCTAATACTGTTAATATAATTGTTGTAATTCCGTAAATAGGAAAAAGAGTAACTACAATACAAACCGTTAAAGAAAGTGCTAATTGCTTTGGTGTTAGTCCTTGCTTAAATACATTGACAATTTTCTTATATATATTTTTTAGAAAATTCATAATTAGTGAATTATTTATTTTTTTAATAAAGTTTATGGAACATTATTTTGTGTAATTTATTTTATGATTTTTTAGTTAAAACCAAAACCTAGTCCAAAAGAAAAACGAGAATCTTCGCCTGAACTAAATATTCCAAAATTAGCTGTAAATAGGCTAGCTCCATCAAACCAAAACCCTCCTCCGTAGGAAGTGTTCCATTTATCTGAAATATCAAAATCACTCCAAACGCGCCCATAATCGAAACTTCCAAACAGTCCTATTTTAACAGGAATGACATGTGTTTTTAGTTTTATTACATTCAATCTTAAATCAGTGTTTTGATAAAATGATTCTTTTCCTATAAATCGTTGATTTCTGAATCCTCTTAAACCATCAGTTCCTCCTATAGATGCTCCTTGGTAAAACTCAAAATTATTACCAAAATTCACATGTCCTTTTAATTTTGTTGCAAAAACCACATTTCCATGTTTATCAACTTTGTAATCTAAAGCCAATGAAGGAATAATGTATCCAAAAGAATGATTTGATTTATCTAAACTTGTTTTAAAGCCTGCTAATAAAGAGGTATTCAAACCTAATGTTGTAAAAGATTTATTATCCTTGTTTTCGAAAAAATATTCCACTTCAGTCCCTAAAAAGTTTTGACTATCAAAAATGCTATTTGTTAATTCATTTGAAATAGTAACAAACCTTCCCTCAGTTTCTTCTACTTTATTTATTTCGTATGAAGCACTAATTTTAAATTCGGAGCCTAACTTTCCTTTATATATTAAAGATGGTTTAAATTCGAAACGTTCAATTTTAACCCTATTAAAATCTAAATCTAAATCATCATTATCTGGCTCAAAATTTTCAGTACCATTACCCAATCCGAAAAAATTAGTAGAATAATTAGGGCTTTGAAAAGAAACATCTAAACCTAAATTAAATTTACCTAGCATATTAGCTATTTCTCCATTGTAATCAATCTCGTATCCTTTAGTGCCAAAATAATATGCTCCAGAAATATGGTGCTTTTGAGTAAAAGGGTTTCGCTCAAAACCATTAATAATATAAGTTTCAGATAATCCTACTTTAAGACCATCATCAGGATTATACCCTAACGTTGGTGTTACTGCATTTGTATTATTTTCTATTTTACTATAGTCGTAAATATTGGTTTTATAATTATCTTTTAATTTTATAATTCCTTTTTTTGTTAGAAATTCACTCTTTTTAGATTTGAAGTCATAAATAGCCACTTTGTTTCCATTTTGAATGTCGTAAGTATCTTTTCCTTGACCTCCCATTATTCTTAAAGGAATACACTTATTACCTTTTCCATGTACTATAAATTTATCTTTATCATCTAATCCATATACCCAAATTTCTCTTGTCTCTTTACGGTTATATTCTTTCTCGAAAATTAATTTTCTTTTTACATTATCTTTTACCGCATACGCTTTCAACTTTGTTATTCCACCTGGAAAACGTTCTAAATCAAAAACATTATCCTTATCAGTCCCTGTAACTACAGCATATTTACTAAGATGTTTGTAATACTTTTTTGCTATAGTTTTCAGGTTTTTACGGCGGCCCTTAAGTTTTCGTTTAATTTCTTTTACTGTTTCATCATTTACTTCATCAGGAAAAAATGTAAAGGCATTATCTATTGATTCGTCAGATAAATGTTCTTGAATATATATTGCTTGTTTAATCCAAGCTGCTTCGTTAGATTCTGCTGTTAAAGTAACATCTAAAGGAAATGGTTCTGGATTCATCCATTTAGGACTTTTTAAATCTTCGCTATATGACCTTAATAAACGAGCTGTAGGAATTATTTTTGTTGCTGCTCCTAAAAAGAAACCATCATCCATTATTGAAAAAGCTTGATCTCTATCTCTAGGAATCGGTCTATAAAACTTAATCCCCTTATCATCTTTAAATTCAGCCCAACGCCATTGATCTCCGTGTCTATCCCAATCGCCTATTAACATATCAAATAATCTTGCTTTTATGTAAGATTCTTGGTCTATATAATATTTCGAGTTTTTACGAATGTTTTTATACATATCGCCTGTACTAATTATTTTTGAAGCATTTCCAAAACTATCAACCTCTTCGTGATTAGATGAAGTTCGTTCTTCGATCATATATAACTCATCTCCAAACTCGTCGTTAAATACACCTAATTTATTTTGTTTTGGAACATAATATAAAACAGGGTTAGTATGGTATACACCAACAGCATCGGATAATGTACCTATAGTAAATGGTGCATAAGGATGTGAACCTGTAAAGACATCTAAAACCAACCTTTCTAAGCCACTTTTATCGTATTGCCCTTCTACATATTGTTCTTTGAAAGCTACCGCTTGAAGATATTTTGTACCACTTTTACGCAGCGCACGCATTACATATTGTTTTCCTTCTTTATTCTCTAACCTTAACGATTTTGATTGGTGTCCTCCTCCTTTTCTTACAGGTGTTAATCCTCCATAAAGAGTATCTAAATTTACTGTTGGAGAAGTTACTTTAGTACCGTAATATTTTCGGTAACGTTCTCCCCAAAAAAAGCGTTGAGCTACACTAGATTTAACTTCTTTATCAGTATAAATTTGTGCTGTTTTTTCTTTTGGAAAGTTATTATTGTAACTTTTTTTATTTTTATTTAATACATCAGCTGCATATATTTCATAAGAAAAAACTTCTTTGGCAACCTTATTTTTCATTGCATAAAAATGTACAACTGAAGAACCATTTGTATAAATATCTAACTTAGCAAAACCATTTGTTCCGTAAGAGAATAAGGCTTTGTTTTTTTTTGTAGCTGTACTTTTAACACCTCCTGATCCACTTATTATTTGTGCTAAATTATCTTCTTCAATATATTGCAAAGACTGTTCATGACCCGACACAAAAATAACTTTAGGATTATGTTGTGCTAAAGTTACCATACGGTGTTTAAATTCTAAATAACGTTTGTTTTGCAAATCAGAACTAAAAACTCCTCCTGTTTTTCTTATTGCATGCCCTAAAACAGGCACCGGATATAACTGTTGCGCTAATGTTGATTTACCGCCATAAATACCTTCGCTATACATAGGCCTATGAATAGCAATAATAGTAGTTTTACCAATGTTTTTTTTGATTAAACTTTCAAATTCATCGAAAAACATTTTTCTGTTTTTAATCTCACAATTATCATTAATTGTAGCATGTCCATCCCAATCTTCAAAATACCATTCGCTATCAACAGCAATAACTACAGTATTTTCATTAATTTCAATATCAGATATTGGGCATGCATTACGAGGTTCGAACGAATGTTTTCCTATTTTCTTTTCAACAGTTTTCTGATGATTTTTTAATTTTTTTATTCCCTCATCCCACTCGTAACTTCCTGGTATAAATATAGCTTTCCCTTGGTAATTGTCTAATACATTAAGCTGGTTATCAAATATATCTTCTCTATTAAGAATTTGCTTATTTGAATACGCATTATTCCCTAAAAATAATGTGGATGTGTTTTTTGATGATTTTTTTAATTGTTCATTTAACTGGTCTAATAAATTCTTATTTTCTCCAGAATCGCCCACTAAGTAAAATGAATGTTGTAAAGTTTTTTGTTCTTTACCTATTGGTTCTACTTTTTTATTAATTTGTATTTTCCTAGTAGCACAGCTAATACTAAAAATTAAAACAGCACTAAATAATAATATTTTATTCATCTTTTTATTGTTTATTAACATGTACTTAAATTAGACTTTATAATAGCCTCCAAATAAAATATGGCAAAGTAAAAATGCAATTACGGATAGTATAATTCCTATTAAAAAAACATTAAAAGAGCTTCTTAATAGCTTAAATTTTTTATTCATCGTTTTACCTAAATAAAAAGTATCCTTAGCTATTGTTTTGTACAATTCGTCCCCTTTATTTATTAGATTAATAATATCATCAACATATTCCTCCTCCTCCATTTTATGGAAGTTTCCATAAAACATTAAATTTTGAGTTTCCCTTTTTCCATGTTCTAATTCAGGACGAGTAGCTATTACAGCAAAAGCTATCGAAACTAAATTAGTTAATAAAATAAGTACTGCTGGGTATATTAGGTGTGGGTCTTTATCTAATTGGTTTAATACCGTTCCTAACACAATAGATAAAATTAATGCGTTAATTGAAATCAAAATATTTGATTTCCGATCAATCATTGAATTTAATGTATATTGGTTTTTTGAAAGCAAACGAAATAATGTTTCTACTCCTTTTTCAGATCGAGGTTCAATTTTAGATAATTTTTTTTTAAGAACTTTTAACTGATCTATATCAATATTTAACTCTTCCATTAAATATTCATTCTCTTGCTTTTTTATCTTTTTACCTTTCATGAACTATAATCCATTTTAACATTTCCTTATCAATAAGGTCGTTTAAATTAAATTTAAATTACATACTTGATTTACTCAAGTTAAAAAAATACTTAAAAGTATTTTTTAAATTACTTTTAAGTAACTTGAAGAAGAAACAATATTCAAAATAAAGAAAATGGGAAATTGGTATTTACCGATAACATTGGTGCCTGGAATTGGTCTTTTAATTTTATCAACGTCAAATTTAATGTTAACCTTAACCAATGAAATTGGTGTCATAATTCCTCGTTTAAAAAAAGAAGAAGACATCATTATTTATCAAAAAATTAATCAGCTAAAGCGCTTAAACTTAACAATGGTCTTATTATATATTGCTGTTGCTTGTTTAGTTTTATCTAGTCTTATAGGAGGTATTACTGAAAACTTACAACTAAGCAATAATTGGGATATTTATTGTTCTATTGTTGGAATAATATTTATATTATCCTCTCTTTATTTGCTAATTATTTTTTCTTTAAAAGCCTTAAGTATAAGGCAAAATCAGTTTCTTTATTTATTAGAAAACAAAACTAAAGAAACTGATTAATTGCGCTTATCACCTATTAAGAGTACTTAACACAAAACATTTATACGTACATTATTTATCGTAAACACTTATTAAATAACAATTAAATTGTTTTTCAATTCCCCTCAAAAAGTTACTCTACACGACAAAATATAATCTTAACTAAAAAATTAGTGTAATTAATTCTATTATTTAATGACCAATACGAAATATCATTTTATGGATAATTAGATCTACATCAGTTTTGTTTTATTGTTTCAGGTACTTTTCCCTTCATCAATATTGTACTAATGTTTTGCTTAATTATTAAAAAAAATGTTACTAAACATTTATTAACACTTTAATTACAACACAACTAGCAACTCAACTTATTTATGAAACCAATAATTACAACAAAAACATTACTAATAGTAGGTTTGTTAGCCTCTGTATTAGTTGGTATTGGAGAATTTTTATTGCATTTTACTCCCAAAGGTCCAACAGGAGAAATATCGATGCTTTATGATGTACCTTTAGATAGAGCAAGCAAAGGACATTTTTTTGCTGTATACGCTGCTCCTTTTTACTTTGCAGGGTATTATGGAGTAATGCGTGTTTTTAAAAATTCAAATAAATTCCTAGCAACCATATTATTTATATTTGGAGTATTATCCTTTGCTTATGGTAGTATATATGTGTCTTCTCGCTATTTTGCTGCCGAGGTATTACAGCGTAGCATGGGTACACCCGATTTTGAATTCTATTTAGCTTCTTATGAAAAGCACTACCAATCTACGGTTTGGGCATTGCGTATTCTTATTTTATCGGTTTCAATAGTCTATGGAGTATTGGTTTTAAAAAACAACTTTGGTATGCCTAAATGGTTAGCCGTTTTTAATCCAATTGTGTTATTAATCCTTATTATTTCAACAATAGTATGG